>OGDF01000487.1_pt1 | contig 63434 bp, 77 predicted proteins | sample 1570141 | NCBI WGS metagenome assembly OGDF01 (sample SAMEA4370581, study PRJEB24528) | human gut metagenome
AACTCCCTAAAATAAAGGTTTTAGAACAAAAAAGAGGTAGTCTTTTGACACTACCTATATTTACAGAGAGGGTGATTGAATGAAAGGAAGATTTCCTAAAACGCTTATTGAAAGCGAATATAACAGGATGCCTACTAATGTAGATTTGACAAAATATATCTCTCCGAAAAAGTACGGCATTTATTTACAGGAGAAGAAACATAAGAGAAAAAGGAAGTGGTGATTATGGCAATTTATAGAAATGTGAGATTGTCATTTTGGACTGATAATAAGGTAATAGACGAGTTCACTCCCGAAGATAAGTATTTTTATTTGTATTTATTGACGAATCCGCAGACAAACTTATGTGGATGCTATGAAACAAGCTACAAAAGTATGAGCGAGGACACAGGATATAACAAAGATACTTGCTTGAGATTATTAAAAAGGTTTGATGAAGTACATAATGTTATCAAATTTAATGAAAGTACAAAAGAGATATTGATATTGAACTGGTATAAATACAACTGGAGTAGTTCAGCAAAAACTATCACAGGCGTTATGTCAGCGGCGAAGTACATAAAATGTGAAAAATTTAGAAATTATGTTTTAAGTGTTGCAGAAAGTGTGAAGAATGGTAATAAAGAGCCAGTCAGATACCCCATAGAAGCATCTGTATCTGATACTGTATCTGATTCTGTTACTGAAACTGATACTGTAAATAATAAAAAGAACATCGCAGGAGAAGATATAAAGGAAATTGTTACTTATCTGAATGAAAAATGCGGTACACATTACAGATGCAACACAGCAAATACAAGAAAACATATAACTGCGAGATTTGCCGATGGCTATACGGTTTCGGATTTCATGACAGTGATTGATAAGAAGTCTGCCGAATGGCAAGGTACTAAATTTGAATTGTATTTACGACCCGATACTTTGTTTGGCAGTAAATTTGAAAGTTATCTAAATCAGCAGATTAAACAGAAAGACAGCACAAAAGAATTTTTAGGCGGTTGGGGGTTGTAACTTATGACAGAAAAAGAAGTAAGACAGTTACTTGCCATGACACAGGCTGTATATCCTAATTACAATCCACCTAGCAGAGAAGCGGCGGTGAATGCGTGGCTCATGTGTTTAAGTGAGTACGACAACAAAGTTGTGCAGTTAGCTTTTAAAACATACATGACTACAAATACAAGTGGATTCCCACCAGTTCCAGGGCAACTTGTAGAGATATTGCAATCTTTGACACAGCCGCAGGAACTTAACGAACTGGAAGCGTGGTCGCTTGTCAGACAGGCATTAAAAGATTGTAATTATAATTCGGAACAAGAGTTTGCAAAGTTACCGACTATAATACAAAAAACAGTCGGCACACCGCAACAGCTCAGAATATGGGCGAGTGATACAGAGTTTAATGAAAATGTTGTGAGCAGTAATTTTATAAAGACATATAGAACAGAGGTCAAGCGAGCAACAGAATTAAATAAAATGCCTAGTGATGTAAGGAAACTTATAGAAATGGTAAATACAAATTCTGTATCGGCTCAAATAGCAAGCGAAAATAAAAAGAGTATATCTTTATCACTTGAAGATAAAAAAATCGAGGAAACAGGCAAAATGGAAGTTAGAAACAGTGTTACTATGCCTGAGAAATATAAAAAAGAATTTGGCATTAAATAATGAGTTTAAGGAAAGGGGATGAATGTCCGTTTTGAGAATAGAAAAGTTAATTAAATTTTTGAAAGAAAGATTTGAAAGCGGAATACAGATGTTTGATACACCGTCTCTTGTAAATGATTTCAGAGTGCCTATTTATAGTGAAGATGACATAACTGTGCTATATGCACCGTCTTGGAATTACATAGAGATATTTGGCATTTCTGACGAAGAGTTTGAAAGAGTTATGAAAGAAGCAAAAGGATATTAGCGAATGCCTATTTTAGAAAGGAGAATTGATATGCGACTTAAAGATGTTTCAGAAAGATTTGATAGTAGCAAATTCTACAAAGGCAAGTACAAAAAGTTTGAGTGCAATATAAACTATTCTTCTAATGATGATATTTGGTATTATTGCGTATCATCTAATGATGAAAGAAATATAAGGTACAACAGCTTGTGGAATGACATAAAATTTAAAACACAGGAAGAATGCGTAAATGCTTGTCAGAAATACATTGATAAGGTAATTAAAGGCAGAAAGGAGCAGTAATGGAGAGATTAACAGAGAAGATAGGTAATACAAATTGCATTAAGGGCTGTGGCTCAAATTGCAAATATGGATTTGAGTATTGCAGTAAAGAAGATTGGGAAAATTGTCAAACAATTAGTGATGTTATTGATAAACTTGCGGATTATGAGGACTTAGAGGAACAGGGCAGACTTATCAAGTTGCCTTGCAAGGTGGGAGATACAGTTTATGTAGATAACACAATACTCCCAATAGAGGATATGGAGTGCTATGAGGACATTGATAATAAGATTCCATTATATTTTCCAGCACGAGTTATTTCATTCCGCTTTGCAAAAAGAAACTGGATGAAGATTGCTGTTAAGACAAAATGGTTACATGAATGGATTGACGATGAGACCGGACCAGAAAGCGATTACATAGAGTGTGAGAAAAATTTTACAATCTTATTGTCAATGATTGGTAAAACAGTATTTCTCACAAAATCCGCAGCAGAAGCGAAGCTGAAAGAATTGAGAGGTGAAGCATGATAGGTATTTTTATATGGACTATGATATTTCTGTTTACAGGAATATTTATTGGATATGCAATCGGTAGTTATTTAGAAATGCAAAAACAAGAAGAAACAAGAATTAAAGAGTTGGAGGTGGAGACAGTGGCAAATAGAGCATTGTTACATATAAACAAATTAAAAGATTTTGAAAAATGGCTTGAAAAACAGGGATATATGATTTTACCAACATCTAAAAATCCATATGAAGTTTTAAGAGCAAAAAAAGATAAAGATACAGTAATTATCTATCAAAAAGGTGATAGCAAAGAGCATTTATCAATTATGGATAAAGATTATCCTTTGATACACAAGTTTATAACAGAAAACAAGTCAAAGACAAATGCCGACAGGATAAGGAATATGTCGGATGAAGAGTTGCTTGATTTTATATGTTCAATAGAAACTTATGAAGAGGGAAGTGTTAAGACTATTGAGAACGGCGTTGCAATGTGTTCAGTAACAGAAATAGAGAAATGGCTTCAATCAGAAGCAGAATAGGAGAGAATATGAAGTATATAAGTAATGCAAAATATGGAGAGCCAGTTGAAACGGGAACTATTTACAGGGGCGACAATAAAAGATTAGATATATGCGTTCATACACTATGCGGTTGTGGAGAAACACTATATATGAATTGTCAGGCATTAAATATCTATGATAGAAAATTAAACAGTACATCTGTAATAAGTGCGATAAATGAAGCTCAATCATTAGTGAAACAGGAATTTGATTTACTTAGCAAAGAACTTAATACCATATTGAATAGCGAGATTGAAATATCAAGGTATTAGAAAGTGAGGGATAATATGACAGAGAGTGAAGCAATAGAAAAACTGAAAAATATGCGACTGTTTATGCAGTTTACGGACAAGAATAGCGAACATAAATTTCCGGAAGATGATTATAAAACTAACGAAATGGCAATACAGGCACTTAAAAAGCAGATACCGAAGAAACAAATTTGGAAGAGGAGTACTTGTGCTGTCCGACATGTGGAGAAATTTTGACAGACAGAATACCGGGTGATAATAAGACTTTCTACTTTCATTGCATGAATTGTGGCCAAAAGTTAGATTGGAGTGATGAAGAATGAGTAAAGAACTTAAACCATGCCCGCTTTGTGGTAGAAAACCTATAATCGAACACTGGTCAAGCGGCAGGATGATGTATATGGTAAAGTGCAACAATCCAGATTGTCCTGTACCGGTGGAATCTTATCCAAAAGGACATAACCTGAGCGAGGTAATTGCCGAATGGAACAGGAGGGCAAACGATGAGATTGATTGATGTAGACAAATTGAATTTTCATTGCAATTATAATGGCGATTGTTTGGGAGATATATCGCATTGTAAAGAATGTGATAATTATATATTGGATTATAGAGATATACAAGAACAACCGACAGCTTATGATGTAGATAAGGTTCTAGAACAGTTGGAAGAAACTAAGGCTTATATGCTATATGAGAATATGAACGCTGATGTTAAGTGGATTGATAAGGCAATTGAGATAGTAAAGGCGGGTGGTAAGAATGACGATTGATGAAGCAATATCTGAATTTAAAGAAAGAGCAGAAGATAGTAAAAAAATTTCAGAATTAGGCATGAAAAGTTACATTCCAAAGGAAAAAGAAGAGAAACAGCTTGCGGAGTGGTTGGAAGAGTTGAAATCATACAGAGCTTCGGTATTTAGTGGAGATATGACACAGAAAATGCTGAAAGAAGAATATAACAAGGCTGTTGATGATTTCTATAACAAAATTATTGAAGCATACGAAGAAATGAAAAATATTCCACAGGTAGAAAAATCAACAGTACATACAATAGCATTAGGAATAATGGAGCAGTTAAAAAATAAGAATTTAGCGAGGTGATTATACAATGAATGATTGCAAAGGATGTAAATATGAGAACAGCACAGATATAGAGGTGCTTTTAGAATTTTGTACAACTTGTAAAAGAGCCTATTCTAATGAAGAAGATAGAGAATTTCACGAAGATAAGTATGAGATTGTAGACTAAGCTAAAATTAAGAAAGGAGTAAGAGTTTTGTGCACAGTAAAAACCGGTTTTACTCCAAATAATTATGACACAGAAAGAAAAATATTATTATCGCAAAGAAAATCATTTATGTGTTCAATGCGGAAAAACTTTAGAAAAAAATTGGACAAAAGTATATTGCGAAGAATGCTCAGACAAAAGGAAAAACACCACAAATACAACACGCCGTGTGTTGCAACAAAATGGAATCTGCCCACGATGCGGTAAAAACAGAATAATAGGCGATGAAAAACAATGCTTAGAATGTAACGCTAAATCGTATGAGTATAACATAAACTTTTATACTAGAGAAGAAAGAAATAAACAACACGCTGCTTGGAGTAAACGAACCCATCATGAAATGATAGAAAAAGGAATTTGTACAAGATGTAGAAAAAGAAAAGCCGACAACGGATTTAAAACCTGTAGCATATGCAGAGCTAAAATAAGGCAATATAAAAGAAATCAATCTAAATGTAAAATTCCATTATCAGAAAGATACTTACACGGCTTATGTTATTTTTGTGACAATCCTGTTAAAGCTGGATATAAAGTATGTGAAGAACATTATCAGAAAAATCTTGAATATGCAAGAAGTGAAAAAGCGGATAAATCACGAAAACAGCTTTTAAAAGAGGGGGTATTATGGTAAATGCTAAAATTTGAAAGTGAATGTGTTGACTGCCCTAGTGAAATAAGTTGCCTTGGGGACAGTTGCCCGAAACGCAATATACTTCACCTTATATGCGATTGCTGTTATGAAGATGCAGAAGAACTGTACGAATATGACGGAGAGCAGTTGTGTGAAGACTGTTTGCTTGATGCAGTGCCAAAAGTAGAAATATAGGAGAAATGGCTTATGAAGTTTTCAGAACTGACTAAGCCGGAGCTTGATTTTATTTTAAAATACGCCAATTTTACAGAGGAAGAAGAAGATATATTTAAATTACTTTCAAGAGGAAAAAGCATAATCGAAATTGCTGAACATATAATGATATGTGAGCGTACTGTTAATAGAAAAGTAATAAAAATTAAAAACAAGATTGGCAAATTGGAGGGTTTAAATGGTAAAGATAACTGTTGATGGTAAAGAAGTAAAAGCAGAAGATATAAAACTTTCTGCTGATGTTTTGAAAGTCATATCATCATGCCTTAATTGACATTATAGCAAAAAGAGGTTAGAATGTGTCGTAAAGTACGATAAATACGGCACATTCTTTTTATATAAAGGGGGATTTAAGATGGAATGTGTTGTGTATATGAGAGTATCAACAGAAAAGCAGGCAGAAGAGGGCAATGGTCTTGAAAGTCAAAAAAGGGACATTGAGAACTATTGTAAGAAAAATGAGTATGCAATTACTGATTATTATATTGACGATGGCTACACAGGAGCAAACATGGATAGACCGGAATTGCAGCGGCTTATTAGTGATTGCGTTGCTAGAAGAATAAAATGTGTAGTTGCTTTTAAGTTAGACCGATTATCACGAAGTATGGTCGATGGTATTTATATGATTGAAAGAGTATTTCAGCCGAATAATATCCTATTTAAATGTGTGCATGACAGTATAAGCTATGACAGCCCGATGGAGCAAGCTTACACTCAGATGATGGCTGTTTTTGCACAGCTTGATAAGAACACCATGTTATTAAGAATGCGTGGCGGCATGTTGGAAAGAGTAAAACAAGGCTATTGGATGGGCGGTGCAAACACACCTTATTGCTATTTTTACAGCAAAGAAACAGGAACGCTTGTACCTATACCCGAACGAAAAAAGCAAGCAAATGAAGCAATTGACTTGTTTTTACAAGGCTATTCAGATAATAAAATTCGTGATATGCTAGGTTTTAAAAGTGAAATGGTTGTACGAAGCCTACTTACAAGTCCAGTCAATATAGGATATATACCCTATAAAGGTAAAATCTACAAAGGTAAACATGAGCCGATTTTTGAACTTGATAAATTTAATTTAGCACAGGAAGTTAGGAAAAACCGAAGAAAAAAGAAAACTACTTGTATAAATAAAGAGCCAAATCTACTTACCGGATTATGTTATTGTGGTGTATGCGGATGTGCTATGCGGTATCAAAAATGGACACATGGAAAGCATAAAATATACTGTTGTTCAAGAAATAAATCAATGTCGTATCTTCCTAACTATAATGCTAATTGCGATAACACTCTTGAATGGGCTGTTGATATTGAAAAGCAAGTTGAAGAAGAAATAATTAAAATATCATTGAATTTGTCATCAGAAAAGCCGGTTGCAAAACAAAGTAAAATTGAAATTTTACAGTCGCAGATTAAAAAAGAAGAAAATCGCCGAAAAAGATTTTTTAATTTGTATGCTGACGGAAACGATGACGTATTATTAAGCATAAAAGAAATTAACAATACTATCAAAAGTTTAAAAGAACAGCTTGAAACTGAAAGGTTAAATACCGATTTAAATAAGAAGAAAAGCGTTACTTATAAAAACATAAAAAAAATTGCCGATGTTTGGGACAACATCGACAAAAAAGATAAAAATATTATACTTAAAAGTATAATTGATAAGATTGTTATAGTCAATGGGAATATTGAAATACAGTTAAAGAATTTTTAGCACTTACTATACGCTGTGCCAATGATCATAGGAGAGATAAGAAGGTACCTGAGGGACAACAATAGTATAAGGGTGAGCAGGTCTGTGCGAGACCTTGCATATAAGGCGATATATACTAAAGAAGCATTGATGAAACAAAGTGAGGTAGAACCGGGAATCGAACAAATAGCTAAGGTACTCGAGGTGACGCCTGAGGATGTTGCGTTTGCACTTGATGCGATACAAAGTCCGGTTTCACTTTATGAACCTGTATTTGCAGAGGGAGGGGATACTCTGTATATTATGGATCAGATAAGTGATAAGAAAAATCTTGAGGAAGACTGGGTAGAGAAAATGTCGATAAAAGCAGCGATAGACCACCTGTCTGAGAGAGAGCATCGCATAATAAAAATGAGATATTATGAGGGGAAAACGCAGATGGAAGTTGCCAATGAAATAAGTATTTCACAGGCTCAGGTAAGCAGGCTTGAAAAAAGAGCTTTGAAGGTTATGAAACAATATTTATAGTTATTTGGGGGAAGTATGAGGATTTGTGAACTCAGGGAAAAGGAAGTAGTCAATGTCTGTGATGGGGAGAGGCTTGGTAATATTTGTGATATAGATTTTGAGGAACGTACAGGCAGAATCTGTACACTTGTAATACCGGGCCCATGCAAAATATTTGGGATTATAGGACGTGACAGTGAGTATCTGATACCATACGAATGCGTAAAGCGGATAGGCTCCGACGTGGTGCTTGTTGAAATAGAAGCCGCAAAATGCCTTCATAAATGTGAATGGTAGCAATTTATCCGATGGACAATTAGGGTTTCTTCTATTATAATTATTCTGAATAATGATATTTGACTGGAGGATAATGATTATGAAGTGTCCATTTTGCGGTGAAGCAGATACAAGAGTGATAGATTCAAGGCCGGCGGATGAAAATGCATCTATAAGAAGAAGAAGGCAGTGTGATAAATGCAATAAAAGATTTACTACATATGAGAAAGTCGAATCAATTCCGCTTGTTGTCATAAAAAAAGACCAGACAAGGGAACCGTATGACCGCTCAAAGATAGAGAGGGGTGTTTTCAGATCATGCCATAAACTGCCTATTTCGGTAGATGCCATGAATGCCCTCGTTGATAATGTAGAAGCAGAAGTTTTCAGCAGGGAGGCAAATGAGGTTCCGAGCAGTCTCATAGGAGAACTTGTTATGAAAAGCCTTGAAAAACTCAATGCGGTTGCATATGTAAGATTTGCATCTATATACAGGGAATTTAAGGATGTGGATACTTTTATGGAAGAGCTAAAAAGAATTTTGGACAAATAATTTATTTCAAAATATTGTCATATTAAAAATATTCTGTTAGTATATGAATATGATTTACGGGGATTTACTGTACATGGAGGGAAAATTATGTATAGTGAATCGTTTAGTGCGGCTGTCTGTGGGATAGACGGCTGTGTTGTGCATGTTGAGGCAGATATTTCAGATGGGCTTCCGGGGCTCATACTTGTTGGATATCTGTCATCAGAAGTGAAAGAGGCAAGGGAAAGAGTCAGGATAGCGTTAAAAAACAGCGGATACAGATTTCCGCCGAAAAAAATAACGATAAATCTTTCCCCTGCTGATATAAGAAAAGATGGAACGTCTTTTGATTTGTCTATAGCTGTGGCTATTTTGGCTGCATTTGGCTATATAGACAAAACATTCTTAAAACAGAGTCTATTTATCGGTGAATTAAGTCTTGATGGAAAAATAAAATCAGTAAACGGTGTACTTCCCAGAGTTTATACAGCATATGAAAATGGATTTAAGTATTGCATTGTACCAAAAGATAATATTCCGGAGGCAGAAATTGTAAGTAAAATTAACATAATAGGTGTCTCAAATCTTAACGAAATGCTTGATATTATCAATAGCGGAAAAATTGATGAGCATATATCTAAAGATGAGCTTGACATCAGCATATTTGCGGATGGGACGGATGTTGATTTTTCTGACATAAAAGGACAGGCAGGTGCAAAGAGAGCGGTTGAAGCAGCGGTATCGGGAATGCATAATATCGCACTTATAGGAGCACCTGGAACCGGAAAGACAATGATAGCACAAAGCATTCCGGGGATTATGCCAAAACTCACATTTTCAGAGAGGATGGAACTCTCCAAGATATATAGTGTCTCGGGGCTTTTAAATGAACAGATGCCGGTTGTGGTTAAAAGACCTTTTAGAGCACCGCATCACACGATTACCCAGACTGCACTTGCGGGAGGTGGAAAATATCCAAAACCCGGCGAATTAAGCCTTGCATCATGCGGTGTGCTTTTTCTCGATGAACTTCCGGAATTTAACAGGCAGACACTTGAAGTTATGAGGCAGCCTTTAGAGGAAGGATATGTAAATGTTTCGAGATTGGAAGGAAGCTGCCGATATCCGGCAAAATTCCAGCTTACGGCAGCATTAAATCCATGTAAATGCGGTTATTATCCTGACAGAAAAAGGTGCAGCTGTACACAGATGCAGATAAAAAATTATCTTGGCAGGGTGAGCAAACCACTGCTTGACAGAATAGATATTTTTACGGAAACAGTTGTATTAAAATACAATGAAATAAACGGTAATGAAAAAGCAGAGAGCTCAGAAGAGATAAGAAAGCGTGTTGAAAATGTTCATTATATTCAGAAGAGGAGATATGAAAAAGAGGGCATAATATTCAATTCACAACTTCAGGCAGGAATGATTAAAAAGTATTGTGTTATGGAAAGTGAAGCAAAAGATTTTCTGGAGCTTACATTTGACACATTGGATTTCAGTGCGAGAGCGTATCACAAGGTATTAAAGATTGCGAGAACTTTAGCCGACATGGATGAAAGCAATATAATAAAAAAAGAACATATATCAGAGGCATTGTGTTACAGGTCAGCGGACAAGAAATATTGGAGGTGGCAGAATGTCGATGAATGATAAAAATAAAATATTTGCGTATTGGCTCAGCACAATAAACGGTGTGGGACAAAAGACTATAGAAAAACTCTTAGATTATTTTGACTCGGAAATGGAAATTTTTAATGCTGAAGCTGACAAATTTTATAATATAAAAGGAATAAGACCTGATATTTTAAAAAAAATAATCAATTCTAAAAATTATAACAGTATACAGAGCAGATGGAAAAAACTAAATGACAGTAATATAGGTTTTACATATATAAATGCAGATGATTATCCGCAAAAATTAAAGAATATATATGAACCACCATACAGTCTTTTTTATAAGGGTGAACTGCCGGATGCGTCAAAGCCTTCAGTAGCAATTGTGGGTGCAAGAAATGCTTCATATGAGACTAAGTGCATAGCGGAAAAATTTGGAAGAGAACTTGCAAAATACGGAATACAGATTATAAGCGGACTTGCGAGAGGGGTAGACATAAAGAGTCAGTCAGGGGCAATGTCGGTTGTCAACGGAAAAACATTTGGCGTTCTCGGATGCGGAATTGATATATGTTATCCTAAACAGCATATCGGCGAATATATGAAAATGCAGGAGAGAGGAGGGTTGATTTCAGAGTATGCTCCGGGAGTATTTCCGGCAGCCGGTAATTTTCCTAGAAGAAATCGTATAATAAGTGGTTTATCGGATGGAATTCTTGTTATACAGGCAGGAAATAAGAGTGGTTCACTCATTACGGCAGAACTTGGTTTAGAACAGGGAAAAGACATATTTGTCGTGCCGGGAAGCATAAATGATGATTTTTATCAAGGAAGCAACAGACTTATAAAAAATGGTGCGGCATTAGTTACAAATGTTAGAGATATTCTCGATGCTCTCGGCATATTTTATAGTGAAGATATTGACTTAAAAAATAAAAAAAATAATCTTTTGCTTGAAACCACTGAAAAAATAGTGTATGCTAGTTTAAGTTTGGAACCGGCACATGTGTCAGAAGTTGCAAAACAGACAGGGATGAAGATTCCGGTTGTGATGGATAGGCTTATATCTCTTGAATTAAAGGACCTTGTCACTATGATAGGAAGCAACTATTATGCAATAAAGATATAAGGTGCTGCAAACTTTGTTGAAAGGAAGGAAACAGTATGGCTAAGAATCTGGTAATTGTTGAGTCGCCATCAAAAGCTACGACTATTAAAAAGTTTTTGGGAAGTTCTTATGAGGTGGTTGCCTCGAACGGTCATGTGAGAGACTTGCCAAAAAGTCAGCTCGGGATAGATATTGAAAATGATTTTGAGCCTAAATATATTACCATCAGGGGAAAGGGAGAACTTCTTGCAAAACTTAGAAAAGAAGTGAAAAAGGCAGATAAAGTATATCTTGCAACTGACCCGGACCGAGAGGGAGAAGCAATTTCGTGGCATTTGTCAAATGCACTTAAACTTGATGGAAAAAATGCAAGGCGTATTACATTTAATGAGATAACAAAAAATGCTGTTAAACAATCAATAAAACAGGCAAGAGAGATAGATATGAATCTTGTTGATGCGCAGCAGGCAAGGCGTGTGCTTGACAGAATGGTAGGTTACCAGATAAGTCCGGTTTTATGGGCTAAGGTTAAGAGAGGGCTAAGTGCAGGAAGAGTTCAGTCGGTTACACTTAGAATTATCGCCGACAGAGAAGAACAGATAAATGCATTTATAGCGAAAGAATACTGGACTTTATCCGGAGAATTTCAGGTAGCAGGCGAGAAGAAACCGCTTGTTGCAGATTTTTATGGAACAACAAAAGAAAAGATTGCAATTGAATCAAAAGAACAGGTAGATAAGATAATAGAAGAAATACAAAAATCTGAATTTAAGATTTCAGATATAAAGACTTCCGGAAGAATAAAAAAGAGTCCGCTGCCTTTTACCACAAGTACATTGCAGCAGGAAGCTGCAAAGACATTAAATTTTGCAACACAAAAAACGATGAGACTTGCGCAGGGACTTTATGAAGGTGTTGCGATAAAAGGAAAAGGAACTCTTGGTCTTATAACATATCTTCGTACTGATTCGACACGTATATCAGAAGAAGCAAAACAAAGTGCAGCTGAATACATTAAAGAAAATTATGGCGAGGATTACCTTAATCAGGAAGAAAAGTCTAAGAAAAACTCAAAAAAGATTCAGGATGCACATGAGGCTATCAGACCGTCATATGTTGATTTGACACCGGCACAGGTGAAAGAGTCTTTGTCGAGAGACCAGTTCAGGCTTTATCAGCTTATATGGAAACGCTTTCTGGCCAGCCAGATGTCTGCTGCAAAATATGAGACAAAATCGGTTAAGATAGATTCGGATAAGTACAGATTTACATCGGCATCATCAAAGGTAGTATTTTCGGGATATTTATCAGTGTATCAGACGGATGAAGATAAAGTAGATAAAAAAACCTTGTCGAAAAAACTTGAGAAAGATATGAAACTCGAGCTTGGACAGATAGATAAAAAACAACATTTTACACAGCCACCGGCACATTTTACTGAGGCGTCGTTGGTAAAAACTCTTGAGGAACTTGGAATTGGAAGACCAAGCACATATGCACCGACTATTTCGGTTATTATAAACAGGCATTATGTGGCAAAGGAACAGAAAAACCTGTATATTACTGAACTTGGTGAAGTTGTAAATAATATCATGAAGAAGTCATTTGCAAGTATCGTTGATGTTAATTTTACAGCGTATATGGAAGGACTTTTAGACAGAGTGGAAGACGGTTCCGTAAAATGGAAAACAGTCGTTGAGAATTTCTACCCTGATCTTCATGAGGCGGTTGAACTTGCACAGAAAGAACTTGAGCAGATAAAGATAGAAGATGAAGTTACTGATGTCATCTGCGAGGAATGCGGAAGAAACATGGTTGTAAAATACGGACCACACGGTAAGTTTTTGGCGTGTCCCGGATTCCCGGATTGCAGAAATACGAAACCATATTATGAAAAAATAGGTGTAGAGTGTCCTAAATGTGGTGCGGATGTTGTGATAAAGAAAACCAAAAAAGGCAGAAGATATTTTGGATGCAGTTCATATCCGGAATGTGATTTTATGTCATGGCAGAAGCCATCTGCCGAGAAATGCCCGGATTGTGGCGGACCGATGGTTGAAAAGGGAAATAAACTTGTATGTATGGATGAGCAATGTGGTTTTGTGAAGGCAAAGGAAAAGGAATAAAATGAGCTTGGAGTTGTTGGATAAAACAAGAAAAATAAATAAACTTCTCACTGAACAGGAGTCGGATAAAGTTGATTTCAGACAGTTTTGTGAAGTGTTATCAAGAGAGTTGCATGTTAATGTTTTACTTACAAGTAAAAAAGGGAAAGTACTCGGACTGGAGGAATATGCTGATATAGGTGTTTTTCCTAAACTAAAAGATGCACATTACGGCGAGTATATTGATACAGCGTTAAAAGACAGATTTATGAGTATATTATCTACAAAAGAAAATGTAAATCTGTTGACTATTGGTCTTGAATGCGATAATATAATAGAGTATCAGGCGATGGTTGCACCTGTCTGTATGTCAGGAAAAAGGCTGGGAACCTTATTTGTTTATAGGAAAAATGATGTTTTTTCTATAGATGATATTATACTGACAGAGTATGGCACGACAGTTATAGGACTTGCGATGCAGAGGGCAGAAAGTGAAGAAGTCTCCGAAGAGTATCACAAGGAGCAGGATATACGTGCGGCTGTAAAGACGCTGTCGAGACTTGAGGCACATGCTATGATATGTGTACTTGAAGAACTCGGTGGAAAAAGAAAAGGGATACTTATTACAAGCAGATTGGCGGATAAGGTTGGTATTACAAGGTCTGTTATTGTCAATGCTTTGAAAAAATGTGAGAGTGCAGGTATAATTGAAACGAAATCCTCAGGTATGAAGGGGACGACTATACATATTGTAAATGATTTATTGTGTGAAGATATTATTACACAAAATATATAATATTATTATGCCATGTTATACTGTTATGTATTAAGTATTACATGGCATTTTTATCATTGTGGATAAAAATTGACAAGAATAATAAAATCTGTCGAAATAATTTATGCAAAAATTTAATAAATTTGATATAAATACTTGTATTTTGCCGTAATTTCTTTATAATTGAATATGTATTCTTATACATATTTAAATGTAGCAGTGTTTTAAAATTGATTGCATTATAATTTAAAATGGCAATTGATTTGAAGAGTTATACAAGGATAAATATAAATAATAGTGAAAGGAGTATGGGTATGATTTCATCAGGGGCTTATAATTACATCAATGTTTTAGAGAAAGCAAGTGATGCGAGTTGGACAAGAAATTCAGTGATTTCAAATAATATTGCGAATGTAGATACACCCGGATATAAGAGAAAAGATGTTCAGTTTGAACAGTATCTGCAGAGTGCAGTGAGCGGAGGATGTTCTCTCGATGACAATGTTGCGGAGGCTGATTTGGAAAGTCTTACAGGGACTACATATACAGATTATGCAACAGCAAGTTATCGTATAGATGGAAATAATGTTGATATTGATACTGAAAATGCAGAACTTGCAAAAAACCAGATTAAATATTACACAATGCTTGATTCCATCAGTCAGGAATTTAAAAGGATAACAAGTGTGTTTAAAACAAGTTAATAAATAAGAGTTGAAACTATGAATTGAAACAGGAGGAAAAGTATGAGTGTTTTTTCAGCAATGAACATAAGTGCTACAGGTATGACTGCGCAGAGGACAAGACTTGATCTTATTTCAGAAAATATTGCCAATGTTAATACTACAAGAGATGCTGATGGCAATGTCTACAAAAGGAAATCCGTGGTATTTGAAGAAAAAAATTATGTATCTTTCAATGATGCTCTTATAAATGCGACCGGTACAGTTGGAAAAGGTGTAAAGATTTCAAAGATATATGAAGATGATGAGACAGAATGCCGAATGGTTTATGACCCGTCAAATCCGGATGCAGACGAGAAGGGATATGTTACATATCCTAATGTCAATACGGTTACAGAGATGACTAATATGATTGATGCAAGCAGATCGTATGAAGCGAATGTTACAGCGTTTAATGCTTCAAAGAATATGGAACTTAAAGCATTGGAAGTTGGAAAGTCATCATAATCAGAGTGATTTGATATTTTTTGGTTTTAAAATGCCATAAAAGCAGAAAAACGTACATCAGATTGGAGGATTTGACAGATGGATTTAACAGCGTTGTCAGGAGTGGATCTTGCGTCAGCATATTCGACACCGACGATTTCATCCGGCTTATCGGACGGAAAAGATTCACTTATCATAAATTCAGATGATAACAAGAGTGCATTTTCGACCTTGTTTGATTCGGCTGTAAATATGGTACAGGAAACAAATGATTACAGTAATGCGGCAGAAGAGGAAGAAATCAAATATGCATTAGGTGAGTCAGACAGTATTCATGATTTACAGATTGCCCAGCAGAAAGCAAATATTTCGTTACAGTACACAGTTGCGGTAAGAAATGCTTTTCTTCAGGGGTATAAAGAATTGATGAATTTACAATTCTAAAATAAGCCGAAAGGAATTAGAGGAGTCGGATTATGCGCGAAAAAGTAAAAGAAGTTCCTGAGAAATTTAAAGAATTCTGGAACAAATATACAAGTAAACAAAAAACAATAGTTATAGCTATATTATGTGTTGTACTTATTGCAATAGGAGTTGTCGCATGGCTTGCTTCAAGACCGACATGGTCAAAGTTTCAGGTGTTTGACAATGTTGATGATGCAAACACAATGACAAAAGCACTTGATGACCAGAGTATAACATGGAAAGCATCAAGTGACGGCAAGACGATATATGTACATCAGGATGACATGACAAATGCATTATATACTATGAGTGACAATGGTCTTACAGATAAGGGATATACATGGGATGATGCATTTAACAATTCCATGTCAACGACGGAAAGTGAAAAGGATCAGAAAAAAATCCTTGCACTTCAGTCTGAAATAAGACAAAGTCTTATACAGTATAAATTTATAGATGATGCAAATGTATTTATAAATGTTCCTGAATCAACATACACTGTTCTTTCAAGTGACGATGCTGAGACTGCTAAGACATCAATTACGGCAAGCATTGCATTAAATGATAAAAATAAGGATATGCTCGATGACAAAACATCTGAGGCACTTGCCTACTGGCTTGCAAATACTGTCGGAACAGATGTGAAAAACGTCATTATCAATGATACAGACGGCAAATGTATTTATAACGGAAATACAAGTGACGGACTTGGTGGAACTCTTACAGGAGGAACGACAGAGTATTGCAACAAGCTTAGAAATACAATTGCAGACAATGTAACAACACTTCTTATAAGATGTGGATATGATGATGCCCAGGTCGGAACAGATGGTATTCAATTTGATATGAACAAGATTGAGACTCTTACAAAAGAGTATTCAGTTGCAGATGGAAGAGAATACGGATATCCGACAGAACTTTATACATATAGTTCGCAGGGTGGCTCCAGTGCAGGAGGAACACCTGGAACAGATTCAAATGATGATGATACTGATTATGTTTACAATGGAAGTTCGGGAACATCAAATACTGTCGATGTTCAGCGACTCAAAGATCTTCTTACAAATGAAAAGGTTCAGAATATCAAACAGGAGACACCTGCTATAAAACTTGCAGATTCCTCTCTTGGTATTGTTGTGAGAAAGTATCATGTATATAAGGAAGATGACCTTAAAGCGGATGGTACACTTGATAATATGACATTTGATCAGTTTATTGCTCAGAATAATACGCCGACTACAATTACAATTTCAAATGATGAAATAAATCTTATTGCAGCGGCAACAGGAGTAAGTGCAAATAAGATTACGGTACTTGCTTATGAGGTGCCACAGTTTGTGAGCAGTACAAATACATCAAAAGGTATTTCAAATTACCTTATGATTATACTTACTGTACTTATCATAGCATTGCTTATATTTGTTATACTTCGTGGAGCATCACCGCTTGCGGCTGAAGAGGAAGAACCGGAACTTTCGGTTGAGCAGCTTTTGGCTACTACGAAAGAAAACCAGTCTCTTGATGATATTGAATTCAGTGATAAATCTGAGACTAGAAAGATGATAGAAAAATTTGTTGATGAAAATCCTGAGGCGGTTGCACAATTACTTCGTAACTGGCTGAACGACGAGTGGGAATAATTAAGATACAAGTTTAATTGAAAGGTGAGGATTGGGATGGCTAAAACAGAGGAAATTACAGGTGTGCAAAAAGCAGCTATACTGCTTATTGCACTTGGACCTGATAAATCTTCAAATGTATTCAAACATTTGAAAGAGGATGAGATAGAACAGCTTACACTTGAGATAGCCAATACAAGAAGCATATCTCCGGCAATGAAAGATGCAGTTCTTGATGAATTTTACGAGGTATGTCTTGCACAGCAGTATATTGCAGAGGGTGGTATCGGTTATGCTAAAGATCTTCTTGAAAAGGCCCTCGGTTCAGAGCGTGCTAAAGATGTTATCGGAAAACTTACGGCATCATTGCAGGTCAGACCGTTTGAGTTTGTCAGAAAGACAGATGCAAGTCAGTTATTGAACTTTATTCAGGACGAGCATCCACAGACAATTGCTTTGATATTATCATATTTGTCATCAAATCAGGCATCAGCTATCATATCAGCTCTTGCGCCGGACAAGCAGACGGATGTTGCAAAGCGTATAGCACAGATGGACAGAACATCACCGGATGTTATTAAAGAGGTGGAAAAAGTGCTCGAACAGAAACTTGCTTCTCTTGTAAATCAGGATTACACGATTGTTGGTGGTGTAGATTCTATCGTAGACATCTTGAATACAGTTGACAGAGGAACAGAAAAACATATTATGGAAAGTCTCGAAATCGAAGATCCGGAACTTGCAGACGAAATCAGAAAGAAGATGTTCGTATTCGAGGATATTCTTTCACTGGACGACAGATCTATACAGCGTGTACTTCGTGAGGTTGACAATAATGAATTGGCAGTTGCACTTAAAGGTTCAAATGAAGAAGTTCAAAATCTTATATTCAGCAACCTTTCAAAGCGTCTTGCTACAATGATAAGAGAAGATATGGATTTCATGGGTCCTGTTCGTATGAAGGATGTTGAAGAAGCACAGCAGAAGATTGTTAATATTATCAGAAAACTCGAAGACTCTGCTGAGATTATCATCTCCAGAGGTGGAGGTGACGAGATAGTTGTCTAATCTTATAAAAAATGTTTATTTTACAGTTGATGAAAGTGATAAACGAGTTATAGACTCTGATATACATGGTAAAGATGTTCATCCTGAAATATATGAACAACAGCAGGATGACGAAATAAAACCGTTTAATTTCAGACAGTTAAGTCTTGATGAAGAAACTGACGATGAAAATGTAAATTCACAGATTGATGATTTCAATGAGGGAATGAATATTATTTCTGTAGATGAAGTCAGAGAAGAAGAAAAACAGAAATTATCAGAAGAATTGGAAGAAGAAAAAAACAGAATTCTTTCTGAGGCTAAAGAACAGGCACAGCTTATTGTCGATGAAGCCAATAATTCGGCGGAAGAGATAAAAAATCAGGCATTTGAAGAGGGTAAAAACCAGGGACTTGAAGAAGGCAGGAATCAAGCTTTTATGCAGCTTGAAGAACAAAAAAATGAGCTGGAACAGGAGTACAAAGCCAAATTTAAGGAAGTAGACCAGATGGCTGAACGCCTTGAACCACAGTATGCAGAGCTTGTGGTAAATTTGGTTGAGAAACTTACCGGCGTTGTCTGTGCTGACAAAAAAGATGTGATAATTTATCTTATTGATAATGCGTTACGCACAAATGTCGTAAATGGCATAGAGAAAACAAAAAATATTACATTGCATATTTCAAAAGAAGATATGGGAATTGTATCTGCAAAAAGAGATGAATTGCAGCAGCAAGTGGGTTCTGATAAGGAACTGGATATAATAGAAGATGCAAGTCTCATGCATAATCAATGCATAATAGACCTTGATTCAAAAATTATTGACTGTAGTCTCGATGCACAGCTTGACAATTTAAAAGAACAGCTTAGGATGCTTGCAATGTAAGGAAAGAGGGGACGTATAGATATGGTTGATATTGACTTATCTAAGTATGATATGCTTCTTAGGCAGTCGTTTGAAAAAAAACTTGGAAAGGTTGCAAAGGTTGTAGGTCTTACAATTGAATCAATCGGTCCGTCCGCAAAATTAAATGATCTGTGCCATATTATCACAAAGGATACAAATCAGGTGATTAATGCAGAAGTAGTCGGTTTCAAGGATGACAGGGTACTTTTGATGCCATATGACCAGACAGAGGGTGTTGGGCTTGGGAGCAGAGTTGAAAATACGGGTGCACCTCTTAAAGTCTCGGTAGGGGATGAGCTTCTCGGCAAGACACTTGACGGTTTGGGACATCCGATAGACAACACAGAACTTGCTACAAATGCGGCATATTCTGTTGAAGCAGAACCACCTGATCCACTCACAAGAAAGATCATCGATGAGGTTCTTCCTCTTGGAGTAAAAGCTGTTGATGGTTTGATAACAGTAGGTAAGGGGCAGAGAATTGGTATATTTGCAGGAAGTGGTGTCGGAAAAAGTACACTGATGGGTATGTTTGCCAGAAATACAAAAGCGGATATAAATGTTATAGCACTTATCGGAGAGCGTGGCAGAGAGGTAAGGGAATTTATTGAGAGAGATTTAGGACCTGAGGGAATGGCACGTTCGGTTGTAGTAGTAGCTACATCAGATAAACCGGCACTTATCAGGAAAAAGGCGGCACAGACAGCAACGGCGATAGCTGAGTATTTCAGAGACCAGGGGAAAGACGTACTTCTTATGATGGATTCACTTACACGTTTTTCAATGGCACAAAGAGAAATAGGTCTTGCGTCAGGTGAGCCTCCGGTATCGAGGGGATATCCGCCAAGCGTATATGCAGAGATGCCTAAACTTCTTGAGAGAGCAGGATGCTCAGATGTAGGTTCAATAACAGGATTGTATACTGTTCTTGTTGACGGTGATGATTTTAATGAACCGATTACTGATACGGCGAGAAGTATTCTGGATGGTCACATTGTTTTAAATAGAAAGATTGCTCAAAAGAATCATTATCCTGCAATAGACATACTTGCGAGTATATCGCGTGTAATGAGCAGTATTGCAACGAAAGAACATAAGCAGGCAGCGGGTAAGCTTAGAAATGTAATGGCAACTTATTCTGAAGCAGAAGATTTGGTCAACATAGGAGCGTACAAGCCAGGCTCAAATAAGGAGATTGACTTTGCACTTTCAAAGATAAATGCAGTAAATGATTTCCTGATGCAGGATGTATATGAAAAGGTTTCTTTTGAAGATGCTATAGAGAGGCTTCAGGGCATTTTTGATGATAATGAAAATGCTGTTGGAGAATGATTACAGACAATAAATTGAAGGTTGGCTGATGGCAAAATTTATATTTAAGATGGAAAGTATTCTTTCTGTCAAAGAGAAGTTAGAAGAACAGGCGAAAGCTGAGTATAGTATTGAAATCATGAAGCTCAGACAGGAAGAAGAAAAGTTAGATGAATTAGAAAAAAGAAAAAATGCATATCAGACAAGATTATATGAAGCTGTTATGGATACTCTGAATATTTCAGAGATAAAGATACTTGAAGATAGTGTCGAAAATATAAAATATAATATAAAACTTCAATTGATAGTTATTGCAAATCAGCAGAAAAATGTTGATAGGGCTAGAGAAAAACTTGACAATGCCATGAAGGAAAGAAAAACTTATGAAAAACTCAAGGAAAAAGCTTTTGAAGAATTTAAAGAGCAGATAAATGCTGAAGAACAGAAAGAAATAAATGAACTTGTAAGTTTTAGGTTCCGAACCGGCAGTGATGAAAGCGAGGATTAAGCAGATGGCAAAGAAGGATAAGGACAATGTAATTGGTGAAGAAAACGAGAGCGGTGGAAGTAAATTAGTGACTGCTTTAATCGCAATAGTTATTATTCTTATCTGGTTAGCAGTTTTTGCATTTTTAATTAAAATGGATGTAGGTGGAATAGGAAGCAAAGTTTTGTATCCGGTATTAAAAGATGTTCCGGTTGTAAATAAAATACTTCCGACCGCTTCAGAAGAAGTACAGGCTGAAGAAGGAGATTATCAGTATACGACTTTGAAAGCCGCCAACGAGAGAATTAAAGAACTTGAAAGCAAACTTAAGTCTGAAAACGGTACGACAGATGCAAACTCTGATTATATTTCAGAACTTGAAGCTCAGATAAAAAAGTTGCAGAGATATAAAGATGACTATGATGCGTTTCAAAAACGTGTCAAGGAATTTGACGAGAAAGTTGTATTTAACAATAAAGCTCCTGATATTTCGGAATATGAAAAATATTATGAGGAGATTGAACCTAAAAATGCAGAGGATATTTACAAACAGGTTCTTTTAAAACTTCAGTATACAAAGAAAGCAGAAGAACTTGGAAAGTTCTATGCTAATATGGATGCCGACAAAGCGGCAGCAAGATTATCTGAAATGTCAGAGGATCTTGACCTTATCAAAGACATTCTTGAAAATATGAGTGAAAAGCAGGCGGCAGCTATTTTACAGGAAATGGATGTTGATTTCGCTGCACAGATTACAAAGAAAATATCTGCGGTAAAAGAATAACATGGTGTTTACGGCAAAAGTCGTTTACATATATATCATTACTAAATATAAGGAGGTGAAAAGATGGCAGAAATCAAATCGGTAATAATGGAAACATTGTCAGCCGGTCAGGTAAAGCAGCAGGCAAAAGGATCAGTTCAGAAAAATTCAAGTTCAAATTCTTTTGACAACTATCTTTCGACATCACAGAAGTCAAATGGTGCTGCAGCATCAAAGACTGCGTCAAAAACTCAGTCAAACAATGTGAAAGTGGCAAACCAGTCAAAGGCAAAGAGCACTTCTGATAAGGTTTCTGATGTTAATTCAGGAAATTCAGTAAACAGCTTAAACCAAAAAAGTATTGACAAAGTCAATGAAAAGATAGCAGATGAAGTAAAAGATGTACTTGGAATTGATGATGATACATTTGCAAATGCTATGACAGCACTTGGATTAAGCCCGCTTGATTTGCTTGAATCAAACAATCTTGCAAAACTTGTTCTTTTTGTAAATGGAAGCAGTGATTTTACGGATCTTCTTACAGACGAAAATATGATGAACCAGTTAAATGAGCTTAGTGATATCTTAGGAAATCTTAATTGGGAAGATTTAACAGGAATGTCGAAGTCAGATTTTCTTGAAGGAGTAGAAGATTTTAATGCAAAATCACAGACAGGAAGTGACGTTTTCAAAGAAGATGCTCCGGCTTTAGCACAGGAGACTGCAGTAGATGCTGCAGATAGTGGAAACACATCTGAAAATGTATCAGCAGAAGAAGAATCTGCTACAAATACAAACAATGTATCAGCAGAAGAAGAATCTGCTACAAATACAAACAATGTATCAACTGAGAAGAAAAGTGTGCAGGGTGAAACGACAGTTAATACGTCAGACAATTCATCAGATACAAAGGTTGAGGTCTCAGTGACAAAATCCGAAGAAAGTTCTTCACAGCAAAGCTCATTTTCATCGCAGTCAGAAGATGATATGAGTGAAGTTACCCATGATCAGACAATCTCAGAGGATGATGTTACAACTGACAATCAACACACAGTCAGAAATGATTTTATTCAGAATTTGAATCAGGCTGTAAATGATACTGTTCAGGTTGCAAAACCGGAATCTGTAAGAATGCAGCAGATGGTTGATATTGTAAATCAGGTAGTTGAGAAAATAAAAGTTTCTATTGGAACTGAGTCTACTTCGATGGAGATGCAGCTCAATCCTGAACATTTGGGGAAGTTACTGCTTAATGTTTCATCAAAAAACGGAGTGATGACTGCAGTATTTTCAGTACAGTCAGAAGAAGCCAAAGCAGCGCTTGAAAGCCAGATGTATACGCTTCGTGAAAATCTTGAATTGAGAGAATTAAAAGTTGATGCAGTTGAAGTAAATGTGTCAGATTTTGATTTTTCACACAGCGATCAGCAGACGATGAATGGTGACCAGAGCAAAGCTGATAATGGAAATGGTAAACAGATGAAATTTGATTTCGATGATGAAGCATCATCAGAAGAAATGATTTCAAATGAAGAAAAAGAAGCCGTAAGAAAACAGGTTATGCGTGACAATGGTTCACAGATAGACTTTACGGCGTAAATGAGTTTGGAAAGGAGGAGTTTAAATGGCAACAACAGCACCGGTAGTTAATGGTCAGGTACAGATTTCAGAGAGTTCACAGCAGACTAAAGAGAGAAAGACAAATGATTCACTTGGAAAGGAAGATTTCCTTTTGCTGCTCGTAACACAGATGCAGTATCAGGATCCGCTGGAACCGACAAGCAATACTGAATATGTAGCACAGCTTGCACAGTTCTCTGAACTTGAGCAGATGGAAAATCTGAATTCAACAACAGTAAACACATCAGCGTATTCACTTGTTGGAAAAGAGGTTAAAGTTGAGCAGAAATCAAGCACCGGTCAGGCAACAGAAGTACAGGGTACGGTTGATTATGTTACAATACAGAATAATAAGGCATATGTCTCTATAGATGGAAACTTATATTCATATGATGACATAACAGAAGTAATTGATTCATCATACCTTATTTCACAGTATCTTCCTAAGGTAGCAGCACAGACTGTTACATATAAGCACCATGATCCACAGGATGTTCAGGTGACCGGCATAAGTCTTGGTTCACACGGATATGAAGCATCTTCAATGGGTATTGGAATTATGGATGCAAATGGAAATACAACAAAAGTAGATAAGAGTAAACTCAGTTATAAGGATGGTACACTTACAATTGATAAATCTGCCTTTGCAGGACTTGATGCCGGAACTTACACAATAGGTTTTGTGTTTGATGATTCAAACAGCACTGTAGATGTATCAAATGTTAAACTCGTTGTAAAAGGAATTAAAGAAGAAACTTCAACGAATGATGGTAAGACAGATACAGATGGTTCAGACAGTGATAAGACTGACAGTACAACAGACAACAGTACAAGTACAACAGAAAAAACTGAGTAGGTAGAATTGAAAAGGGAAAAGTAAAGAGAGGTGGATTTATTTATGCAGAGACTTAACGATGGATATTCATCAATCAATAAAATGGCAAGTCAGATCATAAATCAAAAAAGTACAAATAAAAATACTTCCACTGGCTCAGAGAATTCATTTGAGAAAATACTTAATTCTACTCAGGAATCTGATGAGAGCTTAAAATTTTCAAAGCATGCCAATGAGAGACTTGCAAATAGAAACATAAATTTATCTGCGGAGCAGATGGAACGTCTCGAAAATGGTACAACGAAGGCTAGGGAAAAAGGAATTCAGGAGTCTTTGGTTATGGTAGATGATCTTGCATTTATTGTAAATGTTAAGAATAATACAGTGATTACGGCAATGAATGACAAAACAGATTCAATATTCACAAATATTGATGGTGCAGTAATCAGCTAAAGAATACTTTTACGCCGGACCTCATATGGAAGCGTGGAAAATCCTGACTGATTGATGGATTTTCAGGTATTCAGGCTTTTATAAAAACACTATACAGCTATATCAAAGTAAGTGTTTTGTAAGAAGGAGGAAAAATATTATGATGAGATCACTTTATTCTGGTGTTGCAGGTCTTAAAACACACCAGACAAAGATGGATGTTATTGGTAATAATATTGCCAATGTAAACACAGTAGGATTTAAATCAAGCAGTGTAAACTTTGCAGACCAGTTTTATCAGACTATGTCATCTGCAACAGGTGCCGATGCAGCAACAGGTGCCGCAGGTACAAATGCGAAGCAGATAGGTCTTGGTTCTTCGGTAGCATCTATTACAACAAATATTACTGAACCTGGTGGAACACAGACAACAAACAGAGCACTTGATGTCGCTATCAACGGTGATTCATTCCTTATCGTAAAGTCAGCCGGAGCAACATACTTTACAAAGTCAGGAGCACTTAATGTAGACGCAGGCGGTACATTATACTGTACAACAAACGGTGCGACAGTGCAGGGCTGGATGGCAACAACAGATGCCCAGGGAAATCAGACAATCACAAAGAATACTGTTCAGGATCTTAAGGTTATGTCAGCAGAAAATATGTATTATGCACCTACAGAGACATCAGCAGTTACGATTACAGGTAATATTGATAAGTCTGATACAGACCTTGTAGTATCAAAACCAGATGAAATAGATACAAAAAACGGTAAGAAGATTACATTTAGTTTTTACGATGAACTTGGTCAGGAATATACAGTAAAGATGAACATGTATAGAAAAGGTTCAGGAACATCAGGAACAGGAGCAGATGCACAGGCAACGTCAGTATATGCGATTACTCTTTCAGATGTGACGGATGCAGACGGAAATTCAATATTCCTCAAGAAGACAACTACAAATGGAGCAACGACATATGATACAAATGGTGTTAAAATAAATCTTGGTGGTGTTGACTATTCGCTCGATAAAGCCAATATCAATGCAAAGACAGGTGAATTTACACTTACAGCAGCAGGCACAGTACCTACAGTATCATTTATAGCAGAGACAGGTGATTTTTCATCTGCTGATGAAGGTACTAAGAAAATACCTGATACATCTGAAGACCTTGGAAAAGCTCTTGTATTTCAGGTTACAGCTTCAGGGAAGCTTGATAATACATTCACAAAGTATGTTCCTGCAACAGATTCCGGCGGAGTTAAAGTAGATTTTTCAAGCCTTACACAGTATTCAAGTTCAGGTGTATCAAATACTTCATATACCAAAGGAAATAGAAAAGGTCTTGGAACAGGTAATGCAGCCGGTGAGATGAGTGGTATCTCAATTGATGACAAGGGTATGATTTACGGTACATACAACAATGGTTCAAAGAAGCTTCTTGCTCAGATAGCCGTAGCAACATTTGCAAACCCTTCAGGTCTTGAGGCAGAGGGAGATTCATTATTCTCTGCAACACTTAACTCAGGAACATTCGATGGAGTAGGCGAGGATGTAAGTCTCTCAGGAAGTTTTGCTGTTGGAGCACTTGAAATGTCAAATGTTGACCTTGCAGCAGAATTTACAAGCATGATTACAACACAGAGAGGTTTTCAGGCAAACTCAAGAATTATCACAACATCAGATACAATGCTTGAGGAACTTGTTAATCTTAAGCGTTAATGATTATTTTTAAAGTGTGATTTTAAATATCACACAATTTGACAGTGATGGCAGGAAAACAATTTAAATATTTGATTTTGTATTTTTGCTGCTGTCACTGTTTATATGTTTAAGGAAAAAGGAAGAAGAAAAGGGGAGTAAGTGTATGATTGATGTGACTAAAATGAATGGTTCAAAGGTAACCGTTAATACGGATTTGATAGAGACGGTTGAGGAAATGCCGGATACGGTTATTACTCTGACTACAGGGAAGAAATTTATTATAAAAGAAAGTAGACAGGAAGTTAAAAATTTAGTAATATTATATAAGCGTGAATGCAATTCTATTGATTTTAAATAGAAATTATATAAATAAAAAATAAAATTAAGGTGGTGGCTGTTTTGGATATTACAACTATTGTAGGTATTGTAGCATGTCTTATCGTTGTTTTTTTTGGTATTGTTACCGGTGCAGATGGATTTGCATCACTTGGACATTTCAAAGATTTACCGTCAGTATTCATTACTCTGGGTGGTTCTACTTTTTGTATGATTCTTCAGGCAAAAGGTTTTCCAGAATTTATTACTTCACTGAAATCTTTTTCGATTGCATTAAAGAAAAAGGAATTAAATCAGGCCGACGCGATAAAAAATATTATTGATTTGTCAAATGTTGCCCGTAAGGAAGGACTTCTTGCTCTTGAGGAGGCAGCAAACGGAATAGAAGATGATTTCCTTAAAAAAGGGATTATGCTTATCGTTGACGGTACAGATCCGGAACTTGTAAGAAACATCATGCAGACTGAGCTCGATGCAGTTGATGCAAGACACAATGAAAAGATTGGATTTTGGGCTAACTGGGGTGGAATGGGACCTGCATGGGGAATGATTGGTACACTTATCGGACTTGTAAATATGCTTTACAACATGGATGATATGAGTTCTATCGGACCAAATATGGCGGTTGCCCTTCTTACAACATTGTATGGTTCTCTTTTGTCGAACTGGATATGTATACCTGTTTCATTCAAACTCAAAATGAAAAATGAAGATGAGATTACCATGAAGCAGATTATGGTGGAAGGTCTTCTTTCAATACAGGCAGGTGAGAACCCACGAGTTATTGAAGAAAAACTTAAGTCATTCCTTGCTCCAGGTGAACGTGAGGGCAGTGGAGAGGATGCACAGGCAGGTGAGCCGGCAGCTGAAGGTGGTGAAGCTTAATGGCAAAAAAAGAGAAGGAAGAAATCAAAACCGACGGATGGAAAGATACCTTTTCTGACCTTATGAACCTTTTGCTTTGCTTCTTCGTACTCCTGTATGCAATGTCAAATGTAGATCAGGTGAAATATGCAGAACTTGTTGCGTCTCTCTCAAATAGTTTCAGTATATTCAGCGGCGGCGAAAAGGCCGTTGGTGATGGACAGCTTGTTTCAAGCGGAGCAAGTCAGCTTAATAATCTTGATGATTATTATTCAGATATGGGAAAGGCGAGCGAGTCGGAAAAAGAAGAAGATCCGATGTCTGAACTTGAAAAGCAGCAGAAAGAGGAACAGCAGAAGTCTACAGAACAGTTGTATAGTGATATCGTAGAAAAAACAGAAGAGAATCGTTTGCAGGATTCGGTTCAGGTTTCAATGGATAACAGTTATCAGTATGTAATGATTTCTCTTAGCGGAGGTATTCTGTTTGACTCAGGAAGTGCAGATATAAGAAGCGGTGCATTACCCATTATCAGCAGAGTAGGAGACATTCTTAAAAGTTATACAAATAAGAGGATTAAGATAGAAGGACATACAGATAATGTTCCTATCGGCAGCACATCAAAATATTCAAGCAACTGGGAACTTTCTACGGCGAGAGCTACGAGCGTCTTACAATATCTCCAGCAGAAAAAAGGACTTAATGTTAAGTATCTTGAAGCATCCGGACGAGCTTCAGTTGATCCAGTTGCGGACAATAAGACACAAAGCGGACGTTCAAAAAATCGTCGTGTAGAAATAAAAATATACAGTAACAATGATTAAGGAAAGGCAGAGATTATGAAAAAGAACATATTTAGCGTTATTATTACGGTTTTGACAGTAGTTAATGTTGTGTTGACGGCGATAATGTTTTTTGTAATGGTTCCAACATTCAATAAAACAAATAACCTTATAACACAGGTTGCATCAGTGCTTAATCTTGAACTTGATGGTGATTCGGATGCAAGTGCAGATGCAGATTACAGTATGAAAGATCTCGAGGATACACCTGTAACATTTGATTCTCAGCAAACAATTAACCTAAAGACAGGTGCTGATGGTTCACAGCATTATGCTATGATATCAGGTTATACAATCTCAGTAAACAAAAAAGCAGATGATTATAAAGACTTTGGAACAGATGCAGTTACAGCTAAGTCATCTGTATATACAGATATTATACGTTCTGTAATTCAGTCTCACACAGAAGATGATATTTCTGAAGATATAGTAAAGAAAGAAGCGTTAGAGCAGATTCAGAAGAAATTTGATACAAAAGCAATTGTAGGAATCACATTAACTAACTTTATGTATCAGTAGTTGATTTTATCTAAAAAACTACTTTGCATTTTAGTGAAAATGTGTTATGATTACTATGGTTTATAAAAACTGAAATCTTGTATATCTTTTTGTGTTAGCATAGACAGGGTTTTAGGTGTGAGGTGAAAATAATGGGAGATACCTTATCTCAGGAAGAGATAGATAATCTGCTCAAAGCGTTTAATGATGGTGATTTAAATGCAGATGATTTTAATGACAATAAAGAAAAACAGGTAAAGAATTATGATTTTGCCAGACCGTCAAAGTTTTCAAAAGATCATCTTCGTACTTTAGAGATTATTTTTGAAAACTATGGAAGACTTTTATCTACAAATCTTCCGGCATATCTTAGAAAAAATGTTCAGGTCGAGGTTGTAAATGCTGAGGCGAATACATATTCAGAATTTGCAAATGCACTTTCAAATCCGGTTCTTTTAGGTGTTGTTAATTTTTCTCCATTAGAAGGAAACATTATTGTTGAGCTTTCAGCAAATCTTGGATTTACGATAGTAGACCGAATGTTAGGTGGTGGCGGGGCACCACTTGAGAGAAACAGGGATTTTACTGAAATTGAGCTTATTATTCTGGAAAGAATTTTGGAAGTATGTACAAACCTGCTGGTTGATCCGTGGGAGAGTGTTGTATCTATTGAACCCCGGTTAGAGAGAATAGAAACAAATTCACAATTTGCACAGTTTATTTCTCCAGGTGAAATGACAGCTATTATTACTATGAGTGTAAAGATAGGTTCTGTCGAGGGACTTATGAATATATGTATTCCATATTCATGTGTAGAACCTGTCATTGATAAGCTGAATACCAAGTATTGGTATTCAAGTATGAAAGAAAGTGATTCAGGTGCTTATCAGGAAGTTATCGAGGACATAATAGATTATGCTAAGATACCTGTGAAAGCGATGTTAGGCAGAAGTTCTATTTCTGTGAATGATTATATTAATATCCAGATTGGAGACATTATCAAACTGGATACTAAAGTTAATGATGAACTTGAAGTTTATGTCGGAAACATAAAGAAATTTACTGCACTCCCGGGTGCGACGAGTGATTCTTATGCCGTTCGAGTTACATCAGTAATAAGGGAGGAGCAATAGACCTATGGATGGAATGTTAACTCAAGAAGAGATTGATGCGTTGACGGGTGGAGATACGTCAGGCAGTGCCGGAGCACAGGATGCATCGAAAGTAAGTGAGGGACTTACTGATGCGGAGAGAGATGCGGTTGGAGAAATTGCCAACATAAATATGGGTACTGCTGCAACTACATTGTCAACACTCTTAAATAATAAAGTAACTATAACTACTCCTAGAGTGTCATATGTTACAATGAATGAATTATCTGCACAGTATGACAGACCGTGCGTATTCATACATATTTCTTATATCAGTGGAATAGACGGAAACAATATCCTTATTCTTAAAGAGCATGATGTTAAAGTTATCACAGATTTGATGATGGGTGGTGACGGTACAAATACTGATGGTGAATTATCAGAACTCCACCTTAGTGCGATAAGTGAAGCTATGAATCAGATGATGGGTTCAGCGGCGACTTCACTTTCATCTATGCTTGAGAAAAAGGTTGACATCAGTCCACCGATTGCAAGCCTTGTTGATTTAAATGACACAATAGATGATAGTGAATTGTCTAATTTCCTTGAGGGAGAGATAGTTCAGGTTGCATTTGATATGAAAATCGGTGATTTGGTCGACAGTCAGATTATGCAGTTGTATCCATTTGAGTTTGCAAGAGAATTATACAATAAATTCATCGGAGCAGAGCCTGAAACGGCAGCGTCAGAAGCAGCATCAGCTGTTTCACCTCAGCCGGCAGCGGAGCCTGTTGCAGCAGCACCGACGCCAACACCGGTACAGCCTGCACAGCAGCAGACACCGCCACCTGCCATGCAGCAAATGCCACAGCAGCCTGTTATGAATGCAGCACAGATGCAGCCACAGTATGCTATGCCGATGCAGAATGTAAATGTTCAGTCTGCACAGTTCCAACCATTCAATGCAGGTGTAAGCCCATTGATGCAGGAAGAAAATATAGACCTTGTGCTTGATGTGCCTTTGGAGGTTACGGTAGAGCTTGGACGTACCAATAAATCAATAAAAGAGATTTTAGATTTTTCTCCGGGAACTATTATAGAGTTGGACAAATTGGCAGGAGAGCCTGTTGATGTTTTAGTAAACGGAAAATTTGTAGCCAAAGGTGAAGTTGTTGTTATTGAAGAAAACTTTGGTATCAGACTTGTTGAAATTTCAAAGTAAAAATAATTTAATGCTGGAGGTGTAGATATGTTGAGTTTGATTACAAAATATTCTACATTTACCGGCATTTTTAAATTGATTGTTCTCATTATAATCTTTGTTGCTATACTGTTTTTGTCATATGTTGTTACGAAATGGTATGCAAATTCGGGTCTTGTGAAAAACAAGACAAACAATATTTCCATAATTGAAAATTTTCAACTTTCTCCCGGAAAGACGATTTCAATAATAAGAATCGGAGAAAAATATGTTGCTGTAGCACAGAGTAAAGAAAAAATTGTAAAATTGACGGAATTGACGGAAGACCAGCTTGATTTTAATGAGAAGAATGAAATTCAGGATACTTCGTTTAAGGCTGTATTTTCAAGTTTGATGAAGGAAAGAAAGAAGAGTACAGGTAAGGACAAGCATTTTTAAGAGGAAAGTAAATGTTTAGTAAGATAAATAAAAAGAGACTTAAATCTATAATGAGCAGTTTTATGTTAATAGGAGTATTCGTACTTCTATTTGCTGTATCACGCCCGGCATTTGCAGCGGGAAAAGGGGTAGATTCAACAACAAAGGAGCAGATAAGTGCTGAACCAGATGTAGATGACAATACTTTAGATTTAAATATATCTTCAAATGCAGGCAGTATGAAGCTTGAATCGACATTGCAGATATTGATAATGCTGACAATATTGTCATTGGCTCCATCAATTCTTATAATGGTAACGTCATTTACACGAATAGTTGTTGTATTTCATTTTTTGAGAACAGCTTTGGGAACTCAGACGACCCCGCCTAATCAGGTAATAGTTGGACTGGCTTTATTTATTACAATTGCAATAATGTCGCCTGTTTTTACAGAAGTAAATGACAAAGCTGTAAAACCGTATATGTCAGGAAGTATTAAGCAGGAGGAAGCTATAAATAAAGGTTTATCTCCCCTTCGTGAGTTTATGCTTAAACAGACGAGAGAAAAAGATTTAAAATTATTTATGGATTTGAACAAGAAATCATCTGATGATGTAAAGAGTTATGATGATATTTCAATAACTATTATTATACCTGCGTTTATCATTAGTGAGCTTCGCACAGCATTTATAATTGGTTTTTTGATATATCTTCCATTTATCGTTATAGATATGGTTGTTGCATCAACGCTAATGTCAATGGGTATGATGATGTTGCCGCCTACGACAATATCATTGCCATTTAAGTTATTGTTATTTGTATTGGCAGATGGCTGGAATCTTGTTATTGGTCAGCTTGTTAATTCGTTTAATTGATATTGGATGGAATGTGTTAAATGATTTATTGTTTTATACAAATGGGGGATTATTATGAATGAGGCTACAATTATTGATTTGACGAGAGAGACCGTGCTTACGATAGTGGAGACGTCTATGCCTTTACTGTTGATTTCATTGGTTATCGGTCTGATAATAAGTATATTTCAGACTATTACATCTATTCAGGAACAAACTTTGACTTTTATTCCTAAATTTATTGCCATTATGCTTGTTGTGGTATTATGCGGCAGTTGGATTATGAATAAATGTGTCGGGCTTTTTGAATCATTGATGGCAAACATTCCAAATTACATAAAGTAGGGGTGAAATAGGTGAAGTTTACTGTTGAATATCTTGAGTGTTTTTTACTGGTTATGGTAAGAGTATCTGCAATGATATTTGTTATGCCGGTCTTTAGTGACAGAAATATTCCTATCAAGGTGAAAGCGGGAATATCATTTTTTTTAGCTGTTTTTGCATGCACTATAGTTGATTATAATGCTGTATCTTATACAGGTGTTATAGGATACAGCATTCTTGTTGTTAAAGAAGCAATAACAGGCTTGCTTATAGGAATGGCTGCAAATCTTTGTTTATATATATTGGATTTTTCAGGTCATATGATGAGTCTTGAACTTGGATTGTCTATGGCAACTGAATTTGACCCTACATCAAATATGCAATCGACTGTGATTTCTAATTTTTTGAAATATGCGTTCATGCTGATGTTTCTTGTTACAGATATGCATTATTATCTTATAAAAGTATTGATTGAGTCTTTTAAGACAATTCCTGTAGGAGGAATGAAGCCAAATGGCGGTATCGTATCATCTATGGTCAGATATATAACAGATTATTTTGTGATAGGATTTAGAATTTTTTTGCCGGTTTTTTCGTGTATTCTTGTAATAAATATTGTTTTGGGTATTCTTGCAAGAATTGCTCCGCAGATGAACATGTTTGTTATAGGTATGCAGCTTAAGATATTTGTCGGCTTGGTAGTGCTTTATTTTGTTATGAATCTTTTGCCGGGATTGTGTGATTTTATTTTTCAGGAGATGCAGGATTTGACAGATATGTTTGTAAAATCAATCACGCCATAGTTGCCATAGTTTTATATTTGCTATTTTATGGCAAATGGTTTATATTATTTGATAAAGGGTGAAAGTATATGAATGAAAAAAACTCTTTAGAATTCATTTTTAGATATGATTTGCAGTTGTTTGCAAAAGATGGTCCTGATGGCGAAAAAACAGAAGAACCGACAGCTAAAAAATTAACGGATGCCAGAAAAAAAGGTCAGGTTGGAAAGAGTAAGGAAGTTACGACAGCAGCCATGCTGTTGACACTTTTTGCTATGCTTAAACTGTGCTTAGGGTATGTCGGAAATCGTTTTATAGGCTGCTTTGAATATACATTTAAACATATTGCAGATTATGGGAAGGATGAATTTACAATACCGCTTTCAAATGCTCTTGTGGGGGATATGATTAAGTATATTCTTGTTACGGGACTTCCGTTTTATGCTGTTATATTTGCAGTAGCTTTTATATCACAGATAGCACAGATTAAATGGAAAGTTTCTTTTGAGCCGATGAAACCAAAGCTGTCAAAATTTAATCCCATAAGCGGTGTTAAAAGAATATTTTCAAAAAATAAACTTTTTGAGACTTTATTTGACATGGCAAAACTTATTATTCTCGGTGCTGTAGTTATCAGTTATCTTAAAGATAAGTGGGATCTTGTTATGAAAATGTATTCATATACGCTTATTCAGGCTATAGAGCTGATAGGAAATATCATTATAGATATCGGAATGCGTATAAGTATGTGGTTTGTTGTTATAGGTGCCGCAGATTTTGCATATCAGAAGTGGAAATTCCATGATGACATGAAAATGTCAAAACAGGAGGTTAAGGACGAATATAAAAATTCAGAGGGTGATCCTAAAGTTAAGAGTCAGCAGCGCGCACGTATGCAGCAGGCTTCAAGAAGAAGAATGATGCAGTCACTGCCGCAGGCAGATGTTGTAATAACAAACCCGACTCACTTTGCAGTTGCAATCAAGTATGATAAAAATGAGCATGAAGCTCCTATTGTACTTGCGAAAGGTGCAGATTTCCTTGCTCAGAAAATCAAGGAAGCTGCAGCAGAAAATTCTATTGAAATAGTAGAAAATAAGCCACTTGCTCGTATGCTTTACCATAATGTTGAGATAGGTGCGGAGATTCCGCCTGAGTTGTATCAGATGGTTGCAGAAGTGCTTGCTTATGTATATAATTTAAAAGGGAAATCTTAAAAGGGTAATACAAATACTTAAAAAAGTATTTATTGAAAAAATAATGATAAAAGTATGGAGGTATGTATGAAAAGACAGGATATATTTCTAGGCTTATATATCTTGGTACCGGTTGTGTTTTTGATTGTGCCGATTCCAACATTGCTGCTGGATATTTTGATTTTATTTAATATAGGTATTGCGTTAATAATTTTGTTTAATGCTTTATTTTCTAAAGAGGCATTAAACATGTCTATTTTTCCAACGCTGCTTTTGATGACCACACTTTTTAGAATGTCATTGAATGTAAGTTCTACAAGAAACATTCTGTTAAATGGATATGCGGGAAATGTAGTAGAGACATTTGGTCAGTTCGTTGGTGGTGGAAATCTTGTTGTTGGTATGGTTATATTCTTTATATTGATTATTATTCAGTTTATAGTAATCAATAAAGGTTCAGAACGTGTATCTGAGGTAACGGCAAGATTCACACTTGATGCTATGCCTGGTAAACAGATGGCTATTGATGCTGATTTGAATACCGGTGCCATAGACGATGCAGAGGCAAAAAGACGCCGTGAAAAGATTCAGGATGAATCTACTTTCTTTGGTGCCATGGATGGTGCTACAAAGTATGTTAAGGGAGATGCGACAGCAGGTCTTATTATAACGGCCATAAATCTTATTGGTGGAATTATACTCGGCGTTGTAGTTCAGGGAGTTGATATAAATGAAGCTCTTTCTAAGTACACAATCCTTACAATCGGTGATGGACTTGTTTCACAGATACCGTCATTGCTTATATCATTATCAACAGGTATCATAGTTACAAAGGCATCTAAGGAGTCTGATCTTGGAAACGTACTTATAAGGCAGTTGTTTTCAATACCAAAAGTATTATACATAGTTGGTGGTACTATGGCATTCCTTGGTATTTGTACACCGCTTAATACTTTACTCTGTCTTATCTATGCAGTGATATTTATTGCGGCAGGAAGAGCGATACAGTCAAGTGTTGAGGAGGCAGATATTGAGGAGGAAGTTGAGAGTGAGGAGCAGTCAGCAGAAGAAATAAGAAGACCGGAGAATGTTGTTTCTCTTTTGCAGGTAGATCCTATAGAACTTGAATTTGGCTATGGAATCATTCCGCTTGCCGATGTAAATCAGGGAGGAGATCTTCTTGACAGAGTTGTAATGATTAGAAGACAGATAGCGTTGGAACTTGGATGTGTTGTGCCGATGATTCGTCTCAGGGATAACATACAGCTCAATCCAAATCAATATGTTATAAAAATAAAGGGCGTTCCGGTCAGTGAGGGTGAAATATTATTTGACCATTACATGGCTATGAATCCGGGGTATGTTGAGGAAGAGATAACAGGTATTCCTACATTTGAGCCGTCATTCAATCTGCCTGCCATCTGGATTACCGAATCTCAGAGAGAGAGAGCCGAGTCTCTTGGTTATACAGTTGTTGACCCACCTTCAATAATTGCTACACATCTTACGGAAGTTATAAGAAACAACCTTAATGAGCTTCTTACGAGACAGGATGTACAGAATCTTATCAATAACATACAGGAGGCAAACACAACACTTATTTCTGAACTTGTACCTAAGATGCTTAGTGTCGGTGAAATTCAGAAAGTTCTGCAAAATCTTCTTGAGGAAGGCATTTCAATCAGGGATCTTGTTACGATTTTTGAAACGCTTGCAGACAATGCGGCAACTACCAGAGATACGGATGTGCTTACGGAGTATGTGCGTCAGAGTCTTAAACGTGCTATTTCAAATAAATATTTCCCTACAAATGAGATGACAAGTGTTGTTACCCTGGATCCGAAGATTGAGCAGGAAATAATGGGTTCCGTAAAACAGACTGAGCAGGGAGCATATATAAATCTGGCACCTGAAAAGACACAGAGTATATTAAATTCGGTTAAAGAAGAAGTTGATAAAATGGAGGAGCTTGGAAAGAATCCTATCATAGTAACTTCTCCGATTGTACGAATGTATTTTAAGAAGATTACATCGGAACAATTTAAAGATCTTATCGTTGTTTCATACAATGAGATTGATACAGATGTTGAATTACAATCTATAGGGATGGTGACAGTATAGTGGTTATAAAAAAATATATTGCAGCAACCGAGAATGAAGCGATTGCACTTGCAAAAGCGGAACTCGGTGAAGATGTTACAATAATGAATATAAAAGAGAATAATCCGAAAGGGTTATCTAAACTGTTTAAAAAAAGCAGTGTTGAAGTTACCGCTGCGGTTGATGATGTGAAAAAAGAGCAGGTACGGCCTGAGAGTAAACCTGTTGCTGCGGATTTTGAAAAGCTGCAGCAGGCACTTAATGCCGGCAGATTTAAACCGGCATCAGATTCAAAAAGTGCAAGGATTGAAGAAAATAAAGAAAGACTTGTCAGAAATAATCAGATAATAAGAGATAATGTAGTTGATATAGTAAGTGATAAAATTGATTCAAATAATGAAATTGAACAAAAGCTTAATACGCTGCAGGATCTTATTGAAAAGCAGATGGCGGTATCGGTAAAAGATGAGCAGCAAAAATATGACAAGAAAGAAGATAAAAATAAGGCGTATCTCAATCTTATAAGGAGACAGCTTCTTGATAATGACGTGGAAATGTCATATATAGAACAGATAATTGATGATATTAAGGGGAGCATAGGCAGCAATTCTTCGCTTGACAATATTTTAGCGGGTGTATACCAGAAGATTGTTTTAAAGATAGGTCAGCCTCACTTGATTGATACACAGAACAAAAAGACTAAGTTTATTTTTTTTATCGGCCCTACAGGTGTAGGAAAGACAACTACAATAGCAAAGATTGCTTCGACAATGAAACTTTCCAAAAAAGTTAAGGTGGCACTTGTTACATCTGATACTTACAGGATTGCGGCTGTAGAGCAGCTTAGAACATATGCAAATATTTTAAGTATACCGCTTAAAGTTGTATATACTGCTGAGGAAATGGAAAATATCAGGGACGAGCTTATCGATTATGACCTTGTCCTGATAGATACAGCCGGACGGTCGCACAATAATGTTGAGCAGAAGGAAGATCTTATAAAACTGCTAGGTGCTATACCACAGGATGAACAGGAAGTTTATCTTGTGCTTAGTTCTACAACAAAATATAAGGATCTTGTCAGAATATCACAGACGTACTCAGAGATGACAAAGTATAATCTTATATTTACAAAATTAGATGAAACAGATACTATAGGAAATATATATAATCTTCGTGTATTAACATCTGCACCGTTATCGTATGCAACATGGGGACAAAATGTACCTGATGATATCGGTAAATTTAATGCACAAAAGATTGCTAAGCAGCTTCTTGGAGGAAATGGTTGATGGATCAGGCACAACAGCTTAGAAATATCATTAAACAACAGAATATGCAGCAACAGCATCTTGCAAGAGTTATAACCGTTACAAGCGGAAAAGGTGGTGTTGGCAAATCCAATATGTCAGTTAACATGGCAATACAGTTAAGCAGACTTGGCAAAAAGGTTATTATATTGGATGCGGATTTTGGTCTTGCAAACGTGGAAGTAATGCTTGGAACAAGGCCAAAGTACAATATGGCAGATATGATATTCGGAGGGAAGGATATCAGGGATGTTATATGCAAAGGACCTGAAAATATAGGTTTTATCTCCGGCGGTTCAGGAATAAAGGAGCTGTCAAATTTGTCAAAGGATCAGATATCCGGGATTATCAATATGATGTACGGACTTGATTCTTTAGCAGATATTATTATAATAGATACGGGGGCAGGCATATCAGATGCCGTTATTGATATGGTTTTGGCAAGTTCGGAGGTATTGCTTGTGACGACACCGGAACCTACATCCATAACAGATGCGTATGCGTTATTGAAAACAATAAACAAAACTCCCAAATTCAACGCTGAAAATACCAGAATAAGAATGATTGGAAACAGGACATTAAATATGTCAGACGGATATGATTTGTATAACAAACTGAATTCTGTGGTTGAACGGTTTTTAAATATGAAAATGGAGTATTTAGGAGCTGTACCGTTTGATGTAAATCTCACAAAGGCTGTCATGAGACAACAGCCGGTTTCTATCGCTTATCCGAATACTCCGGCTGTGAAATCTATCAAAGCTATGGCTAAGACATTGATAGATATGGAGCAGTCAGAGACAAAATCGGTTCGTACCGGTTTATCTGGACTATTTTCTAAGATGTTTCACAACAGAAAAAAATAAAATTTAGGATTATTTAATTCGGAATGGAGGCATTTATATTGAAAAATATATTAATTATAGATGATTCTGCACTTATGAGAAGAATAATATCTGATATAATTAACTCAGATGAAGAATTACATAATGAGCGATTTGCAGTTAATGGACTTGAAGGAATTGCTTTGCTTGAATCCGGATTTAGATTTGATTGTATTATACTGGATATCAATATGCCTAAGATGAATGGTATAGAGTTCCTTAGAACCATGAACAGAAAAGGTATAAAGCAAAATGTAATCATAGTCAGTACGATAGCAAAAGAAGGTGCAAGGGAGACTATAGAAGCTCTTGAACTTGGGGCATTCGACTTTGTGACAAAACCTGACAGCCTGTCAGAGGCAAAAGGTCCTGAATTTTCAAAAAGACTTATCCGTATGCTTTATGAGGTATGTAAGATTCCTATTCAGAATAAGATGGCTAAAGCAGCAAGAGAAGTAAAAAAAGAGTTAAGCAGGACAGCACCGAAAAAACAGCCAGTTTTAAAGTCAGACAGAACTTTGCACTCAACCGGGACGCTTGGCGTAGGAAAAAGCAAACTTGTAGCACTTGCATGCTCAACCGGCGGACCAAGGGCATTACAGTATGTTATTCCGTTTCTGCCTGAAAATCTTGACGCACCAGTAGTTTTGGTACAGCATATGCCGGAAGGATTTACGGCGTCTTTAAGTACAAGACTTGATGAACTTAGCAGAATTAATGTAAAAGAAGCTTGTGATGGAGATGTTCTTCAGAAAGGAACAGTATATATTGCCAAAGGCGGTTCTCAGATGAGAGTCAAAAAAAGTGCAGGAGGATATATGCTGTCAGTTACCGTTGAGGCTGCCAGAAACGGCTTGAAACCATGTGCAGACATAATGTATGAGTCACTTATGAATACAGGATTTGAAGAGATAATCTGTGTTGTTATGACAGGCATGGGAGCTGATGGTACTCAGGGAATATTGCAATTAGAAAAAACCAACAAAATTTATGTTATCGGTCAGGATGCAGAAAGCTGTACCGTATATGGAATGCCTAAAGCCATTGCAGATGCGGGTGCAGTAGATGAAGTTGTTTCATTAAAAAAGATTGCTGATGCGATAACAAAGCATGTGGGGGTGCGATAAAATGGATGTAAGCCAGTATCTTGAAATTTTTATTGATGAGACAAAAGAACATTTACAGACTTTAAGTGATCAGTTGATGATCCTTGAGCAGGAACCTGAAAATACGGACACAATAAACGAAATATTCCGAGCAGCACATTCGCTTAAAGGAATGGCAGGAACTATGGGATATAAGCGCATGCAGAGACTTACGCATGACATGGAAAATGTATTTCAGGAAATCAGAAGCGGAAACATGAAAGTAAAACCTGAATTGGTTGACGTATTATTCCGTGGTCTTGATGCACTTGATGCTTATCTTAACAACATTGTAAATACTGCCGATGAGGGTACAGAAGACAATGAAGAGATAATCAATGCATTAAATACAATAGCAGAGAATGCTACGGGAAAGAGCACAAGCTCCAAACCTGTTGAGTCTAAGAAGGAGACAACGGCTGCCGATGCAACGGCGCCTGCAGCTGATGCAGCAAAATATCAGTCTATTCAGATATCAGACTTTGAGAGAAATACATTTGAAAAGGCTAAGAGCCAGAACCAGAATATATTCGGTATTACTGTATATCTTCAGGATTCATGCATCTTAAAAGCTGCAAGAGCATTTTTAGTATTTAAGGCTCTTGAGGAACTTGGTGAAGTTATCAAGGCAGTACCAAATGTTCAGGATATTGAGGACGAGAAATTTGAATATGATTTCAGTCTCGTATACTTTACAAAGGAAAGTCTTGAGACAATAAAAGAGGCTATTGAAAATGTATCGGAAGTCAAGGAAGCAATTGTAGGTCCGTTTGAAGGAGAACTTGACGAATCTGCAAAACAGGCAGAAAAAGAAGAACAGGAAAAGAAAGCTGAGCAGGAAAAAGCTGAAAATGCAGCAAAGGCTAACGAACAGAAAGGTCAGGCAGCGACTAAGACAGCAGTTAAGGCAGAAGCAAAGAAAAAGCCGGCAGCAAATGCAAAGAAGACAGCAAAACCAGCAGTCGGAAGAACAGTACGTGTTGATATTGAAAAGCTTGATGTACTTATGAATCTTGTAAGTGAGCTTATCATAGCAAAGAACGGACTTGTATCTATCAGTTCTTCTGAGAGTGATACAAGAAATGATACAGGATTCAATGAGCAGATAGAATATCTTGAGAGCGTTACAACAAATCTTCATGAGTCAGTCATGAAAGTACGAATGGTACCTATTGAGAGTGTATTCAGCAGATTCCCAAGAATGATTCGTGATTTGACAAAGAAGCTTAACAAAAAGATGGTTCTTCATATGACCGGTGAAGAGACAGAGCTTGACAGAACAGTTATCGATGAAATCGGAGATCCTTTACAGCATCTTCTCCGTAATGCGGCTGACCATGGACTTGAGTCAAATGAGGAACGTCTTGCATTAGGAAAAGAAGAGGTTGGTAATATTTATCTTGATGCTTATCAGGATGGAAACAATGTAAATATCGAGGTGCGTGATGACGGTGCCGGTATAAACATTGAAAAAGTCAAGAACAAAGCTATAGATTCTGGTGCAATAACACCGGAGCAGGCAGAGAATATGACTGATAAGGAAGTTATAGACTTGCTGTTCAGACCAAGTTTTTCTACTGCTGAGAAGATTACTGATGTATCAGGCCGAGGTGTAGGTCTTGATGTAGTTAAGACAAAGATTGAAGAACTTGGCGGAAATATAGAGTGTAAATCAGTGCTCGGTGAGGGAAGCAGCTTTATTATTCGTCTTCCTCTTACACTTGCAATCATTCAGGCATTGATGGTTGAACTTGGAACTGAGAAATATGCAATTCCTCTTGGAAATATTCAGACTATTGAAGATGTGCTTGTTTCAGATGTTAAATATGTACAGACTAAGGAAGTTATCAATCTTCGTGGTACTGTAATTCCGCTTATAAGACTTGACCAGATACTTGATGTTGAGCCTGTTGGAGAAGAAAATGAAAATCTCACTGTTGTAATTGTAAAGAAAGGTGATAAGTTGGCTGGTCTTGTTGTTGATAATCTTATCGGACAGCAGGAAATAGTTATTAAATCAATAGGAAACTATATCAACTGCAGCAAGATGATAGGAGGTGCTACTATCCTTGGAGATGGTGAGATAGCACTGATTCTTGAAGTAAATTCATTGGTATAGGGAGGGTCTGACAATGGAAGATATGAATGATGTACAGAATATAGAAACTGTTAGTGAAGGCAAACAGTATATTGTTGTTAGAATCGGAACAGAGCAGTATGGAATAGATATTAAATACGTTGACAATATCGTAAGAAATCAGCGTATTACAAGAATACCAAAGGCTCAGCCGTATTTTAAAGGTGTAATAAATTTAAGAGGTGATATTATACCTGTTATGAGTTTAAGATTAAAATTTGGTCTTGAACCGGACGAGTATACAAATACCACCCGAATTATAATAATTAAACTTGAGCCACAGTCTGCTATAGGAATTATTGTAGATGAAGTAAAAGAGGTAGTGACTTTAGGCGAAGAATCAATTGAGAAACCAAATGTTTCAGATGCAGCTGATCCTATGGTTCAGTATCTTAGCGGTATAGGTAAACATGGGGACGGATTAGTTTCTTTACTTAACATTGCATCTGTAATAATTGAAAAAGAGAATGTTTAGGAAGAAATAGCAGAGGTGAAATAAGTGCAGGAAAATAATAACAATTCAGCAGAAAAGGATATCGAATTTGATGTCCTCACCGAAATAGGAAATATAGGAGCGGGCAATGCAACTACTGCATTGTCCCAACTGATAAATGCCCGTATCGATATGTGTGTTCCAAAGGTAGATTTACTGGGCTTTTCTGAACTCGCAGAGATAGTGGGTGGAGCGGAAACGCTTGTTGCCGGTATATTGTTATCACTTGAAGGTGATGTAGATGGTATGATGTTGTTCGTACTCGAAAGTTCAGCTGCTCATCTTTTGGTTGATCAGCTGATGGGATGTGTATCTGGTGAAAATAAGGGAGACTTTTCAGAGATGGAACAGTCTGCGTTAATGGAGATTGGAAATATTATTGCCGGGGCATATTTGTCATCAATTTCAGAATTAACTAATATGAAAATAACATCTTCGGTACCATATCTATCTGTAGATATGGCTGGAGCTATTTTAAGTGTTCCAGCTATTGAGTTTGGAAAACTTGGTGATAAAGCTTTGTTGATTGAATCTAAGTTTAAGGATCTTGATGTAGATATCAGCGGTTATTTCATACTGATACCGACGCTTGAGTCGTATGGACAGATTTTAACATCATTAGGATTATAGGTGATTTATAATGGCAAAAATGATTAAGGTTGGAATGGCAGATTTAAATATATGTCATACGCCAGATGCGATAACAACACTTGGACTTGGTTCATGTGTTGGAGTTGCTTTATACGATAAAACAACTAAAATAGCTGGATTAGTACACGTTATGCTTCCTGACAGTACAAAGGTAAGACAAAATCAGAATAGAGCTAAATTCGCAGATACGGGTATTGATTATCTGATAGAATTGCTGGAAAAGGAAGGTGCAAGAAAAAGTTCGCTTACGGCAAAAATTGCAGGCGGGGCACAGATGTTTGCTTTTAGTTCAAACAATGATATGCTACGTGTAGGTGAAAGGAATGTTGAAGCGGTTAAAGAAAAGTTAAAAAGTATAGGAATACGCATACTTGCGGAGGATACAGGTTTAAATTATGGTCGCACGGTTGAGTTTTATCCGGAAACCGGTGATTTTGTTATAAAGTCAGTTGGAAAACCTGTAAAAACTATTTAAAATGGGGGGCATCTTGTGAAAACGGAGTTTATACCGAAATTTATAACATTGCTGGCAGGAGCCGTAATATCGATAGTATGTATTGTGAAAGATGTTGAGGTTACACGTGCACTTGAGATATTACTGGCGACACTGATATTGTTTTATATAATCGGATGTCTTGTCAGAAGGCTTATAGAAAGGGTTCTTATAAGTAATAGTGTATTAAGAAAAGAAATAGATAAACAGACAGATGAAGATATTGAGGCAGAAGATAAAGAAGAGTCAGATAAGGATGTCTCAGAGAGTGAAACTGAAAAAACAGACCAGGATGAGAATTAAGTGATATATTAAGCGGTAGAGGAAGGAAAAATATCTATGGATGAAAAAAGCAAAAATGAGCTGTGGGAAGAATACTCGCAGACAAAAAATCCTAAGATTAGAGAAAAACTCATATTAGAATATTCAGGTCTTGTTAAGATAGTAGCAGGGCGTTTGGGAATGTATCTTGGATACACGGTTGAATACGATGATTTAGTAGGATATGGAATATTTGGTCTGATTGATGCTATCGATAAGTTTGAGTTGACAAAAGGAGTGAAATTTGAAACATATGCAAGTCTAAGGATAAGAGGTTCCATTCTTGACCAGATAAGAAAGATGGATTGGATACCGAGAACTTTGAGACAGAAGCAGAAAAAACTTGAGCAGGCAATGCATGATTTAGAAGCCGAATATGGTCGTGCTGCAACAAGTGATGAACTGTCAGAAAAGCTCGATATGTCTGAAGAAGAACTTAAGGGTCTTGTGAATCAGACACAGATTGCCAGTCTTGTTTCACTTGATGAATACCTTGAACAGGGAAGTGATATAAGCCCGGAGGGTAACAATAAATCTTGTTTTGAAAGTCCGGAGCAGGTAGTAGATCGTCAGGAATTGAAGAGGACATTGGCAGAAGCAATTGAATCTCTAAATGAAAATGAGCAGAAAGTTATAGCATTTTATTATTATGAGGAGCTTACTTTAAAAGAGATAAGTAAGGTTTTGGGAGTATCTGAATCAAGAGTGTCCCAGCTTCACACTAAAGCATTAAAAAAGATGAGAGATAAAATCGGAAAAGAAAATATGGGCATTTTTAGCATATTGAATATATAAGCACAGGCATTTAGGGTTTGTGCTTATATGTGTATATAGAAAAAGAGTGGTGTATTTGATATGTGTACAGGTTGCAAGGAGGAGAAGGGATATGAAGAGAAATGCATTTTTTCAGTTAATTCAAAAAGATGACGGTATGTATTTAGAAGCCTATCCTGAAGTTGACGGAGGAGAAAAATTAAGCGTTGAAGATGTCTTAAATTATTTAGACAAAAAGAACTTGAAGGATGTGGATTCAGGTATTGTAAAATATTTTGTTGAAGATGCAAATTCAGGTAAAAAAGACGTATTGGTCAAGGTGTTGGAAGGAAAACAAATTCCGGAAAAGGAATTTGGGCTTGTATCAATTGACAAAAAAGGTTATCTCGCTAAAATTAGATTGTATCCACCTTCAGATAAAGGTGCAAGGCTTTCGACATCTGAATTGAAAAATCTTATAGAGCAAAATGGTGTGAAATATGGAATTATAGAAAAAAATATAGAGATAGCATTGAAAGCAAGATTGTATTGTATGGATATACTTGTGGCGAAAGCAAAACTTCCCGTAAATGGAAGTGATGCCGAAATAGTCTATTCATTTAATGCCGAAAAGACATTGAAGCCTACAATGAGTGAAGATGGAAGTGTTGATTTCCATAAACTTGATATGATTGAGAGTGTAAAGGAAGGTCAGCTACTGGCTACACTGATACCTATAGATTATGGTGAACCGGGAAAAGATGTTTATGGAAACATGATACGTCCTAAAAAAGTCAGGAACAAGAGACTGCGTCATGGAAAAAATATACATTTGTCAGATGACAAATTGCAAATGTATTCTGACGTTTCAGGAAATGTCACACTTGTAAATGATATGGTATTTGTAACAGATACATATACGATAGAAGGGGATGTTGGACCGTCAACGGGTGATATTGACTATGACGGTGCAGTCGAAGTTAAAGGAAATGTAATTACAGGCTATACAGTGAAAGCAACAGGAGACATAACGGTTAATGGAGCTGTTGAGGGAGCTATGCTTATATCAGAAGGCAAAATTGTACTAAAAAGAGGAATGCAGGGTATGGGCAAAGGTGTGATGGAAGCTAAGGGAGATGTAATTTCAAACTTTATTGAAAGTGCAACGGTAAAATCAGGTGGTGCAATTTACACTGATGCGATAATGCACAGCAATATATCAGCGAACGGTGACGTTATCGTAAATGGAAAAAGAGGTCTGATAGCCGGGGGCAGTGTGAAGACTACAACAAAAATCGAAACAAAGGTTGCAGGGTCAACGATGGGAACCCAGACTGAATTGGAAGTCGGGTTTGATACAACTTTAGGTGAGAGATATAGAAATATAGAAAAGCATATTGACCAGATGACTGATGAGAAAGATTCAATAGTAAAGAATTTAAAAATTTTGCAGAAACGTATGCAGACAAAGGGAAAACTCGAACCTGAAAAAATGAAACTGATAAAAGAAGGAACAGAGAGAATAAAAGTAATAGACCAGACTATAGAAGAAGAAACAGAAGCATATGAAAGAATAGATGAGGAAATGCAGAGAACATCGGATGGAGGTAAGGTCAGAGTTGAGAATATAGCATATCCGGGAGTAAAGATTGTTATATCTAATATCAGTACATTTGTTCATACGGAAACTCACAGATGTACCTTTATAAGAGAAGGTGCAGACATCCGTGTAAAGTCATATTGATTTTAGGAGAGGAGGAGAGCCATGTCATTAACCGTAGATTATATAACAATGCCGCCAAAATCACAGGAAGTGTCACAGATTCAACAGACGGACACAGTTAAGCATGAGGGTGAACAGCAGCAGATTGTAGCCGGATTTGAGCAGAATGTTCAAAAAGAGATGAAAACCACGATTGCAAGAAGAAAAGCAAATAATGATGGACTGAAGAATGATGAGAAAGGCGGAGGAAAAGGAAAATACAAAAAGCAGAACAAGAAGGGGGCAGATGATAAAGGCAAGGAACAAGAGAAAAAATTGAACCCGGTTGAAGGCGGGTTATTTGACATAAAGATATAATCATAAAGATATATAAGATAAATATATGTCATACATTTATAGCGTGTATTTATGATAAAGAAACGAGGAAAGAGATACAATGATAGTAATAGAAATTATAATGATACTCATTGGATTGGGAGCAGTGATAGCAAGTTTTCGTTTATCCAATGACAACAAGAAAAATGATGGTGTCAAAGCGGAAATTGATTCTGAACAGATAGATGAGAAAATCAGGGAAGCAGTTAAAAAGACAGAGGAAGAAATATTAAATAAGGCGGATGAGAAATTCAGCCAGATATCTAATGACAAGATAATGGGATTTAATGAATACTCAAATGAAATATTCGACAAAATAGAGAAAAATCATGAAGAGACTGTATTTTTATATAATATGCTGACTGAAAAAGAAAAAGAAATTCAGAATCTGATACACAGCGTAGATACTACTAATGCGGATTTGCGTGATGAGACAGCGAAAGCTTATCAAAAGGTTAAGAAACAGCTTTCAGATGTTGACAGTGCACTTAAACAGATGGAAGTTGAGAATGTTAAAGATGATACAATGAAATTTCTTAAAGCCGAAGAAATAACAACATTGTCTGAGAACGGCAAAGAGAATGTTTTTAAAAATGATGAAGTTTCAAAGTCTGAAAAAAATACGGTTCTTGATGAGGAAGAAGCCAAGGCTATAGCTGAGATTACGAATGAAGCTTATATCTCACATACACAGGACGATAACATTTTTGAGGAAAACAACAAGAGTGAAAACAAGCTTAACTCAAACAGCGAAATAATCGCATTATATAAAAAAGGAAGAAATGTTTTGGAAATATCTAAGATGTTGTCTATCGGTCAGGGCGAGGTTAAACTTGTAATAGATTTATATAATGCAAGATAGTGAACAATTGATTGGAGATAAATATGAATAAGAAATCTTTTTTAAGAGGATTTGGAGCAGGTGTTTTGTTTGTTACGGTTATTCTTGGAATATCTTGTCTAATAAGAACATCTGATTCGGCTGTTATTACAAGAGCAAAGAAAATGGGAATGACATTTGCAAGCAGCAGCAACAATACAATTTATGATAATACAAAAACAGCTTCAGGTTCTTCAATTTTAGGAAACGAAAAAAATACAAAAAATAATTCCGACACAGAAAGTACACCTGTGCCAACTTCAAACGCACCTGACAAAAAGAAAAAGGACAAAACTTTTGAAGAAGAAAAAAAGAAGATGGAGAAGAGTATAAAAGAGGAAAAGAAAAAGCTCACAATAAGTAGCGGAGACTGGGCAAAAAAAGTAGCAGATAATTTAGAAGATGAAGGTATAATATCTGATTCTGGCAAATTTGTTGATTATATGAAAGAAAACGATTATGCAAACAAGATAAGACCGGGCGAGTATGAATTTTCCATAGATGATGATTTCAGTGATATTGCAAAGACTATTACAAAACAAAAATAAGTGGAGGATATTATGAGGTTCAGACCGTGTATAGATATACATAACGGCTCCGTTAAGCAGATAGTAGGAGGGTCACTAAGCGATAAAGATAATCACGCTAAGGATAATTTTGTATCACTTAATGATGCAGGATTTTATGCACAGATGTATAAAAATGACGGGTTAAAAGGCGGGCATATAATAATTTTGAATTCTGCACAGAGCGAATATTATGAAAAGGATATTGAACAGGCAAAAAAAGCACTTGAAGCATATCCGGGAGAGATGCAGATTGGCGGAGGTGTGAATATTGACAATGCAGAGAGATATCTTAATCTTGGGGCATCTCATGTCATAGTTACATCTTATGTGTTTAGAAATGGTATTATTGATTATGACCGACTTAAAAATCTTTCTTATTTAATAGGAAAGAACAGACTTGTTTTAGACCTTAGCTGCCGCTTTGACGGATATGAATATTATGTAGTGACAGATAGATGGCAGAAAATGACAAAAGAAAAGTTTGACCTTGAACTTATTGAAAAATTAGGTGGTTACTGTGATGAATTTTTAGTACACGCCGTAGATGTAGAGGGAAAATCTGCCGGAATAGAAAAGAGAATTGTTGAAATGCTTGGCAAGGTTGAAAAACATGCCGTTACATATGCGGGCGGCATACATTCGATGAATGATGTAGAATTTATAAATGACAGGGGAAATTCAAAAGTAGATTTTACAATAGGGAGTGCATTAGACATTTTTGGAGGTAATATAAAATATAAAGACGTTGCATTGTACAATATGTAACATTATGCATAATGTAAGAAAATCTGTAACAAATTTGTAATAGATTATGGTTGAAAAATAAATAATTATTTTTTTTGATATTTAAGAGACATTATTTTTGTCTAATATGACAAAAATAATGTCTCTTTTGTATGAAAAGTATACTATTTGACATAAAAAAGAAAAGCTTGTTGAAAAGTATCTGTATAATTTTTTTCAGAAGGGTTGAAATTATTTAAAACTATGTTATAATATGTTACATAAATATTAAATAAAGTTTTAAAAAATGTTTCATTGATTTAAATCAATTATAACATTTAGGAGGTTATTTTTTATGAGATTCAAGAAAGCTGCTGTTATGGTGCTTGCAGCATCGCTCGTCATGACACCGTTTACAGCGAATTCTTCATATGTATCAGCAAACGAGACAACAAAAGTAGAGATACAGGGACTTATATTTAAAGATATGAGTGAAGATGATACTACTGATAACAAAACTACTGTTGACAACAGTTCTGTAAATGTATCATCACAAACATCAAAGACAAATACAAGTTCAAAGGAAACAAAGAAAAAAACTACAACTACAAAGAAAAAAAGTAAAAAAAGATATTCAAAGGCTGATTTAAGACTTATGGCAAGTATCATAAATTGTGAGGCAGGTTCAGAGCCTTATCAGGGAAAACTTGCAGTTGGAATAGTTGTCATGAACAGAGTGAGTTCAAAGTCATTTCCAAACAGCATTAAGGGAGTTATTTATCAGAAAGGTCAGTTTTCACCTGTAAGAAACGGTTCATTAAAGAAAAGACTTAGACAGTATGATTCAAAAAGAACAGGTTCAAAGCAGTGGAAAAGCTGCATCAGCGCAGCTAGAAAGACATTGCAGGGACAGAAAACAATACTTTACAAAGGTAAGAAAAAGAATATGAAAAGTTACCATTTCTTCAGTGTGTACCTTTCAGGTGCGAGGATGAAGCTTGGCGGACACAAATTTAAATAATCATAATATACATTTGGAGCGTATCACAATGATATGCTCCATTTTTTATGGATAAAATACAGAAATCAAAAAAAACTTTTACATTTGTGAATTTTATGTTAGAATATATGACAGTATTTTTAAATATAACATCGAAGGAGGAGACAAAGTTGAGTAGTCCGGTTGATATTAGAGAAAATTCAGAAGAGGAAAAGGAAAAAGTTTCCCGTAATTTCATTGAAAACATTATAGATAAAGATATTGAGGAGGGACGCTGCAAAAAGGTAGTTACACGATTTCCACCGGAACCAAACGGTTATCTTCATATTGGACATGCAAAGTCTATTATCTTGAATTCAGGACTTGCTAAAGAGTACGGAGGACAGTTTAACCTTCGTTTTGATGATACAAATCCTACAAAAGAAAAATCAGAATTTGTTGATTCCATTCTTGAAGACGTAAAGTGGATATGCGGTGACCTTGACATGGAGCATGTTTTTTATGCATCAGATTATTTTGATATGATGTATGAATGTGCCATCAAGCTTATAAAAAAGGGAAAGGCATATGTGTGTGACCTTTCTCCGGAAGAAATCAGAGAATATCGTGGTACATTGAAGGAGCCTGGAAAGAACAGTCCTTACAGAGACAGAAGCATTGAGGAAAATCTTGATTTGTTTGAGAGAATGAGAGCAGGCGAATTTGAGGATGGCAGCAAAGTGCTTCGTGCAAAGATTGATATGAGTTCACCTAATATAAATATGAGAGATCCGATAATTTATCGTATTGCAAGAATGCATCATCATAATACAGGTGATAAATGGTGTATTTATCCTATGTACGATTTTGCGCATCCTATAGAGGACACTGTGGAGGGTGTTACACATTCTATCTGTACACTTGAATTTGAAGACCACAGACCACTTTATGACTGGGTTGTAAATGAAATAGACATGGAGAACAAACCAAGACAGATAGAGTTTGCTAAATTATATCTGACAAATGTTGTTACAGGAAAAAGATATATAAAGAAACTCGTTGAGGACGGAATAGTAGACGGATGGGATGATCCGAGACTTGTTTCCATTGCGGCACTTAGAAGACGTGGTTTTACACCTGAGTCAATAAGAATGTTTATTGAGCTTTCAGGAATTTCAAAAGCGCAGAGTTCATCAGATTATGCAATGCTTGAATACTGCATAAGAGAGGATTTGAAGATGAAGAAACCTCGTATGATGGCCGTGCTTGATCCTATAAAGCTTGTTATTACAAATTATCCTGAAAATGAAATAGAATATCTTGATGTTTCAAATAATCAGGAAAATCCTGAAATGGGAAGCAGAAAAGTACCTTTTGGAAGAGTGTTATATATTGACAGAGAGGACTTTAAGATAGAGCCTCCTAGAAAATATTTCAGATTGTATCCGGGTAATGAAGTCAGACTTATGAATGCATATTTTGTGACTTGTACGGATTACATTACTGATGACGAAGGAAATGTTACAGAGGTACATTGTACTTATGACCCTGAAACAAAGAGCGGTTCAGGCTTTAATGCAAGAAAAGTTAAGGGAACTATTCACTGGGTTTGCGCTGAAACGGCGGAAAAATGCGAGATAAGGCTGTATGAAAACATTGTAGATGAGGAAAAAGGGGTGTATAATGAAGATGGTACGATAAATGTAAATCCAAATTCATTAACTGTTCTCAAAGACTGTTATGTAGAGCCTGCGCTTGCTGATGCTGAAGCAAATGACAGTTTCCAGTTTGTAAGACATGGTTATTTTTGTGTTGATTCAAAAGACTCAGAAAAGGGAAACATGGTATTTAATCGTATCGTTTCATTAAAAAGTTCATATAGACCAAAATAAGGGGGATTAATCATGGGTTTATTTTCCGGATTAGAAAAGATGGGACTTGGCAAGCTGAATAAGCTTGAAGTATTTGAGGAAGATACTGCAAAGAAAGGTGCAAAAAAGGGTGAAGAATCTCAACAGGCAAGTAAGCCAAAGGTTACGGAAGAAGATTTGTTGTTTGATAAATCATATACCTGTCCTGTTTGCAACAACGAATTTCATTCAAAAATGATTAGAACAGGTAAGGTTAAGCTTTTATCGGCAGATACTGATCTTCGACCGAAGTATCAGCTTGTAGACTCTCTTAAATATGATGCGCTTGTATGCCCTAGCTGTGGCTATGCGGCACTTAGCAGATTTTTCAAATTTATGATGCCTGCACAGGCAAAGCTTATTCGAGAGAATATTACAAAAAATTTTAGTGGGCTTCCGCAGACAGGAGGCACATATACATATGATGATGCGATTTTACGTCATAAGCTTGCACTTGCAAATGCTATTGTTAAAAAAGCAAAAAACAGTGAGAAAGCATATACATGTCTGAAGATGGCATGGCTATTCAGAGGAAAGAGAGAGACACTTCCTAAGGAGACAAAAGACTATGATAAAGTCGTAGCTGACCTGAAAAAGGAAGAGGATGATTTGTTAGGAAAAGCATATGAGGGATTTATGACAGCATTTTCAAGAGAATCATTCCCTATGTGTGGCATGGATGAGATGACAGTCACTTTCCTTGTAGCCGAACTTGCGAGAAGAACAGGTAAATATGAGGAATCGGGAAGATGGATTTCAAAAGTCCTTACATCACGTTCTGCAAATGAAAGAATTAAAAATAAGGCAAGAGATATTAAAGAACTTCTCAATGAAGATAAAAAGCGTGCAGGAATTGAATAATTAACTGCCGTTAAAAAAACTCATGTATTTTTATGTACATGAGTTTTTGGTTTTAAATGTTAAACTTTATTAAATAGTAGACTTTGTATTAAATAATAGATTTAGATAGTACAAATATATCAGTTTATCCGCCTGATTTTACTCTTCAAGAAATAAACCGTTAGTTTTTAAGACACTTCTTTGAATGGCATCTTTAGAATTTTTCCACGGTTCGTTTTCGTTTTTATAATCAAATTTATCGATGAACCATTCCAAGTCATCTGTGACACGCTTAAAATTATCAATATATAAAGTGTTTAAATCAGAAATAAATTCGTTAAGTTTTGAGGAACTTAGTGTTTTTTGAGCCTCCTCATATAACATGCCGTAATGTTTTGTGCATAGACCGTTTGACTTATTAAATTTCTTTTTAAAGTCGTCATCATGTGTATAGCAATGGATAACAGTTGTTATGTATCTTTTGAAGATATTTTCAACCCTGTCACATACATAGCATGAACCCTCAATATTATTTATATAATCTGTGATAGGACTGATTTCTTTTTTAAACAGGCTCTTTTTTGCAGCAGCTGATTTTTTCTGCAGTTTTTCAATCTGTGTAACAGTATGTTTCATATGTGTATGAAGCATAAGGGCGATACCTAGACGGTTTTGTCCATCGTAAAGCTGCTTTATGTGTTTTGCACAGAAACCTGTTTTGTCGGTTGCCATTCTGATGTCGTCTTCCATATAACTTGGTCCAAGCATAAAATCAATGGATTCTTTCTCAAGTTCATCATACATCTGGCAGAGGGGGCACTCACATTCTTTTTCAAATGCGTCATTGACAGGAATAGTATATAATTGTTCTTTCATTTATATCCTCCGTTTATCTGGGTGATTTGGTATCTGTTTATGAAATTGCTTTTAAACTATAGTAATTGCATAAATATTTATCTTAGAAATTATATTATATGTTATGGGATGTGTCAAAACGTGATATTGTTAAAAAATATTAAAAGTGAGTATAAAAGAGAAAAAAAGAGCAAAATAAAGAATTACAGAAAAATAGCCTGTTTTTTCATGATGAATAATATTGCAGAATATCATTAAATGAAATATATTAAGACTATGGTTAGCACTCGGAATGAGTGAGTGCTAGTAAATCAAGAAGTGTAAGGAGGATATTGACATGAAATTATCACCATTAGGAGACAAGGTTGTATTAAAACAGTTAGAAGCAGAAGAAACTACAGCATCAGGTATCGTATTACCGGGAAATGCTCAGGAAAAGCCACAGCAGGCAGAAGTTATAGCAGTTGGTCCGGGAGGAGTTGTTGATGGCAAAGAAGTTAAAATGCAGGTCAGCGTAGGTGACAAAGTTATCTATTCTAAGTATGCAGGTACAGAAGTTAAACTCGGAGATGATGAGTTTATCGTAGTTCGCCAGAATGACATTGTTGCAATCGTTGAGGACTAATTATAATTAAATAAATGTTTATATTATAGATTAAAAAATATATTGTTGTAATAGATTATTAGGAGGTTTTTATAATGGCAAAGGAAATTAAATTCGGCGCAGACGCAAGAGCAGCTCTTGAAAGCGGCGTAAACAAACTTGCAGATACAGTAAAGGTTACACTTGGACCAAAAGGAAGAAACGTAGTATTAGATAAATCATTCGGTGCTCCGCTTATCACAAATGACGGTGTTACAATTGCGAAAGACATCGAACTTGAAGATGGTTTTGAGAACATGGGTGCACAGCTTGTAAAAGAAGTTGCAACAAAGACAAATGATGTTGCAGGTGACGGTACAACAACAGCTACAGTTCTTGCACAGGCAATGGTAAATGAGGGAATGAAAAACCTTGCAGCAGGTGCAAATCCTATCATCCTCAGAAAAGGTATGAAGCAGGCTTGTGATTGTGCAGTAGAAGCTATTGCAAGCATGAGTTCAAAGGTTACAGGAAAAGACCAGATTGCAAAGGTTGCAGCAATTTCAGCAGGTGATGAGGCTGTTGGTGAGATGGTTGCCGATGCAATGGAAAAGGTTTCAAATGATGGTGTAATCACAATCGAAGAGTCTAAGACAATGAAAACAGAACTTGACCTTGTTGAAGGTATGCAGTTTGACAGAGGTTATGTTTCAGCATATATGGCAACAGATATGGATAAGATGGAAGCAAATCTAGATAATCCATACATCCTTATCACAGATAAGAAGATTTCAAATATTCAGGAAATCCTTCCATTACTTGAGCAGATTGTACAAAGCGGTGCAAAATTACTTATCATTGCTGAGGATGTTGAGGGTGAGGCTCTTACAACACTTGTTATCAACAAACTCAGAGGTACATTTAATGTCGTAGCTGTTAAGGCACCTGGTTACGGTGACAGAAGAAAGGCTATGCTTGAAGATATTGCAATTCTTACAGGCGGTACTGTTATTTCAGAAGAAGTTGGTCTTGAACTTAAAGACACAACTATCGAACAGCTTGGTCGTGCTAAATCAGTTAAGGTTCAGAAAGAGAACACAGTTATCGTTGACGGTGCAGGTGATAAAGATGCAATCGCAGCAAGAATCACTCAGATTAGAGCACAGATGGAGGAGACAACATCAGACTTTGACAAAGAAAAACTTCAGGAAAGACTTGCAAAACTTGCAGGCGGAGTTGCTGTTGTCCGTGTCGGAGCTGCAACAGAGACAGAGATGCAGGAAGCAAAACTTCGTATGGAAGATGCTTTGGCAGCAACAAAGGCAGCAGTAGAAGAGGGAATCATCTCAGGTGGTGGTTCAGCTTATATTCACGCTTCAAAGGAAGTTGCAAAACTTGCAGCTACACTTGAGGGTGATGAAAAGACAGGTGCAAATATCATTCTTAAAGCACTTGAAGCACCTTTATCAACTATCGCTCATAATGCAGGACTTGAGGGTGCTGTAATCATAAACAAAGTTCGTGAATCAGAAGTTGGAACAGGATTTAACATTCTTAAAGAAGAGTACACAGACATGGTATCAGCAGGTATTGTTGACCCTGCAAAGGTTACAAGAAGTGCACTTCAGAATGCTACAAGCGTTGCATCAACACTTCTTACAACAGAGTCTGTTGTATCTACAGTTAAGGAAGATACACCTGCTGCAATGCCGGCAGGCGGAGCACCAATGGGAATGATGTAATCACACACTTATAGTGCTTAAGCTTAAGAAATTAAATTTGAAATTATTTATGCAGAGGGTTTCATATGCGGGTGGAACCCTCTGTTAGTTTTAAAAAGCAATGTAAAATGATGAGTCAATATCAAAACTCTGTCTTGAAATTAAAAAGTGTATGAATTATAATATCAGATGTGTAAATAATTAAATGTTTTAGGATGGATTTTGACAATGAAAGAGAGAATTGGATATGTAGATGCGACAAAAGGGTTGGGAATGTTATTGATTATGTTTGGTCATGTGACTGAATATGATAATCCTGTTGATTTGTGGATGTCATCATTCAAGGTCGTTATTTTTTATATAATGTCAGGTTTTTTGATGAGTTATTCGGGTTCTATAAAAAAGAGGTCCTTTGGTGTATTTATGAAAAAGACATTTATAAGTCTTGCTGTTCCGTATATTTCTTTTAGTATTCTCGGGATAATGTTTAAAGTGGGATGCGTATATGTGAAGATGAAGCCTATGTCTAAAATTACAAAGGTATTTTGGGAATATCTGTGGGACAGTGTATTTTTAGCAGGTATAAATTCAATGTGGTTTCTGCCAACTATTTTTTTCGGGGAGATAATCTTTTTCTTTCTTATAAGAGCACCTAAGATTATTAAACTGCTATATGCAGTTGCCGGACTTTATGTGATTACTGCTGTAAATAACATTATAGACTATGTGGGGACTTCCATGCAGGGAAGGATGGATCAGATAAGCATAGATAATATTTCAAATCTTATCAGTGCAGTAGGAAAAGGTTTTATGGCGGCATGGTTTATAGGTGCAGGATATATCATATACATTTTCTATCAGAAAATCAAAGATGACAGGATAAAACTTTTGGGAGGTTTAGGTCTTTCAATATTAAATGTTTTGTTGTCGCAGTTAAACAGTCATATTGATATTCATATGCTTAAAGAGGGAGAAAAGCCTGCATTATTTTATATATGCGGTATTATAGGTTCTCTTGGAGCTATCATGTTGTTGGATTTTCTGTCCGAGAGATTTAATCTTTCGGGACTTGATTTCTGGGGAAAAAATTCATTGGCAGTTATGTGTACACATACGGTTTTCGGACTTCGTTCAGTAGCGTATTTTGGCTGGCAGAAAGTATCATATTTTCCGTCGGTTGGAAGTACAAAATATGTCTGCCAATGTCTTGTGGCTATGGCTATTCTTATGATGATAGAATACAGCCTTGTACTAATCATAAACTCTAAATTCTGGTTTTTACTTGGAAAGAAAAAAAGCCAGATTGTTTCATAAAAATAAGAGAGAGGAAGCATACAATGGAAGAATTATATTCAGAAACTTATTTGAAGGCGAAACCATCGCCTAAAAGAACGGCAGTCAGATGGGGACTGATTTTCTTATGTTTATTTTTGGTAGTATTTGATTTAATGGTTTTAAAGAGTTTGTATCTTTTGATATTTGTTTTTATTGTTGATGCAATGATTATTTATTTTTTGCCAAAGAAAAATGTGGCGTATGAATATGTGTTTGTTGATGGTCAGATAGACTTTGATTTAATAATCAACGGCGAGAGAAGAAAACACAAAAAAAGAATTGATATGGAAAAAGTAGAACTGGTTGCACCGGAGGAAGCACCTGTTTTATACAATTCAAGAAATCTTCCTATGGAGGACTATTCTTCGAGAATGCCTGGAGATAAGCATTACATTGCAGTTGTACTTGGTGACAAGGGAAAAGAGAGAATTAGATTTACTCCTGATGAAAGAATGCTTGAACTCATGAAATTGAAGGGAAGAAGCAAAGTGCAGGATGTATAAATCATTATGGTTTGGTTTTTAATATAAAGCAAAGTCGATATTGACAAGCATAAAAATAGTGTTATATACTAGTACAATACACCATTGGCAATTTAGTCAGTGGTATATTGTACTATTTAGAATATATGAATATACAAATTAAATAAGGAGGATATTAAGATGGGTAAGATTATTGGTGAAGGCATTACATTTGATGATGTGTTATTAGTGCCACATTATTCAGAGGTAATTCCTAATCAGGTTTCTTTAGCAACTAATCTCACTAAATCAATTAAGCTCAACATACCTATGATGAGCGCAGGAATGGATACTGTTACAGAGTATCGTATGGCAATTGCAATGGCAAGACAGGGTGGTATAGGAATCATCCATAAAAATATGTCAATCGAAGCACAGGCTGACGAGGTAGACAAGGTTAAGCGTTCAGAGAACGGTGTTATTACAGACCCATTTTATTTATCACCTGAGCATACTTTAGAAGATGCAAACAACCTCATGGCTAAGTTTCATATTTCAGGTGTACCTATCACAGAGGGAAAGAAGCTTGTAGGTATCATTACAAACAGAGACCTTAAATTTGAAACAGATTTTACAAAGAAGATTAAGGAGTCTATGACTTCTGAGGGGCTTATCACAGCACAGGTTGGTATTACTCTTGAGGAGGCTAAGAAAATTCTTGCAAAGTCAAGAAAAGAGAAACTTCCTATTGTTGATAAGGACGGAAATCTTGCCGGACTTATTACTATAAAGGATATTGAGAAACAGATTAAATATCCTTTGGCAGCAAAAGATTCACAGGGACGACTTTTATGTGGAGCAGCTGTTGGTGTTACTGCAAATATTCTTGACAGAGTTGCGGCACTTGTAGAGAAACATGTTGACTGTATAGTAATTGATACAGCACACGGTCACAGTGCAAATGTATTAAAGGTTGTCAAGATGGTTCGTGATGCATATCCTGACCTTCAGATAATTGCTGGAAATGTTGCTACAGGTGCAGCGACAGAGGCTCTTATCAAAGCAGGTGTTGACTGCGTAAAAATTGGTATAGGACCTGGATCTATCTGTACAACACGAGTTGTAGCAGGAATTGGCGTACCACAGATTACAGCAATCATGGATGCTTATGAAGTTGCAAAGAAATATGATATTCCTATTATTGCAGACGGCGGTATCAAATATTCAGGAGATATGACTAAGGCTATCGCAGCAGGTGCAAGTGTTTGTATGATGGGAAGTATTTTTGCAGGCTGTGATGAAAGTCCCGGAACATTTGAACTTTATCAGGGACGTAAGTATAAAGTATATCGTGGAATGGGTTCTATCGCTGCTATGGAGAACGGAAGTAAAGATCGTTATTTCCAGACAGGCGCAAAGAAACTTGTACCGGAAGGTGTAGAGGGACGTGTTGCATATAAGGGTACTGTAGAAGATACAGTATTCCAGCTTATGGGCGGTCTCAGATCAGGTATGGGCTATTGTGGAGCTCCTGATATAAAGACATTACAGGAGACTGGTGAATTTGTTAAGATTAGTTCTGCATCGCTTAAAGAGAGTCATCCACATGATATACATATCACAAAAGAAGCTCCAAACTATAGTGTAGGAGATAACTAGGATATATGAAGAAACTTTCAAAAGCGAAGCGTCGCCGCAGATTGAAAGTATTAAAAATGTGGGGTACGGCTGTTGTTATATGCATTATAATGACAGTCGTATTTATGCTTGTAAAATCTGCAATTACCCAAAAAAGCGGCACCAAGAGCAGCAGAATAAATTATGAACAGTATGTCGTTCCAAAACCAAATGTGAAAAAGGCATTGCTTACTGTAAATAAAAATTCAAGACCGGGAATAAAGCTTAGAAAAATAAAAGGTATAGTTATACATTATACGGCAAATCCGGGAACCGATGCGATGGCAAACAGAAATTATTTTGAGAGCAGAAAAAACTTATCTGATGATACGGCAAATAAAGTGAGCAGTCATTTTATAATCGGATTGGACGGAACTATTATACAATGTATTCCGTTAAATGAGATTTCATATGCTTCAAATAATAGAAATTCAGACACAATATCTATCGAATGCTGTCATCCGGACAGTTCAGGTAAATTTTCAAAAAAAACGTACAACTCTGTTATAAAGCTTGCGGGATGGTTGTGTGCGAAATACCAAATTGAAAATTCTGACATTATCAGACATTATGATGTTACAGGTAAACTCTGCCCGCTTTATTATGTGAACAACTCGGATAAATGGAACAGACTTAGAAATCAGATTAAAAATTATATTTTGAAATATAGAAAAGAGTAAAACTGTTTTAAATTATCTAACAGTGATACTCTTTTTTGTATACGGATTTATTTTTTTATAGTGATAATTTATATATGTATACAGTGAAATTAAAATTTTTGGACTTTAAACTTAAGTGTATATAGTTTATACTTAATATGTTATTTGTTAAAAACAACACAAGTGTAGTATATTTGACATTAGACGGAGGGATAAATGAGATCATATGTAGGGATTGGAAAAGGAAATGTTAAGGATGCAGTTAGGGACGCTGTTAACGGGATTGGAAACCCGTCAGCGATAATCTTTTTGAGTTCTTTTTCTCAAATAAGAGAGACAGCAGAGATTTTGGCACAGAAATTTCAGGGTATACCTTGTATTGGAACTCTCGGAACAAAACTGGCAAACGGAGAGTATGGGGATGATTCTTTAGTAGTGCTCGGTTTATATGATGATGCCAAAACAGAATGCGGTGTTATAAGGGATATAAGTTTATGTCCGGTTGCAGCGATAGGAGAGATAAATGAAAAGGTAAACAGGGTTTCTCCAGGCAGAGAAAATACCGTATGTATTGAATTTTGCACCAATGATGAGGAAAAACTTGTCACGACATTCAATTCATGTCTCGAGAAGATGGGAGTAAAACTTGCCGGAGGTACAGTGTTTGGTGTATCCGACGGAAAGAAGCCTGTTGTTGCATACAATGGCAGAGTTTTTGAGGATGCATGCGTCTATGCAATTATCAAAAACACGACAGGAAAAGTGGGTGTATTTAAAGAAAATATATATGAGAAAAAGACAGATAAATATCATTTTGCAAGTAAAGTTGATACTTTAAAGAAAGCGGTTATAGAGCTTGACGGCAGACCGGCTGCCGATGTATACAGCAATGAGGTAGGAGTTCCAAAGAACAAGATAGTTGAGAATGTTTTTAACAATCCGATGGGACGTGCTGTTGGAGAAGAGGTTTATATTTCTTCTATGATGGATATGGATTCAAGAGGTGCATTGTATAATTATAAGAGAATTAACAAAAATGATTGTATATATTTCCTGTCATTAGGTGATTATAAGGAGATTGAGCAAAGTAACAGAGAGAGCATAAAAGCTTCATTTTCAAAAATATCACTTGTATTTTCAATTGATTGTATATACAGGTATTTGTTATATCAGCAGGAAAAATATTTTGATACATATGTACATGATATGGCAGAACTTGGAAATCATGTCGGAATCATAGGCGGTGGAGAACAGTTTAATAATCAGCATGTAAATCAGACTATGGTTTGTGCTGTATTTGAGTAGAGAAAGATATAGGAAAATTTATCTAAATAGCTATGTAATTATTGATAGTAGATGAGTATTTGATTTATGGAAATGAGGGTTAAAAGTATGTTTGGAAGAAAGAGAAAAATGGAAAAAAATTTGCCTGAATTAAAAAATGATGGCGGTGCAAATGCACATAATGTGAAAACAGTGGGAAAAGATGTAAGTGAATATCTTGATTCTATGGAGTATCTGAGTAGGGTTGTGCTTGAAAAGAAAGAAGCTTTGGCTGATGAGGAAATCAAATCAATTACGGAAATTGACAAAGTTAAACAGGCTTATGAGGATGTGCTTAATGATAATAGAGCATTTCATGAGACAATTTCAGATTTTGGAGACGAATTTATTAACATTGAAAATATGTCAGGTGATTTTAATGATATGATAAATAATATCAATGAACAATCCGAAAATGCACGTGATGACATGAATTTACTCATAAGCAGCACAAATGACGTGGAGGATGAATTTAAGAATATTTCTGCAATATATGATGAGTTCAGAGCACGTTTTGATGAGATAAAAACAGCCATGGCAGGAATTATAGCTGTCGCTAACAAGACAAACCTGCTTGCTTTAAATGCATCTATTGAAGCTGCAAGGGCAGGTGAACATGGCAAAGGATTTGCGGTTGTTGCACAGGAAGTTACAGGGCTTTCACATAATATAAAGGAGCTTGTCGCAGATGTTGACAAGAGCATAGAGGGACTTGAAAGCAGTTCGGAAAGACTTACTGATTCGATAAAAAGTGCAAATGAGACATTAGATTCAACAAAGAGTCAGATGAACAAAGCCCAGGATGTATTTATGGATATAGTTGATTCTGTTTCAGAGACACAGACTGCGAGAGCGGGCATTACACAGGCTGTTGAAAGATGCAGTACACAGGTAAATGACATAAGAAATGATATGGAATCAAATAATGAAAGATATGAAAATGTAATGCGTAAGATAGACGGCTTTAAGAGCATGACTACCAAAAAGGGATTTTTATATGAAGATATATCAAATATGATGGAGCAGGCGGGACCGCTTGTAAAGAAAATAAGAGATGAACTGAACTAACATGTATAAATTATTATGAAAGTGGAATACTATAATGCAAGGGGTAAAATATTTTTTTGACCCCAATATCATAATATTTATATAATGAAGTTTGGAGGAAATATAATATGAATGCAATTGTATCGCAGGATGTCTGCATAGGATGCGGATTGTGTACAAGTACGGTTGATGAAGTTTTTCGGATGAATGATGATGGAAAAGCGGAGGTATACAATACTGTTTCAGAAGAAACAAAGGATGCTGTACAGGAGGCAATAGATTCCTGTCCGGTAAATGCGATAGAATGGGAGTAAAACACAGCAGGTAATACTAATTATATACAGATTGGAAAGATTTACGGTTTTTAGAAGCTGTAAATCTTTTTTATTGTATGGCCTAAAGGCCTAATTTGCGAAATGTAGTTTCTCTTGGAGGAGAAATG
>OGDF01000491.1_pt1 | contig 63231 bp, 60 predicted proteins | sample 1570141 | NCBI WGS metagenome assembly OGDF01 (sample SAMEA4370581, study PRJEB24528) | human gut metagenome
ACCCAGGGCGTTGCCCTGGGCTAAGAGCTTCTGCCCTTTCAGGGCGTGCTGCTTAGAACTTTTGGACCTTCAGCCCGTACTTGAACCACTTTGCGAAACTTCAATTAATGTTTAATGTTGAGTCCACAAAAGCTGTTGTCTTAACTCCCTTAACTCCTTAATTCCTTTGACTCCTTAGAAAAACTCCTGAGAATTCTCCTAAGCTGCATTAATGTCTGATCTTTGTACGATAAGAGCAGCGGAACTTTCCCTTGAGGATGTTTTTCAGCTTGCCTGCAATCATGTTCTTGCGAAGAGGCGACAGGCGGTCGATAAACATGGTGCCCTCCAAGTGGTCGAACTCGTGCTGCATCACACGTGCCAGGTAACCTTCCACCCACTCGTCGTGCTCCTGCATCTCCTCGTCGAGATACTTCACATGGATGCGGGTAGGACGAGTCACCTTCTCAGAAATACCTGGGATGGAAAGACAACCCTCCTCAGAGGAAGCCTTCTCGCTCTCGTCGTCATACTCTAAGATATGTGCATTGATGAATGCCTTGCGGAAACCCTTGTACTCGGGGAATTCCTCGCTCAGCACGTCGAGGTCGATTACCACCACACGGATGGCCAAACCTATCTGAGGTGCTGCAAGACCTACACCATTGCTGGCATCGAGAGTCTCGAACATATTGGCAATAAGAGTCTTAAGCTCGGGATATTCTGGGGTGACATCTTCGGCAACCTTTCGTAAAACAGGCTGACCATAAATATAAATTGGTAAAATCATTTTCTTGACTGCAAATAATCTTGTAAAATAATGGTGGCGCTGATCTCGTCCACCAAACCTTTGTTCTCGCGCCTTGTCTTCTTCTTCACTCCGCCATCTATCATGGCACGGTGGGCCAAGACCGACGTAAAGCGCTCGTCGTAATACTCTATGGGAATCTCGGGATGAGCCTTGCGCCAACGGTTGTAGAAATTCTCCACCCTTACCATGTTCTCGCTGGGCTGACCATTGGGCTGCATGGGCTTTCCTATCACGATGCGCTCCACCTGCTCACGCTGGATGTACGCCTCTATATACTCATAGAGCACAGAAGTCTCGACGGTACCCAACCCTCCAGCGATAATCTGAAGAGGGTCGGTTACCGCGAGCCCTGTGCGTTTTTTCCCGTAATCGATGGAAAGGATTCGCATTTATTTCTTGAAAAGCAACCAAGCATCTGGATACTTGCCAGCACGAAGCTCGTTGCGGCTCTTCACAGCGTTGGCCTTGTCGGCGAATGTGGTGGCAACAACACGGTACATATTGCGGGCACCCTGAACGATCTGAGCATCGTAGCCTGCGCTCTTGAGGGTGTTGTACAAGCCCTCGGCATTGGCCTTCACACCGAACGAGCCTACTACTACGCTAAAGTCCTGCAAACCAGAACCTGCAACCATAGAAACGCTCTCCTGGCGAACCACGGCATTATCTACGTCGGTAACTGTTGTCTGAGTGGCTGGAGCTGTCTCCAAAGGAGTTACGACAGGTTCGGTAGTGACAGGAGCCTGCTGTGCCTGCTGAGCCTCCTGAGCCTGCGCCTTCTCGAAAGCCTTGCGATAAGCGCTCTCCTTAGATGTTCCACAACTTGCGAGCGCCAAGGCTGCGCATAAGCCAACACTCATTATTGAAATTTTCTTCATGTGCTTTTGTTTATTTATGGTTTAACTTTTGAAATCATTTTTTTGTTCGGCGAAAATACAAAATATATCGCAAATAGGGAAAAAAGGGCGCATAAAGTTTGTTAAATCCATATAAAACAACATTTTTATGGAAAATTTAAGCCAAAAATACTTGTTTTGTCCCTAAAGTTTTGTATATTTGCAACATCAACTTCAGCAAGCGGAGAAATGAAAAAACAACAACTCCTCCACTTGACAAAGTGTAATTAATAACATGTTTAACATTTAATACATTAGAATTATGAAAGCATTAGGTTACATTGGCGCATTCCTCGGCGGTGCTCTTGCCGGCGGCGCTCTCGGTTTGATTTTTGCTCCTGAGAAAGGTGAAGATACTCGCAACAAGATTTCTGGCGCAATTGATGATTTCTGCAAGAAGCACGACATCAAGTTGAGCAAGAAAGATGTGGACGACCTGGTAGATGACATCAAGGATGCTGCTACTGAGGTTTAATTTCCCTGCCCTTTCATCTTTTAGCACATTTTCAACACAACCAGGATTGGTTGAACAATAAATTGAAGTTTCGCAAATGCGAAAGTTGAATTAATTCGAAAGTTAGTTTTATAATATGATGTTCTCTAACGATAAAAACGTTGAGACAATAGGACAACTCGTAGAAACTATCAAGCACTACATCGGGCTTCAGAAGGAATATTTGAAGCTCGATGTAGTTGACAAAGTTGTTCGCTTGCTCACAGCCTTCACCATCACTCTGGTGTTGGTCGGGCTCCTTACCATCGTCCTCATCTACCTGTCGTTTGCTGCGGCTTTCGCCCTGGGCAACTGGTTGGGACTGGTATGGGGATTTTGCATCGTGGCAGCTTTTTACATTCTCCTCTTGCTCTTATTCGTTGCCAACAGGCACCAATGGATCGAGAAACCTTTTGTCAGATTTCTTGCCAGCCTACTCCTGAAATAGCGCTTAGTTTAATGGTTAATTCTTAGTGTTTAATGTTTAATTGAGCTGGGTTCTGAACTTACCAATGTTTAATTGAGTTGGCTTCTGAACTTACTAATGTTTAATTGAACCAAGTTCAGCAAAATCACAACAAAAATGACAAAAAATAATCAAGAACAGGAATTAAGTTCGTTGGCAGAAATCATGTTGCGCAAGGAATTGGTGCAAAAGGATATTGATGCCGATGATGAAAAAATAAAAACTCTATGGAACTCGCTTTTCAAAAAGCCTGATGCCTTGTCGAAGTCGGCAAGCACAAGCAAACGAATAAGCAGTCTGATGTCCATGGGTGCTGGCGCACTCGATGGGGCTATCCTTGCATGGAAACTCTACCGCAAGTTCAAGAGAAAAAAGTAAACAAGACTAAGTTTGAAAAGTAAAAATAAAATTAAGTCGGAATAAGTCTAAAAAGTAAAAATAATGGCAAAAAAAATGGGCCACCGCCGTGACCCCATGTTGTTAACCTTAAATCTAATACTATGAAAAACACATTGCAAATATAAAAATATAATATGTAATTTGCAAGTATCCATCCGTTTATTTAATTTCTTTTAACCATTTCCCTTGTTTAAACGATCCAAATTTAACAACCCTTCAACGTCAAACTTTCAGAAGGTGGAGCGCTCTTTACCGAGCACCCCCTACCCTATAATGGTAAACTTGGCAAACTTGAGAAGAAGCTGCTTCGTCCCGGAATTGACAAACTGGACAGTGGCCTTGGCATTCTCGCCCGAGCCCTCCAGCTTAAGAACCGTTCCTACGCCAAAACGCTGATGCTCTATCTTGGCTCCTTCTACCAGTCTGCCTGAACCTGCCGAAGAAGAAGAACCAGTCGAATGAGAAGAGAAACCTGACGAATGAGAAGAGGAACCAGCCGAAGAGGACGTCCCTCCAAAGGCTGAGCCGCTCGAAGAAGAGGAAGAACCCATTATACGACGTGCTGCTTCCAGTCCTCTTACCGACTTGAATCTACCGTCTAAACCAGAGCTACCCCTACCCGAGCTTCTGAAATCATCACGTCCCGAGCTTCTGAAACCATCACGACCCGAGCCTCGATAATCATCACGTCCCGAACTTCTGAAATCATCCTCGTCATCAGAATAATCCTTTCTGTCGGGCTTGAATTGCGAGGAGATAGAATGGTTGTCCCAGGGCATTCTTCCACCATAACCGCCATTTCCATAACCGCCTCTTCCATAGCCGCTACTTCCGAAAACATTGTCGTCGTGAGGCATTTCAGAATCCTCTTGAATAAACGCAGAATCTATCTCCTTGATGAAACGGCTGGGATTGCCAAACTCCATCTTACCATAACGGAAACGGTTTTTCGCACTCGTGAGAACACAATGTTTCTCGGCTCGCGTAATGGCAACATAAAGCAGACGGCGCTCCTCCTCCAACTCACGGAGCGTGGAGACAATGGCACTTGGGAAGATGTTCTCCTCCAAACCTACCACAAAGACCGTAGGGAACTCAAGTCCCTTGGAGGCATGAACGGTCATGAGCGACACACGGGGCTCGTCGACATCGCCCTTGCTGTCGAGATCGGTCAACAACGCAACGCCCTGCAGATAATCCGTAAGATAAGCCTCCTGCTCACGTCCCTCCTCGCGACATTCCTCCACAAAACTCTGCATTCCTCCCAACAGCTCTTCCAGGTTCTCCTGACGGGCCAAATCCTCAGGATCACGGCTTCCCGATTTATAAATATCGGCACTAATACCACTCTCCTTGACGATGGTGTCGCCCAGGTCGAAGGCGTTCATGCTCGCCGACTTCTCCACAAAACCGCTGATCATCAACCGGAAACTCTCCAACTTGGCAAGCGTTCCCTTGTTGACTCCCAAACCATAATGCTCGGGCGAGGAAATAACCTGCCAGAAGCTCACATGATTGTCGAGCGCACAGGCAGCAATCTTTGCCACGGTCGTATTGCCGATTCCTCGAGCAGGATAGTTGATAATACGCTTGAAAGCCTCCTCGTCGTCGGGATTTGCCACAAGACGGAAGTAAGCAATGACATCCTTGATTTCCTTGCGCTGGAAGAAACTGAGACCACCATAGATGCGATAAGGAATGCCCTGTTTTCTGAACTCTTCCTCGAAGCTTCGGCTCTGGGCATTGGTACGGTAGAGAATGGCGAAATCGCTGTACTGGCAATCGTCTTGACGCTTGATGCGCTTGATCTCGCGACACACGATCAGGGCCTCTTCCTTGTCGCTGTAGGCTGGTTTGTAGATCAGGCTCTCTCCCTTGTCGTTCTTGCTGTAAACGTTCTTCGGAATCTGGTTGCTGTTGTGCTTGATCAGACTGTTTGCCGCCTCCACAATGCTCTGCGTGCTGCGATAGTTCTGCTCCAGTTTGAAGAGTTTAGCACCCTTGAAATGCTTTTGAAAATTAAGAATATTGTCGATATTGGCGCCACGGAAACTATAGATGCTCTGCGAGTCGTCGCCCACGGCACAAATGTTCTTCTCAGCCATTTTATCAAACAAGAGTGAAAGTATGCTCTGCTGAACCTTATTTGTGTCTTGATATTCGTCGACCAATATGTACTTAAAGGAGTTAGCGTATTTCTGACATATTTGTTCGTTCTTAAATAATTTATAAGTATAATACAACAAATCATCAAAATCCATTGCATTTGCTTTAAGACAACGCTCTGAATAAGTTTTATAGATTTTTGCAACACTTTTCAATAAGATACCTGAATGATAACCAGTTTGAGTATTATCATCAATATGCTTAGCCATATACTCAGAAGGGCCTATCAAATTATTTTTTGCATTTGATATAACTGCATGAATGACTTTGGGTTTATAAGTTCTTTCATCAAGCCCCACCTCCTTAACAATCGTTTTGATTAAAGAACAAGAATCAGACTCGTCATAAATCGAGAAATCAGAAGAAAAGCCCAAAAAAATAGCCTCTTTGTGTAATATACGAGCAAAGACACTATGAAAAGTGCCCATATAATTCTGCCTTTGAGCAAATGTTTCACCAAACATTTTACTTATACGATCAACCATTTCCCTCGCAGCTTTATTTGTAAAAGTCAAGACCAATAGAGAATCTAAATTCTTTCCCTGATTCTTGAGGTAAGCGATCTTATAGGTAAGCACACGGGTCTTTCCCGAACCTGCACCGGCAATCACAAGCGAAGGTCCGTCAATATATTCCACAGCCTTGCGCTGCGATTCGTTCAGGTCGTTCAATAAATCCATTCTTTCAATGTTTACTACTCATTATTTATATCCTCCCACAGCAGTATTGGGGTCAAGGTCTTCTCCCTCCTTCGGAAAGGCGGGAATGAAGCGCATTTCGTGCTCTATCTGCCTCTGTCGCTTGCGCATGTAGCGACTGGGATGCTCTGAGTTGAACTTGCGGGGATTGGGGAGAGTGGCGGCAATCAGGGCGCACTCACTACGGAAGAGGTCGTTCGCCTCCTTGTCGAAATGGTATTCAGCCACAGCGTCCACACCATAAATACCGTCGCCCATCTCGATGCTGTTGAGGTAAACCTCCATGATGCGCTGCTTGCTCCACATCATCTCTATGAGGAAGGTGAAGTAAGCCTCGAATCCCTTTCGGGTCCACGAGCGACCGGGCCACAGGAAGACATTCTTTGCCGTCTGCTGACTGATGGTACTGGCTCCATGCACCTTTCCGCCACGGGCATTGTTGCGGGCAGCATTCTCTATGGCGTTGAAGTCGAAACCATGATGTTTCAGAAAACGGGAGTCCTCGCTTGCCATGACCGCCACGGGCATGTGGGCTGAAATCTTGTCCATCGAAACCCAATGATGATGCAGGGTAACACTCTCGCCCTCAGCCACTTGCTGAAAGCACCTTATCACCATCAGGGGCGTGATGTAGACCGGGATGAAACGATAGGCCACAACAGCAAGAATGGTGGTACTGAAAAACAGCACCACCACCCATTTCAATATTTTCTTTATTTTCTTTAGAATCATCGTAATGATTACTCATGTGGACCGGGGTGCACAAAGAATGCGTCCACGGCCCGTTGGATTCAGTTCATTAGTTCAAAGTACCGTTGTTGGCCTTGTCAACCATGGCCTGGCTTGCATAGAGGTAAACCTCCACACGGCGGTTGGCCTGCTGACCAGCCTTGGTGCTGTTGTCGCCTACAGGGTTGCTTGAGCCGTAACCAGCCACGTTCTTGAACTGGCTTGCCTTCACACCACATGAGGTGAGATAATTGTAAACAGCCTTGGCACGGTTCTCACTCAGAGGCAGGTTGATTCCATCGTTACCTGTTGAGTCAGTATAACCCTGGATGTCAACCTGGCAATCAGTATTGTTCTTCAATACCTGAGAGAACTTGGCAAGGTCGTTCTTGGCGTTGGCGTTGAGGTCGAACTTATTGACCTTGAAAAGGATTCCCGAATCAAAGGTCACCTTGACGGCAGCCAGTCCGTTGGCGTCGGTCACCTGCTCCACCTTGGCGTTCTCCACCTGCTTGGCCTGCTCAGCCACCTTGTCCATGTGTTTGCCAATCAGAGTTCCGGCTCCACCACCTACGGCAGCACCAATGGCAGCACCCACGAGGGCACCTGTTCCACGATGACTGTTGTTGAGCAGTCCACCAACGATAGCTCCCAGAGCCGCACCCGAACCAGCACCTATGGCTGCACCCGTGCCCGTCTTAGTCTGACAACTACCCAAAACCAGCAGCATAGAAAGGGCTGCTACCTGAAATTTCATCTTTTTCATACTCTTTTCTCCTATATATTTCGTTAATTTAAATGCAAAGATAACTCTTTTTTCTCCAACATGGAGTCTTTTCTAATATTTTTTTGTAATTTTGCATGCAAATTTAAGGCTATTTGCAAAAAGATCCAAGGGAAAACTCCTACTAAAGTGGGAGGGAATCCCTAAAACTCTTGTTCCTCGGGAGATTTTCTAAGGAGATTTCTAAGGAGTTAAAGGAGTTAAAGGAGTTAAGACAACAGCTTTTGTGGACTCAACATTAAACATTAACATTAAACATTAATATTGAACATTAATATTGAACATTCCCTCAAGACTATTGTCTTAACTCCTCAGCGACCGAAGGGAGCGATAACTCCTTAACTCCCTTAACTCCTGAAAAAAACTCCTGAAAAAACTCCTGAAAAAAGATAACATTCGAAAATAAAATACATAAACTAAAAATAAATATGGCTAAAGAACTAAAGAATTTGACCAAGCGTGCCGAGAACTACAGCCAGTGGTATAACGACTTGGTAATGAAAGCCGACCTCGCTGAACTGTCTCCAGTACGCGGTTGTATGATCATCAAACCATACGGCTACGCCATCTGGGAGAAGATGCAGCAAGAGCTCGACAAGATGTTTAAGAAGACAGGTGTACAGAACGCATATTTCCCTATGCTCATCCCCAAGAGTTTCTTCTCGCGTGAGGCTGAGCACGTGGCAGGCTTCGCCAAGGAGTGCGCCGTGGTGACCCACTATCGTCTCAAGGCTTCGGAAGACGGCAAGAGCGTTGACGTCGACCCAGCAGCCAAGCTCGACGAAGAGCTGATCATCCGTCCTACTTCCGAGACCATCATCTGGAACACCTACAAGAACTGGATCCATTCATGGCGCGACCTCCCTATCCTTTGCAACCAGTGGTGCAACGTGATGCGCTGGGAGATGCGTACCCGTCCTTTCCTCCGCACCTCAGAGTTCCTCTGGCAGGAAGGCCACACAGCCCACGCCACAAAGGAAGAGGCCGAGGCCAAGGCTCAGGAGATGCTGAAGGTCTACGCCGACTTCGCCGAGAACTTCATGGGTGTCCCTGTTCTCCAGGGTGTGAAGAGCGAGACCGAGCGCTTCGCCGGTGCCCTCAACACGTACACCATCGAGGCGATGATGCAGGACGGCAAGGCCCTTCAAAGCGGTACTTCCCACTTCCTGGGTCAGAACTTCGCCAAGAGTTTCGACGTCACCTATCTTAATAAGGAGAACAAGCCCGAGTACGTATGGGCTACTTCATGGGGCGTCTCTACCCGTCTGATGGGTGCGCTCATCATGGTCCACAGCGACGACAACGGTCTCGTACTGCCTCCAAAGCTGGCTCCTGTCCAGGTGGTCATCATTCCTATCAACAAGGGCGATGAGCAGTTGCAGCAGATCACAGCCAAGCTGCAGCCCGTCATCAACCAGCTGCGCGAGTTGGGCATCAGCGTGAAGTACGACGACTCCGACAACAAGCGTCCTGGCTTCAAGTTTGCCGACTACGAGCTCAAGGGTGTTCCTGTACGCCTCGTCATGGGTGGCCGCGACCTGGAGAACAACACCATCGAGATCATGCGTCGTGACACCTTGGAGAAAGAGTCTGTCAGCTTCGACGGTATCGTGGAGCGCGTGAAGGAAATGCTCGACGACATTCAGCACAATATCTTCGAGAAAGCCCGCAGCTATCGCGACGCTCATGTCTACGAGTGCGACAACTACGAGGAGTTCAAGGAGCGTATCAAGGACGGCGGCTTCTTCCTCTGCCATTGGGACGGTACTGCCGAGACCGAGGCTAAGATCAAGGAGGAGACTCAGGCCACTATCCGTTGCGTGCCTTTCGCCTACGAGCAGACTCCCGGTGTCGACATGGTAAGCGGCAAGCCTGCCGTGGCTCGGGTCATCATCGCAAGAAGCTACTAAGGAGCAAATTTTTCAGGAGTTAAGGAGTTTTTTTTAAAAAAGGAGTTAAGGAGTTAAAGGAGTTAAAGGGAGTTAAGACAACAGCTTTTGTGGACTCAACATTAAACATTAATATTGAACATTAAACATTAATATTGAACATTCCCTCAAGACTATTGTCTTAACTCCTCAGCGACCGAAGGGAGCGATAACTCCTTAACTCCCTTAACTTCCTCAAAAACTCCTTAAAAAAATCCCCTCAAAAAAAATCAAAAAAAGCTTATGAATATTGTTATCATGGATGGCTACGCCTCAAATCCAGGCGACCTCAACTGGGATGCACTCAAGCAACTGGGTGATGTGACCGTCTACCCCCGCACATCCGACGCCGAAAAGGTGGAACGTGCCAAAGATGCCGACATCATCCTCATCAACAAAGTACAGATGGATGCTGAGACCATCGCAAAACTGCCCCGACTCAAATACATCGGCGTACAGGCCACAGGCTTCAACGTGGTCGACATCCAGGCCGCCAAAGAACGCGGCATTGTCGTAACCAACATTCCTGCCTACAGCACCGACAGCGTGGCGCAGATGACCTTCGCCCTCATCCTCGCCATTACCAACCGTGTGGAACATTACACGCAGGAAAACCGCAACGACCGTTGGACCTACAACAAAGACTTCTGCTACTGGGACACTCCCCTCATGGAACTGGCAGGCAAGAAGATGGGCATCATGGGATTGGGCAACATTGGTATAAAGGTGGCCACCATCGCACGCGACATGGGAATGGACGTATGCGCCTGCACCAGCAAGAACGCCACCGACCTGCCCGAATGGATTACCAAGGTAAGCCGTGACGGACTGCTGGCTACTTCCGACATCCTCTCGCTCCACTGCCCTCTCAACGACGACACTTATCATCTCATCAACGATGAGAGCATCGAGAAGATGAAGCCATCTGCCATCCTCATCAATACCGGCCGCGGTCCGCTGGTCGACGAGGAGGCTGTGGCAAAGGCGCTTCACGAGGGAAGGCTTGCCGCCTATGGTGCCGACGTGATGAGTCAGGAGCCACCCCGTCAGGACAATCCCCTGTTCCGTGAGCCCAACGCCTTCATCACTCCACACATCGCATGGGCAACGCTCGAAGCCCGCACCCGTCTCAACAAGCAAGTGGCTGCCAACGTCAAGGCATTCATCGAAGGACACCCCATCAACGTGGTGAACAAATAAGACTCAGGGAGGAATAGGCTTCAACTGCTTACGAAGCCGCTTTCATTGCTCTACGAAATAGGCTTCATTGACTATCGAAGCCGCTTTCATTTATAGCCTTTACTATTCAAAGTTTTCAATAGGGTGCTGAGTAGTTATGATACGGGAGTTAAGTTCAGTATAAACAAAAAAAGTGGAACTGTCCTCACGGATAGCTCCACTTTTTTGTTTATACTGAGTCAGAAATGGAGTAGTCAGGGTATTCTAAAAGACAAATATTCTGTATGCTAAACAAAATATTTTGAATCTACAAAATCCTTATACCGCTTTAGTTCTATCCTTCAAAATCGCAGCCATATTCTCGAGAGCCCATCCTATCAGATCATTCATGATAGGAATCAGGGATTCTGCACGAGAGGTAAGCGAATACTCCACTCTTGGGGGAACCTCGGCATAAACCTTTCTGTTTACGTAGCCATCCGTCTCCAGGGTTTTCAAGGTGCTGGTGAGCATCTTTTGCGAAATATCGGGGATGAGCTTGCGGAGGGCGTTGAAGCGGAGCGGCTCCTGCCGGCAAGCCCAAGATAGAGTTCATTCTCCGGCTTGGATTTTCTTTTTACTCTTTTCCCTATTCCTTCACCTTCATCATTTCCCGATGCTCCATCCGCACCTGTTTCTTGAGCTTCTTCACCACTTCTGAATAGCTGTGGCGAATCAATCCCAGGATGAAATCATCTTCCAGCGAACCATAGAGATTCACCTGGTTCCAATACTTCTTGTTCCAATGCCAGGCACCTTCTATCTCGGAATGCTCCTCCCGGAGTTCGACGGCGTAATCGGCATTACACTTCATCGTAACCCATTCCGGACGCTCCAAATCTACACAAGCAAAAATTTTATCGAAGATGCGAAACACCAAGGTTCGCTCATCAAATGGGAAAGCCTCAGTTGCGAGGGGGAGTGAGAGGCAATACTCTCGAATTGATTCTATGTTCATACTACTTTCTGATTTTTAACCGAAGTTTCGCATGTACGGAAGTTATAGAAGTAAAAAAAGTTATCACTCCATTCGATCGTTAGAAGTTATAGCCAACAGCCTTTTGGGTTGTATACTGAGCCATAAAGCATTTGTCTTAACTCCTTCAACTTCTTAACTTTTGAAGTTTCGCATGTACGGAAGTTATAGTAGTTAAAGAAGTTATCACTCCCTTCGGTCGTTAGAAGTTATAGCCAATAGCCTTTTGGGTTGTAAATTTAGTTGTAAAACATATGGCTTTAACTTCTCTAACTTCTTTAAATTCTTTAACTTCCCCATTTGCGAAAGTTGAGTTAACTTCTTTAAATTCTTTAACTTCCCCATTTGCGAAAGAGTTTTTAATATTTATCAACATGCTGCCGCAAAGATAAACATTTTAGACAAGACTACTGCATACTGCTCACAAAAAACAGCATGCGGCTCGCTAAAATTCCGTCATATAAAAATCACTCTCTTATCTTATCAGGCTGAGAAGAGGAAGATAATGCTGTGGTAGAGCTGGGCGCCAATGACATAGATGAGCAGCAAACCGCCCATCTTGCCAACGCCCGAGACAAGAGCCTCGTAGACGGAGGCGACGCCCTTCATCCGGTCGCTCATCACACCGAAACTGACACTCATCACCATCAGGGAAAAACAACAGTAAGGCACGATACTGGCAGAGAAACTGCTGGGCAAAAGGCCCCCCATCACATTGAGCAGGATGGCGTGAGGAACCAGCACAAGCGCCAATATCAACAACAAAAAGAAAATGCCCTCGAAGAGAGCCAAACGCATGGCGATGCGCTGGCGGTACTCGGAGGATCGGTAATGCAGAATGCCACTGTGCTGCAGGGCTCCAAGCATGAAAGAGAAAAGCAGAAGCCACACCAGCAAGGGCGACTCCACATTGCCCACAAAGCGACCGAAAAACCAACGGATACCCTCGGCACTAAGCAGGGAGCGCGGAAAATTCTCAGGCATCGCAGCTGTAAGAAGCCACGATGTCAGAATAAGCACCACCTGCCCCACTCCGAGCAGCAGCGCCACCCATGCCATCAACTTATTAATCCTCATCTGCCTTCAGATTGTCTACGTCCAGAATGTGAAGTTCCAAAGCCCTCACCACTAATCGGGTGGCATTAATGCCAACACCCTTGTTGCCGTCGGGGAAGAGTTTCTGAACCAACTCGTTCTGACGCTTCTCTAAGCTCTTCACGCCGAAAGGCATTCCGCGCAGACCCGTAATCTGCTCCTTGGTGTAGCCCAGTGCCAAATGGCGCAGGAAACGCTCGTCGTACTCATCAATCTCGTAGTTGACCAAAGCCTCCTGACGCATTAGCTGGCTGTTGACACTTCGCTTGAAGCGGTCTACTATCTTCTGAAGAATAGGCTGGTTGAACACCATTTTCTTGCCGCTCATGCAACTCGCCACATCGCCACGCGTCAGCAGCTCGCCACTCTTCAGGATAATACCGTCGCAACCTGCATCGAGCACATCGACCCACAGCTTCTCGTTCAGAATCTCGCCTGTGAAAATAAGCACCTTCAGGGCAGGATAAGTCTCCTTAGTCTGACGGCAGATCTCCACACCAATGGTGGTGGAACCGCCCAGTCCAAGATCGAGCAGCACAAGGTCAGGCACCTGCTGCTTGATGAGGCGCCAGTAACTGGTTTCGCTTTCAGCCGTTCCTATAATCTCAGCTTCAGGGATTTCGTTTTTGAAGATTCCCTCTGTGCCTTTCAGCTCCAAGGGCACATCTTCGACAATGATTACTTTAAATGGTTCCATATTATTATTGTATTACTTTTTTTTCTTTTTTGAGAAGTTTTCAATGGGGACAGGATTCAACTTCTAGGAAATAACTCCTGAGCCATACTCTTGGGCAGCACGATTTCGATCATGAGCTTGCCTGCAGCACTCGACCTGGCTGAGATTCCGCAACCACGCAGATTGGTCACTTCGCCTATTTCGCGAACAATCTGCCGGCAAACCAGGTACTTCATGTCGTGAGTCAGAGGAGTGAAGAGCCGATGGTGAAGCTGCTCATCGTAATCCACTTCCTGCATCTCTACCCGGCAGACAGCATAAGGTGAATCGGGCAAGTCCTCTACCCTGACTTCCACTATTCCTGCTCCCGAGGTGAGAAGGTCGAAAAGATACTGGCGAAGGAACTTGTCGTTCTTCACATTCAGCTCCACCTGCTCCATCGCCTGGGCACTGAGCATGGTGTAGAGCGACTTATAATAGTCCACCAACTCATGAAGCGACTGCACATCGGAAGGATCGTTCTCCACGAGCTGACGGATGCGCGAAGGATAATACATCGTCTCATGCTTCAACGTGGAAAGGCAGTTGTCGAGCACAGAGCAGGACACGTGCAGACGCCCATTCTCATACTCCGCTTTATGCAACTCGTCTTCTGTCATCTCCATGTCGTAGGTCTCGGTTGCTGTACGCCGCATACTCTCCTGGAGCGCCTGCTCTATCTGGTCAACTACATCGCCCAACTGGGCATTCAGTCCATGAAGTCTCACTCCCCGCTTGTGCCACGTCTGCCTAATGCGCTGCAACTTCACCTCGTCGGTAGCGTCACTCAGCAGGATGCGGTTGATTTCATTCACCTTCTCCACGGCGAAACGGAAGGTCAGTACATGGCGATAATAGAGCAAATAGTAAGCCAAAGGCAACTGCAGCAGAAGGAGGATGAGCAGCACGATGGCCACCGTCTTCGAGTTCTCCGACAGCTGCATGGTGCGCACATAGGCTGGCAACGTAGAGTCAGCTCCCATCTCGCGGTAGAGCTGGGTGTAGACCTTGTTGTTGCTGCGATAGAGGTCCCACTTGTGTAGGGCAAGAGCAGCCACGGCGCTCTCATTACGCAGGTCGAGAATAACATAATAATTAGTGGGCAGACTGTCCTGGTACCACAACAATTCGGCTGGGAGAACGTCGCTCGGACTGGCTGTCATCAGCACCTTGCCGCCAGGATGAAGCGACAGGTAATGGCGGTTGAGGTAACTGCGGGCAGAGTCAGCATACTGGAGGGTGCGCTCATACTCGCCGTTGATGTTGCTGAAATAAGCCGAATCGGCAAAGATGTCGGCACGCTGCAGATTGAGCGGGAGACGATGATTGGGTGCATTGCCGCGCTGATGGCGGAGCGTATTTTGGGCAATGACCTGCTGCGGCAGGCACGTCATCGCCATCAAGCCCACCAGACCTACGAGTCCTACGGAAAGCGACTTCAGCCGACCGCCTATTCCCCGGGGCAGGCGGAAGACAAAGCGGCTGCCCTTTCCCAACTCGCTCTCGGCAAAAATCGAACACACTGAGAAGATGCTGCTCACCTTCTTGTATTTCTCTATAATACCCTTGCAGTTGAGAAGTCCGAAACCATGACCACCTGTATAAGTGCGGTCGAAGACGTGCTCCAACTGCTTATCGTCCATGCCTACTCCCGTGTCTGTAATACAGATTTCCACATAAGCATCAGCTATCAAGGCGCTCACCATCACACGGCCACCTTGGGGGGTGAACTTGCGGGCATTGTCGGCCATGGTGTTAATCATGAAAAGCGTCAGCGTACGGTCGGCCTTCACCACTGCCTCGGTGGGCTCTACAACCAGTTCCACGCCCTTCATGTCGAAATTCATCTTGCCCTTCTGCACAATGTCGAACAGGGGCTGCAACGCAAAACTCGTAATACGGAGATTAAGAGTTCCCTGCCGCATCTGGATCCAACGGGTAAGCACCTCGTTGTACTGGTTGATTTTGGCAGTCAGCTCTGAGATGTACTGGTACCTATCCTTCTTCACCGAGTCGGGTTCGTCGCGGTGTTTCAGGCAGTCCACCTCGTGAATCATGCGGTCGATGAAGGGCGTTATGCTGTTGACCAATGCCACCTTGGCACGTTGCTCCAAATGGCGTTTCTTGTTGTCCCTCACGTGGAAGAGCATCATTTGCAGTTCCTCCTCTATATCCTCCTTTCTGTCGTTCAACTCGCTGATGTGCTGAGCATTGCTGTCCTTCCATTGCTGTAAGGGTTCAAGCAGTTTGGTGATAGAGCCACGGTGTACATTCCTGCGGCGCATCCTGTCGAAGAGATAGAGCAGGAACACCACAAGAACGATCATTCCTATCACGGATGCTATCATCCAGTTGAGCAGCACAGCATTATTGTCGAGCACGGCTGCACGGGCTTCCAACTGCTTGTCCTGTCGGGTTCGCTCCTGCAGGTCGAGATACATGTTGCGGTAAAAATCGCTGTGTGGCTTGTCGTCGATGGCAGAATAGACCAGACAGAGGCGCTCAGCAATGGAGGCCACCAAGTCGGGTGCTGCCTTGATACGCTTATTGTCGTTGAGCGCATGGTTGAGACAGTCTTCTGCCGAACGGTAGTCGTCTATGGCCCAGTAGCATTCTGCCAGTGTTCGGTAAGCTCCGGCTGTCTGATAAACATCACCGTAAGACGAGAACAGATTGAGCGCCATCTGGGCCAGGTTGCCTGCCAATAAGCTGTCGGGCACCTGGTCAATATTAAGATACTTAATGGAAGGTCTGTTGTTGCGAATCAGGTAACTGCGCAGACTGGGACTCTGCAGATGCTCGCTAAGGGCCTGCAAAGCATTAGCCTGCCAATAGGGATAAGGGGTTCCTGAACAGGCCAGCATAAAGCATCGCATCAGGTAGTCGAACTCGCCCTGTCCGATTTCCTCAGCAGTTCCGCTGACGATGGCTCCTCCAGCGCCAATATTGTATAAATAGTTGAGATACTGAGCCGTATCTGCCTCCAAGGCTTCAGCATCAATATCGTTTAGAGCCTGCAACATGGGTTCCTCCTGACCTACATAATAGAAATAGGTAGCGGCAACGATGTCTAACTCGGAATGGGCATAAAGGGCACGCTTACGTTCGCGCGGAGGCAGATTGTCGGCTTCCTCACCAATACGGCGGAGCAGGCGCATCGCTTTCTCACGATAAGCATAGAAGTCCTTATTGCGCGACTCGCGCTGGCAAAGGCGCATGTTCTGTACGTGGGCAACAAGGATCTCTATCTGGTTGTCGCTGCGCTGTTCCACCTCCACCAAATGTCTGCGAGCCTGCTCGTAATCCATCTTGGCTATGGCTACGAAAGCCAGGTTATTGTGCGCCTCAGCGTAACCTGCAGGATAGTCATCGGCAAGCCTCAAAGCCCTATGTGCCAGAACTTTGGCAGAATCGAGATTACGGTAATGATAAGCATAAGAAAGAGAATTCAGCTCATCTACTTCGCCCTTATGCGACGGCGAACAAGCTGAAAAGAAAAACAGCGCTATCATCAGAAAGGTGATAGCGCTATTGTATAAACGATAATATGTGACTCTACGAATCTCCAATATTATACACGCATATTAAGCGCGAGCCTTTGCGATGTACCCCAATGCCTCCTGGCACTTAGCTGTAATAGCAGCCCAGTCGCCAGCAGCTACGGTCTCCTTAGGGAAGAGCTTAGAACCCATACCTACACAGAGAACACCGGCCTTGATCCAGGGAGTAAGGTTCTCCTCGGTTGGCTCTACAGCACCTGTTACCATGATGTTGCTCCAGCGCAAAGGTGCCATCACGTTCTTAACGAATGAAGGACCACCTACGTTGCCTGCTGGGAATACCTTGGTTACGTCGCAACCTGCTGCCTGAGCATTGTTGATCTCGGTTACAGAACCACAACCTGGTGAATAAGGAACCAAGCGACGGTTGCAGACAGGAGCAATCTCTGGGTTGAAGTTAGGACCTACGATGAAGTTAGCACCCAACTGGAGGTACAAAGAAGCTGTACCTGCATCAACTACAGTACCAGCACCGAGAATCATCTCTGGGCACTCTTTGTCGGACCACTTCACCAACTCGCCGAAAATCTCGTGAGCGAAGTCACCACGGTTAGTAAACTCGAATACACGAACACCACCCTCGTAGCAAGCCTTGATGACGTTCTTACAAATCTCAATATCCTTGTTGAAGAATACAGGAACCATACCAGTCTCTTTCATGGCTGCCATGACCTGCATTTTGCTAAACTTTGCCATTATCTATATAATGTTTATTGTTTATTGTTTATTACTGAAGTTTCGCATGTATGGAAGTTATAGAAGTTAAAGAAGTTATCACTCCCTTCGGTCGTTAGAAGTTATAGCCAACAGCCTTTTTGGTTGAATATTTAGCTGTAAAGCATATGGCTTTAACTTCTCTAACTTCTTTAACTTCTCTAACTTCCCCCATTTGCGAAAGTTGAGTTTATTATTTAATGTTTAGTTGAACTTTAGCAAGTTCTGAAGTTATCGCTGTACACGGCCATTGGCGTTACCACCAGCCAGACTCTCTACCTCGTCAGCAGAAACCAGGTTGAAATCGCCAGGGATAGTATGCTTCAAAGCAGAAGCTGCAACAGCAAACTCGAGAGCCTCAGCCTGATTTGGCTTGGTCAGCAAACCGTGAATCAAACCACCTGAGAATGAGTCACCACCACCTACACGGTCGATGATTGGGTTGATGTCGTAGTGCTTGCTCTGATAGAACTCCTTGCCGTTGTAGATAAGAGCCTTCCAGCCGTTGCGGGTAGCAGAGAGTGACTCACGCAATGTAGAAACTACATACTTGAAACCGAACTCCTTCATCATGCCCTGGAAAATACCATAGTAACCCTCGGCGTCGGTCTTACCGCCCTCTACGTCAGCATCTGGTTTGAAGCCAAGACAAAGCTGAGCATCCTCCTCGTTACCGATGCAAACGTCAACATACTGCATCAAAGGACGCATGACAGAGATGGCCTTCTCAGAAGTCCAGAGCTTCTTGCGGAAGTTGAGGTCAACAGATACTGTCACACCATGACGCTTGGCAGCCTCGCAAGCCAACTTGGTCAACTCGGCAGCCTTATCGCTGATGGCAGGAGTTATGCCGCTCCAGTGGAACCACTGAGCACCCTCCATGATTTTATCAAAATCGAAATCAGATGGATCAGCCTCGGCGATTGAACTGTGGGCACGGTCGTAGATAACCTTAGAAGGACGCATAGAAGCACCTGTCTCTGCATAGTAAAGACCAACACGCTCACCGCCACGGGCAATGAAGTCGGTATTTACGCCATAACGACGAAGAGCGTTCAGGGCGATCTGACCAATCTCGTGCTTTGGCAACTTAGATACGAAGTAAGCATCATGACCATAGTTGGCTAAGCTGACAGCCACATTAGCCTCACCACCGCCAGGGATGATGCGGAATGACTCACTCTGAATGAAGCGATCGTTGCCTTCGGGTGACAAACGAAGCATAATCTCACCTAATGTTACAATTTTTGCCATTGTTGTTTGATAGTTTTTAATTTATTGTTTGTTATTACTTGAATTTATTTCGCCTATAAGGAATTTCTTGATTTATTTCTTCTATGATGAAGTTTCTTGGGGCAAAAATAAGCCTTTTTTCTTGAATAAAGAAATAAAAACGACTTTTTTTTTGTTTTTATAGCAAAAAACACGCTGTGCATTCGCACAATTCGATTTTTTATTGTAAATTTGCCCCAAAAATAACTTGTTGTGGTCGCACACAACACAATATACGAATAAGAAGAACTATCCACATTGTGGTTTCGCACAATCCTACTTAAATATATTAAGGTTCGCGCGAGCCGCTAACAAAACAAACAAGAAGAAAGAGAATGGCCGAAAAAATCAGAATCAAAGACATTGCTGAAAGAGCTGGCGTTTCTGTAGGTACCGTAGACAGGGTCTTACATGAGCGCCCCAATGTTTCGGAACCAGCCCGCAAGAAGGTTGAACAGGCTCTCAAGGAGATGAACTACCAGCCCAATATGTACGCCAGCGCACTGGCTTACAACAAGCAGTATACCTTCTACATGCTGCTGCCAAAGCACGAGTCGGAGGCTTACTGGGAGGAGATAGAAGAAGGGGCACGAAAATGCGAGGACACCAGGCGAGACTTCCACATCGACGTGGAAATCTGTTTCTTCGAACGCTCCAGCAATGAGTCGTTCCGTGAGAAAGCCAACGAGATCATACAGGCTAAGCCCGAAGGTGTCGTTGTCGTTCCATCTTCACTCGATGTCACACGAGAGTTCACCGACCAATTGCACGAGCTGAACATTCCCTTCATTCTTCTCGACTCCTACATGCCCGACCTCAAGCCCCTGTCGTTCTACGGACAAGACTCTTTCTGCAGCGGATATTTTGCAGCCAAGATGCTGATGATGATTGCCTGCAGGGAGACGGAAATCATGCTCATGCGACAGACGAAGGACGGACGCGTGATGAGTAAGCAGCAGGACAACCGAGAAGTGGGATTTCGGCACTACATGCACGACCACTACCCTAACGTGAAGGTTACCGACCTCGACCTGCCACTCAACGGAACTCGTGTCGAATACAATAAAATGCTGGAGAAGTTCTTCTCTTCCAACCCACAGGTACACCATTGCATCACCCTGACATCCAAGGCACACATCGTGGGCGACTTTCTGCTGAAAACCAACCGACGCAACATCCAAATCATGGGTTACGATATGGTAGAGAAGAACGCCCGCTGCCTGCGCGAGGGAAGCATATCTTTCCTCATCGCCCAGCATGCCTACATGCAAGGCTATGCGTGCATCGATACTCTCTTCCAGGCCATCGTGCTGAAAAAGAAAGTTACTCCGGTAAACTACATGCCCATCGAGCTTCTAATGAAGGAAAACGTGGACTTCTACCGCAGAACTCAACTCTAAAAATTCCCTCACATACGAAAGGAAAAAAAACAATATAAAAACAACCTACAAAAAAATGAAACAATCAAGCTTTATCAAGATCAACCCTGCCGACTCGGTAGTGGTTTGTCTCCGCCCATTCAAGCAGGGCGAGATCATCGAGGTTGACGGCAAGACCATCACCTTGTTACAAGACACCCCAGCAGGACACAAAGTCCTCATCGACAATGCTGCTGAAGGAACCAATATCCTGAAATACGGCTACCCCATCGGTCATGCAAAGAAAGACCTGAAACAGGGAGAATGGGTCAACGAGAACAACCTCAAGACCAACCTTGCCGGAACTTTGGAATACACCTACAATCCTGTAGAGGAGATCCTGAACATCAAGAACGAGAACCGTACTTTCAAGGGCTATGTACGCAAGAATGGCGAGGTAGGTGTGCGCAATGAGATTTGGGTCGTTCCTACAGTAGGCTGTGTGAACGGTATTGCCGAAAAGCTCGTCGACCTGCTCAAGCAGGAAACCAAGTGCGAGGGCATCGACGCTATTCACGCATGGCACCACAACTTCGGCTGCTCTCAGCTTTCGGGCGACCACGAGAACACACGCAAAGTGCTTCGCGACATCTGTCTTCACCCTAACGCAGGCGCCGTACTCGTACTCTCCCTGGGTTGCGAGAACAACCAGCCAGACGAGTTCATGAAGATGCTGGGCGACTACGACAAAGACCGCATCAAGCTCTTGATAACTCAGAAAGTGGAAGGCGACGAGCTCGAGGAAGGCATGAAACTGCTCCGCGAACTCTATGCTCAGGCCAAGGAAGACAAGCGACAGGAGGTTTCGGTCAGCAAACTGCGCGTAGGTTTGAAGTGCGGTGGATCAGATGGATTCAGCGGAATTACTGCCAACCCATTGGTAGGCGAGTTCTCCGACTGGCTCGTGGCACAGGGCGGAACTTCTATCCTCACCGAGGTGCCAGAGATGTTTGGCGCTGAGACCATCCTGATGAACCGTTGCGAGAACAAGGAACTCTTCGACAAGACAGTTCACCTCATCAACGACTTCAAGGAGTACTTCCTCTCTCATGGTGAGCCTGTAGGCGAGAATCCTTCTCCAGGCAACAAGGCGGGTGGTATTTCTACACTCGAGGACAAGGCTCTCGGTTGCACACAGAAGTGCGGTCGCGCTCCTGTCAGCGGTGTGCTCCAGTATGGTGACCGTTTGGAGACAACGGGTCTGAACCTTCTCTCTGCACCAGGCAACGACCTCGTAGCTTCCACAGCCCTTGCTTCTGCCGGCTGTCAGCTGGTTCTCTTCACCACTGGTCGTGGTACGCCATTCGGCACCTTCGTACCAACCATGAAGATTTCCACCAACAGCAACCTCTACCACAACAAGCCAAACTGGATTGACTTCAACGCAGGCGAACTGGTGGAAGGTACTGAAATGAAGGACTTGGTACGCAAGTTCATCGACAAGATTATCGCAGTAGCCAATGGCGAAGAAGCTCGCAACGAATACAACGGCTATCGCGAAATCTCTATCTTCAAGAACGGCGTAACGCTGTAAATAAAGTGAATAAACAGACTAAAAAATGAGCAATAAGAAAGGATTACTGGCACTCTCGCCATTGTTTCTGTTGATACTGCTGATAGCTGTCTTTACCATCCATTCGGTAAGGAGCAACGGCTCGGGCGACAATCTGTCGCTTACGGTGGCTTTCATGATTTCCAGCATCTATGCTGTGGCAATATCAGGAGGACTGCCCATCAAGAAGCGCATCGACACCTACAGCCGTGGAGCTGGAGCCAGTAATCTGATGCTTATGCTCTGGATTTATGTGCTGGCAGGAGCATTTGCTGCATCTGCCAAGGCCATGGGAGCTGTCGATGCTACCGTCAACTTGGCTCTCAGCATCCTTCCTGCCAGCATGATTCTGCCAGGACTCTTCCTGGCGGCTTGTTTTATCTCTCTTTCCATCGGAACAAGTGTGGGCACAGTAGTAGCACTCGTTCCTATTGCTGCAGGACTGGCACTTTCGGTAGACGCCAACTTAGGGCTTACCGTAGCTGTCATTGTGGGTGGAGCCTACTTTGGAGACAACCTCTCCTTCATCTCCGACACCACTGTGGTGGCCACGCAGACGCAGGAATGCCGCATGAGCGACAAGTTCCGCATCAACTCACTCATTGTCATTCCCGCTGCCATCATCATACTCATCGTCTACGCCATCATGGGAGCAGAAACCAAGGCTCCTACGCAGGTGGCAGAGGTAGAATACATCAAGGTGATTCCTTATCTCCTGGTTCTCGTCACAGCCATTGCCGGCATGAACGTGATGGCTGTTCTCACTATGGGAACTCTTCTTTGCGGAGCCATAGGCATCATTGAAAACCTCATGGGAATCCCGAACTCATACGATTTCTTCGGTTGGTTCTCGGCCATGGGAAACGGAGTCATCAGCATGGGCGAACTCGTCATCATTGCCATGATGGCTGGTGGAATACTCGAAACCATCAGGGAGAACGGAGGCATCAACTTTATCATCAGCAAGATAACTGCTCCCGTCAAAAACAAGCGGGGAGCCGAGCTCTCGATTGCTGCCTTAGTGTCGTTCGTCAACCTCTGTACGGCCAACAATACCATAGCGATTCTTACCGTGGGAAATATCTCCAAGAAGATAGGCGACAAGTTCGGAGTCGACAACCGAAAGGCCGCAAGCATCCTCGACACTTTCTCGTGCTGCGTGCAGGGACTCATCCCGTACGGCGTACAGATGCTCCTGGCAGCAGGACTGGCGCACATCAGCCCCATCGACATTCTTCCCTATCTCTACTACCCCATGGCCATAGGCGTTGCGGCACTAATGGCCATTCTGTTCAGATACCCACGGCATTACAGCTGATAAAGAAAAGAGGTTAGCTTTAACTCTTTGATAACTTATGAACTTGCAAAATTAAATGATCACCTACACCTCTAAAATATAGTAAAAGAATGGACTTTTTACAGCGCAACCTTTTCGCCCAGTTACGTTCCGACAACTTCGGAGCCAAAGAAGAACTGGAGCCTATGACTGTCTTCAAAAAAAAGAAGATAGCCCAGATGATGAAGAATCTCAATGCCGTTCCTGCCGGAGCTGTATTGATGAACAATAGTTTCCTGAACAGACGACTCATCAAGATTCAAAAAGAGGAGCGCCACTCCATCGACACCTCCATTGAGACGCTCTATCTGTTGCGCTTACTGGTAAGCAACATCAACGGAATTCTCGCCAATGGAATCAGTATAAGAGGCATTATCCAGTTGGGACAATACCTCAGAACAAGAGGCGACAAGGTTGACTTCATCAAGTTAGAATCCTGGCTACGCAAACTCCACATCCAGCGCATGGCTCAACTGGAGGGCAGCGTGCTCATCACCTTCTTCGACTTCGAAAAAGACGAGATTCCCTTTGTACGCAGAGTGGAAAAAGGCGCCTACAAACTCACCCTACGCTCCCTCTATTACAACACGCAGGAGGCAAAAGACATCGAGTTCGAACAGACTGCCACTGGCTTTGTACGTACAACAGGAGGCACCATGCGCAAGAGCCTCAGACGAAGCATGCGCTACGTAACTTATGCCCCCATTGAGACCATCAGCAACTTTACCCACAAGGTATTCCACTCGCTTTCTGAAATCGAAGAGTAAAATATATCTAAAAAATCACGCTCTTCGGTGGCAGATAGCATGTTTTTTAGTAACTTTGCAGTTATGAAGAAAATCATCATAACTATTATCACCACCCTACTCACCCTCAGCACCCACGCACAGCTCGTACAGCTCGTACAGTGTGAGGATACTTGCCAACATGTGCATGGCATCGACCTCAGCCACTATCAGGGAAATGTGTTCTGGGAAACCGTAGGAGACAACACCAAAATGGCGTATGTTTATCTCAAGGCTACAGAGGGAGGGACCAATGTAGACAGCAAATACAAACAGAATATAGACCTTGCCCACAGATACGGACTCAAGGTTGGTTCTTACCATTTCTACCGTGCTCGCATTCCACAGCAGACACAGCTCGAGAACTTCATGGCTCAATGCCGTCCAGGCGATCAGGACTTGCTGCCCATGATAGACGTCGAGACAAAGAGCGGAATGGACACAGAGGAATTCTGCGACTCCCTTTTCAAGTTTCTGTTGCTTGTAGAAAAAGCCTACAAGCAGAAGCCGCTCATTTATACCGGAGCCAACTTCTACGATCATTACCTTCTGGGCAAGCTCGACAGCTATAAACTCATGATTGCGCAGTACACCAAGCGCACACCTGTTCTTAAGGACGGACGCGACTTCGAGATGTGGCAGTACACGGGTAAAGGCAGACTCAATGGAGTCAACGGATATGTGGACAAGAGCCGATTCATGGGCAACCACAGGCTCAGGGAAATCAGATTCCGGCACCGATAAACATTCACCTATCAATACAAGGACTCAACTTTCCAAGTATGCAAAATAAAAAAAGTAGTTAGAAAAGTTAAAACCAAATACATTTCAATACAGGATGTGTAATGGTCTATGTTAAGTTCGGAGACAAATGCCTGGCATCGCCAGCAAAAAGACTGTTGTCTTAACTCCCGAAAAATCTCATTTTAAGAATATACACTCAACTAAAAAACATAATAAAAATGGCGATTATAAAATGTCCAGAATGCGGACACCCCGTTAGCGACAAAGCACCCACATGTCCTACTTGTGGCGTAGAGATAGCTGGCAAGATTACCACTTGTACCAACTGCGGCACTGTATATTTCAGCAATCTGAATATGTGTCCCAACTGTCATTGTCCTAACCCAAGAAGCGTTGCCACTCCTTCTGTACCAACGACTCAGAAAGGAGCAACAACACCTCCAGTTCCTACAATTCAACCAGGCACAGTCATTCCTCCCATTCCGGAATCACCAGTTGCCCACGAGGACAAACAGGAGAAGAAGTCCAACCGCACCGTCTTGATTTGCTCGTTCATCTTTGCACTCATCGTTTGTGGCACACTCTTTTATTTCTATCACAACGCCAACCAGCAACAGGAAGAGGAAGCCTACGAATACGCTATGCAAAGCAACGATCCGGACGTTCTTCAGAGTTATCTCGACACCTACAAGGATGCCGACCAGGCTCATATCGACTCCATCATGTCGCACCTCAACGCCCTCAAGACCATAGACAACGACTGGACCAACGCCGTGGTGAGCGGTTCAAAAGAGGCAATAGAAGCCTACTTGCAGAAATACCCCAACTCGCCCCACAGACAGGAGGCATGGAACAAAATCGACTCCATCGACTGGCAGGTAGCCAAGAAAGCAGACACGGCTGAAGCCTATCAGATTTACCTCGACCAGCACACCGACGGATCACATATCGAAGAGGCAGAGAACGCCATGAAGAAAGCCTTGAGCCGCGACCTGCAACCCGAAGAGAGCCAAATTGTCAGCAGTCTGTTCCGCAAGTTTTTCCAGAGCATCAACTCGCGCAACGAGGACGGACTCACCTCTACCTGCGAAGATGTCCTATCTTCACTTTTAGGCAAGACTGCCGCCACCAAGAACGACGTGCTCACCTTTATGCACAAGTTGTATAAAGAAGACGTCAACAATCTGAACTGGCGCCTTAACAACGATTATCAAATCAAGAAACGAGAGATTGGCGACGAGGAATACGAGTACCAGGTAGTGTTCACTGCCCGTGAGGATGTAAGCCGCACAGACGGCAGCACCCAGGAAGGCACATTCAAAATTACAGCCACCGTCTCACCCGACGGCAAAATCTCATCTTTCAACATGGCTAAGATTGACCTATAGTCATACTTTCTTCTGGGAGTAACAACGTGCATCTATAAGGAGTAAGGAAGCTTATTCTTATCGGATGACAATGGCGTTCTAACTGGTGTTAACACCAAATAAAGTTAACTTCATGATCAGATTAAGTTAACTTCATGAATAGATTAAGTTAACTTCATGACCAGATTAAGTTAACTTCATGACCAGATAAAGTTAACTTCATGACCAGATTAAGTTAACTTCTTGTGCTCGTTGAACTAAGTTCTTGCTCACGTTAAGATAGATGCGCCCTGAAGAACTAAGACACAATCAAAATCTTGTGCTTTAGCTCATCAGGGCGCAGTTTTTATTGAAGTAAAAAGAATGCAAAAGAAAGGGAAATGCAGGACAGAGAAAACTCTGCCTTCATTTCCCTGCAGTAAAGGATGAAGCGCTTACTTCACCTTAGCCCCCCAGTACTTCACGTACTTTATCTTTTTGCCCTGAGTGCCCGTGGGTTTGTTCCACTTGCCACCCAGGATGAGGATAGTTGTCTTCTTACCAGCAGGCACAGCGTTAACAGCATCCTGAAGGGTCATGAAGTTGCCACGGCCTTCTGCTGACACCACATAATCGTAGTGACGAACATGCTTTCCGAGAGCAGGAACAGCCTTACCAACAGCATCTGCCAAGGCTCCAGCTATGATGCGCGCGCCATAAACATTATAGTGGGTATTGTCCATACGGCCCTTAGGAATACTGGGAACCTCGCCTGGCTTATACCACATATGCAGGCTGCGGCTCCCCTTAATACCGAGGGAAGTCTCTATGTCGTGCGTGATTTTTGTAGCATCAACAAAAGGAACATTCAACTCCTGAGCAACACAGCGTGGGGCTACGACATAGGCTCCGTGAGTGTCGATAAGGGTATCGCTGTTGATTTTCTCTTCTCCATCGAACACAGTCTTGCGAAGCTTCTCATCGTCGTCATTCTTCAGATTCTCAGCATACCAGCAACGACGAACCACAGAGTTGAACAATACAGGAATGCCGCCTTTCTGACGGGTTTCCTCAACGAAACGACGCAAGTTGGCATCGAATGTTGACCCCGGATCAGTATGACGGTCGGGCTTAGGCTTTTCGTCGTTATGACCAAACTGGATGAACACATAGTCGCCAGGCTTCAGTCTGTCGAGAACCTTCTGCCAACGTCCCTCATTGATGAAACTCTTGGAACTGCGACCATTCACAGCATGATTGTCAACCAATATCTTGTCATCGAAAAATCCCTGCAACACCATTCCCCAGCCTCGCTCGGGATTGTCCTTGAAGTTAGATTTCTCGGCTGCAGTAGAGTCGCCAATAACAAAGATAGTTGTAATCTTTGTGCTCGACGTCATGACAAACAGCGTCATTGCAAGACATAATAAAAGTGATAGTTTTTTCTTCATATTTTTTTGTTTTGTTATTAGTTTTATTAGAGTAAAAAATCCATGACCTACTCACGCAGCCCATGGACATGAAATAGTTATGCCCTCACACCAGAGGGCTATGTAAAAAGTAATTTACTTATTGTTTTCAATGTAAAGGGCAATCGCCTCTCTCCTACTTCACGGTAGCAATCAGTTCCTCAGCTGTTACGAGGGTCTGATCGCCACTTTCCATGTTCTTGAGAGTCACTTTGCCTGCAGCCATTTCATTCTCACCCGCAAGTACAACAAACGGAATGTTCTTAGCATTAGCGTAGCTCATCTGTTTCTTCATCTTCGCCTTGTCGGGGAAGATTTCTGAACGGATTCCTGCCTGGCGAAGCTTGCCCACGATGGGCAGACAGTATGCAGTCTCGGTCTCGCCAAAATTGATGAACAACACCTGAGTAGAATTGACAGCCTCCTTGGGATAGAGGTCGAGTGCATTCAGCACATCGTAGATACGGTCGGCACCAAAGCTGATACCTACACCACTGAGACCTGGGAGTCCGAAGATTCCTGTAAGGTTGTCGTAACGACCACCACCCGTGATGCTTCCCATAGGTGTGTCGAGCGCCTTCACCTCGAAGATAGCACCTGTATAATAGTTTAATCCTCGAGCCAAGGTAAGATCGAGCTCTATCGCGTTGTTCAAACCTACGGCCTTCAACGTATCAAGGATAAAGCGAGTCTCCTCTACGCCCTTCAGTCCTGTCTCTGAACACGCGAGTACTTGCGAGATGACCTCCAGTTTTTCCTCGTTAGAGCCAGAAAGTGAGATGATGGGCTGCAACTTCTCGATGGCTTCCTCTGAGATTCCGTCATGACGCAATTCCTCGTTCACCTTCTCGAGTCCTATCTTGTCGAGCTTGTCTATGGCGACTGTGATGTCTACGATCTTCTCTGCCTCGCCTATCACCTCAGCAATGCCAGTAAGGATCTTGCGGTTGTTGATCTTGATGCACACACGTACACCGAACTTAGTGAATACGGTGTCAACAATCTGCATCAGTTCAACTTCGTTGAGCAAAGAGTCGGAACCAACAACGTCGGCATCGCACTGATAGAACTCACGATAACGACCCTTCTGTGGACGGTCTGCTCGCCATACAGGCTGAATCTGATAGCGCTTGAAAGGCAACTGCAACTCCTCGCGATGCTGTACCACATAGCGTGCGAAAGGAACTGTAAGGTCGTAGCGTAAACCCTTCTCACAGAGTTTGGCTGCCAACTTCAGTGAGTTGAGAGAATGAAGATCCTCGTCGCTCACCTTGTTCATATAGTCGCCAGAATTGAGAATCTTGAAGAGCAGCTTGTCCCCCTCTTCACCATATTTACCCATCAGCGTCTGAAGTGTTTCCATCGCTGGGGTTTCTATTTGTTGAAATCCGTAAAGGGCATAGACTTCTTTAATGGTGTCGAAGATGTAGTTGCGCTTAGCCATCTCAACAGGTCCGAAGTCGCGTGTTCCCTTTGGAATACTTGGTTTCTGAGCCATTTAATTCTGTATGTTGTTTAAAGTTTATGTTTAATGCCTAACGCAATGATTTACTCAGAAAGTAAACCATCAACACTAAACATTAAACACTATCAAATTATTTACGTACGATGGTCTGAGCACGGTCAGGACCGATAGAGATGATGCCGATACGTGTCTCGAGGAAATCCTCTACGAAGGCTATATAGTCCTTGAACTCCTGTGGGAACTCGTCCTCAGATGTAAACTGGGTCATGTTAGTGTTCCAGCCCTTGAACTCCTTGTAAACAGGCTCCACATCATCAATTTCGTAAGGGAAATCGGTTGTCAGAGTGCCATCCTTCAACTTATAAGCCACACAAGCCTTGATAGTCTCGAAGCTGTCGAGTACGTCGCTCTTCATCATGATCAGTTCGGTAACACCATTCACCATGACAGAGTATTTCAGCTGTACCAAGTCGCACCAGCCACAACGGCGCTCACGACCTGTCACCGCACCATACTCATGCCCCAGGTCACGAATCTTGGCACCAGTCTCGTCAAAGAGCTCTGTTGGGAAAGGACCAGCACCCACACGTGTGCAGTAAGCCTTCATGATACCATATACATTACCTATCTTGTTAGGACCGATGCCCAATCCGATGCAAGCTCCTGCGCAAATAGTGTTGGAAGAAGTGACAAAAGGATAAGAACCGAAGTCTACATCAAGCATGGTTCCCTGAGCACCTTCGCAAAGAATATCCTTGCCAGAACGCAACACCTTGTTGATTTCCACCTCGCTGTCTACCATACGGAACTGCTTCAGATATTCGACGCCTTCCATCCAGGTCTTCTCTACTTCTGTGATATCGAAATCAGAATAACCGAGCGAAGCTATCTGCTTGAGGTGCTTTGTCTTATGAGCCTCATACTTAGCCTCGAAGTTATCCAGAATATCGCCAACACGCAGACCAGTACGGCTCACCTTGTCGGTATAAGTAGGACCAATGCCCTTGCCTGTAGTTCCCACCTTGTTCTTACCCTTAGAGGCTTCGATGGCAGCATCGAGCACACGATGAGTAGGCATGATGAGATGTGCTTTTTTAGAGATATAGAGACGGCTCTTCAGGTCGTGACCGCTCTTCTCAAGATCCTTGGCCTCCTGCATGAAAAGGTCGGGAGCCAATACCACACCATTACCAATGATGTTTACCTTGCCACCCTGAAAAATACCTGATGGGATGGAGCGAAGCACATACTTCTGGCCTTCAAACTCCAAGGTATGACCGGCATTAGGACCACCCTGGAAACGTGCAATGACATCATACTTAGGGGTCAATACGTCAACCACCTTTCCCTTACCTTCGTCGCCCCACTGCAATCCGAGCAGGACATCAACTTTACCTGTGTTCATTTTTATATATTGTTATTATTCAAGTTTCTTTACCATGTTCACAGTCCGGCAGCCTTGTCTTTCTGCTTGTTCTGGCAGGCAGCACAAAGTCCGTAGATATAGAGTGCAAACTCATCACACCTGAAATCGTGCAACTGCGTCTGTCCAATGGCCTGAGTCACTAAAGGTGCGTCAATATCAGTCACACCTCCGCAAACCGTACACACTTGGTGCACATGATTCTCGCGCCCTAAAGACGCTTCGTACTTAGTGCCTTGCGCCAATCCATGCCTTACGACAAGCTTCAACTCTACCAGGAGATGAATCGTATTGTAAAGCGTAGCACGGCTTACACGAAAGCCACTCTTTGATAAATACTCCCCCAATTCTTCCAGCGTGAAATGCTTGTCAATGCTGTACACAGCATCCAAAATAGCATAACGCTCAGGGGTTTTGCGGTGTTGACAGGCCTCAAGATAATCGTCCAAGACCTTCTTCACCCGAACCTTTACGTCGTCTGTCATAATACTCGTTAGTTACATAAAACGCACAAAGATACTTATTATTTACGACATAGAGGAAAATCTTATTTTAAAAAATCTAAATTACTCCAGTTAGGCTGCAAGAACATCCTGTTGCAACCACGAGATTCCGCTTCATTTCTTCAGTTCCTCCATCTTTCGGAGTTCCTCATAAATGCGCTGCACAGGCAGTCCCATCACATTGAAATAACTGCCCTTGAGACCCACACATCCCACGTAACCTATCCATTCCTGGATGCCGTAAGCACCAGCCTTGTCGAAGGGTTTGTAATGATCTACATAATAGTTGATCTCCTGCTCGTCAAGTTTTTTGAAACTCACCTCGGTCACTACGGAGAACTGACGTTGCAACTCACGTGTAGTGAGACAAACGCCCGTCACCACATGATGGGTTTTTCCACTCAACATACGCAACATGCTGTAAGCCTCCTCTGCATCGTGAGGCTTACCTAAGATAACACCCTTGCATTCCTGGTCGTTCAGAAAACCGTCAGATGGTGCTATCACCACCGTATCTGCAGTGAGAACCAACAAGTTATCATCACCTTCTTCAAGAAGTGATTGATAGGCATCAGCCTTCTTGCGAGCTATATACAGAGCCGTATCGTACGCATTCAGCGTATCTGGAAAACTCTCGTCTATACCCTGCATCACCCTTACCTCGAAAGGAAAGTCGAGTCCTGCTAAAAGTTCCTTACGGCGAGGCGAATTGCTCGCTAATATGATTTTATATTTCATTTATCTTATCTTCTTTAACCCGGAATTATGAACGCCCAAACATACTTATCAAACACCTTATCTCTCTACCATCCAAACGCCTTGGCATCGGCTAACCATTTGTTCTGTGCCCGCAACACCTGTTCTATAATGTCGCGTCCCACACCTTCGCCTCCTTTGCGCGATGACACATAGGCGGAAATGCCCTTAATGTCGGGACAGGCATCGGCAGGACAGCAAGGACATCCGCAAAGGCGCATGATTTCGTAATCAGGAATATCGTCACCCACATAGATAACTTCCTCATCCTGCAGACCATAACGGGTCAGGAAATCTTTATAGGTAGTAACCTTGACAGCACACCCCATGTAAATATCCTCCACTCCGAGTCCGGCATAACGCTTACGTACGGCCTCGGTGGTGCCGCCTGTTATGATGGCGATTCGGAGCCCCAATTTTTGAGCCAACTGGATGGAATAACCATCCTGTATGTTGACTGTACGCAGGGGTTCTCCCGCGGCAGAGAGGGTAATGGTCTGTCGTGAAAGTACGCCGTCGACATCAAATATCACGGTCTTTATCTTTGTCAAATCGTAATTGATCATAATCGTATTCTGTTTACTTCTCCTCACTCATTCTGTGAATGTTCATACTCATACGCTCATAGATGTCCTTGAGCAAGGGATTGTCGCGCAAGAGCGAAGACTGTGCACGAATAACATTCTGGTCGTACCTGACAGCAGGTCCTGTCTGAGCCTCTTGAGGCGTAAGCACATGCACCTTACGGGCTGTCTCATCGATAAGCGGAAGCATCACATCAAAAGGAATACCATGCTTCTTTAGAATATCATAACTAACTGCATAACAATGATTTACAAAGTTACAAGCGAAGACGGCAGAAAGATGCAGATACTTTCTATCCTCACTCGACAGCTGATAGATTTTAGTTGTCAACCCCTGAGCCAACTGCATCAGCACGTCGCGGGCATAGTCGTCATTGGCCTCTACGAAACAGGGAATATCATGGAAAGAAACCGTCTTCTCTTTCGAGAACGACTGCATAGGATAGAAAACACCATAATGAAGCGCCATGCCGGCAAACACGTCCATGTTGACCGAACCTGCTGTATGAAGAAAGACCTTCGTACTCCTGCCCGAACAGAGCGCCTGCACAAGATCGGGCAACACACAGTCCTTCACTGAGATAATATACACATCAGCATCCTTGCGCACCTTTTCGATTTCGGTAACAGGAGCACCACCAGCAAGCGTTGCCAAGGCGCTGGCCGACTCCATCGTGCGACTATAAACCTGCAGGATATCGTGTCCTGCCTCCAAGAGAGCCTTGCCCAAATTAGTGGCTAACCGGCCTGCTCCAATCAATATTACTTTCATAATAGTGCAAAAATACTAAAAAGATTGGATATGAGAGGCATCATACTTGCTTTTTTAGAAATAATTTATTATTTTTGCCATGTGAACGAATGTTGTATTGATATTTATACAAAATCGAAAGACTTGCCAACTCTTCTCGAAGGCAACTACTTTCACAGCCGTGAGTTGTTTATTATCTACGAACAGACTCCCGGCTGTACTCCCTATATGGTTGTAGTTTCCAACAAAGAGGGACAGACTTTGGCGCAGCTTCTCGTGGCAGTTAACAGAAAGGGAAACTGGTTTCCTCCTTATATATATACACACGCGCACGCGCACGAGGAAGGAATCTATGCCAACGAAGCCAACAAGGAGGAGCTCTTCTGCAAAATGCTGCAGGCCATCACTCTGCGGCTTGACCGCCGACTGTGTCTGTACATTGAGTTCTCGGGCATCAGAAAGAAAATGTTTGGCTACCGCGCTTTCAGGCAGCAGGGCTACTTCCCCGTTGTCTGGCAGGAGGTTCACAACTCGCTCCACAGCAAGGTGCCCGAGGAAAGGCTCTCAGAGAAAATACAGCAGCGCATCAAAAAGCTGAAAGACAAGGGTATCATTACCCAGACAGCAACCAACAGGGAAGACATCCACTCGTTCCATCAACTGCTGAAACGATACTACCGTTTCAAGCCTCGCCGACATATTCCCAACGAGCAATATTTCCAAGAAATGGCAAAGAGCCACAATGCCAAGATTTTCCTTACCACCTATGGAGGGAAAAACATAGGCGGCTGCGCCTGTGTCTACTCCGAAGGCAATGCCTACCTGTGCTACTTAGCCGCCAAAAGAAAGACCTATTCCATGCTCCACCCTGACACCATGGTCGTATGGAACGCCATACAGTATGCCTACGAGCACGATTATAACCACATCTACTTTATGGATGTAGGACTTCCCTGGCACAGGAATCCTTTCCGTGAATTCATTCTCAGCTTTGGCGGAAAACCTGTCTCCAAGTACAGATGGTTCCGTTTCTACAGCCACACCATCAACAAAATCCTGTCATGGCTGTATAAGGACAAATAATTCGATATTATTTCTACAACTTCCAAACTTGCTAAAAAACGAACAAAGTTTTTAAAGACAAAAACGTAAAAAAACAGCAGAAAGAAAAGAACACGAAAAAAGGGCTCCGCTATGCGTGCTCCATTCCTCTGTTAAGCAATTCGAGTCCCCGCTCCGTGCAGATTCCCCGAACGATGACCATAAAGAAATTGTCGAAGATGGTCTGCATGGAATACATGCGGTAAAGCTGAAGGTGCATAATCTCATTCATGGTGATGTGCCCCACATTCGAGATAAAAGGATAGTCAATATCACTACGGAACAAGCCCTCCTTCACCCCACACTCATAGAAGCGCATTCTGTCCTCCACTTCATGTTCGTGCACAGACTTCATGTAAGCCATCACACGAGGCATGTGCTGTATCTCCTCATAAAACTTGACGCCCACCTGCTCACATAACTCCATCTGCACCCGATAGAAATAACAAATGATATCAATCACATTGTGATTATTCTCAGAAGCAAATTGATCAAGCATTCTTCTAAGTTCCTCATTCTGAGCTCTTATACCAGCCAACAGCAGTTCCTCCTTGTCGCCAAAAATCTCGTACACAGTACGCTTAGACACATGAAGCCCCCGAGAAATCTCATCCATTTTCACAGCTTTAATTCCCCTCTGACGAAACTCATTCATGGCGTATTCAATAATTTTGCTTTTCAGTTCACGCCTATAGTCATTTGTTATGTTCATTGCAGTATTCGTATGTTTTCTTTCTTGTTTCGACTTTTTTCTTCGCAAAGTTACAAAAAAAAACAAAGAAACCTACCATTATTCATTAGTTTTTTATTACCTTTGCACAAAAAATATGAGATTGTGCACAAAAAGCATAATTTTTGTAAGAATATAAAACTTTAAACCGCTATATAATTATGGTAAAAATTTCTAAAGAGGCAGCTCTCGCCTATCACGAGAACAATCGACCTGGCAAAATCGAGGTAAAGCCAACCAAACCTTACCACACCCAAACCGACTTGAGTTTGGCTTACTCTCCTGGTGTAGCCTATCCATGTTTGGAAATCCAGCAAAACCCAGACTCAGTCTATAAGTACACAGACAAAGGCAACTTAGTGGCAGTTATCAGTAACGGAACAGCCGTACTGGGACTTGGCGACATTGGTGCCATGAGTGGCAAGCCAGTAATGGAAGGAAAGGGTCTGCTGTTTAAAATTTATGGTGGAATCGACGTGTTCGACATCGAGGTGGCAGAGAAAGACCCCGAGAAATTCTGCGAAGCTGTAGAGAAAATTGCTCCTACCTTCGGTGGAATCAATCTTGAGGACATCAAGGCTCCACAATGCTTCTATATAGAGGACAGACTCAAGCGCACCCTTGACATTCCTGTGATGCACGACGATCAGCATGGCACAGCCATCATCTCGGCTGCAGGTCTCAAGAATGCCCTTGAGGTAGCAGGCAAAAATATTGCTGACGTAAAGATCGTAGTCAACGGAGCCGGAGCTGCAGCCATCAGCTGTACCAAGCTCTATGTGGCTTTGGGTGCACAGGTAAAAAATATTGTGATGCTCGACTCCAAGGGCGTCATCACCAGCGACCGTGAGAACCTGACCGAGCAGAAGAAGCTCTTCGCTACCGACCGTCGTGATGTTCATACTCTCGAGGAAGCAGTGAAGGGTGCCGACGTATTCGTAGGACTCAGCAAGGGCAACGTCCTCTCTCAGGACATGATTCGCTCGATGGCGGACTCTCCTATCGTCTTCGCCCTCGCCAACCCTGTACCTGAAATCAGCTACGAGGATGCTATGGCAAGCCGTCCAGACGTATTGATGTCAACAGGCCGCAGCGATTATCCAAACCAGATCAACAACGTGATCGGATTCCCATACATCTTCCGTGGTGCGCTCGATGTTCACGCACGTGCCATCAACGAGGAGATGAAGATGGCTGCCGTACATGCCATCGCCGATCTGGCCAAGCAGCCTGTTCCAGATGTGGTGAACGATGTTTACCACGTCAACGATCTGACCTTCGGTCCTAAATACTTCATTCCAAAACCTGTAGACCCACGCCTTATCACAGAGGTGAGTGCAGCCGTAGCCAAGGCTGCTATGGAAAGCGGTGTGGCCCGCACACCTATCACCGACTGGGAAGGCTACAAGCAGCATCTGCGTGAGCTCTTAGGTCAGGAGACAAAACTCACCCGCAAGTTGCACGACACAGCCCGCCTGCATCCTCAGCGCGTGGTATTCGCCGAAGGCGGCAACCCCACCATGCTGAAAGCAGCCGTACAGGCCAAGGCCGAAGGTATTTGCCAGCCTATCTTGCTGGGCAACCCCGACCGTCTGAACCGTGTGGCTTCTCGTCTGAAGCTCGACTTGAGCGACATCGAGATTATCGATATGCGCGCAGACAATGAGCAGGGCCGTCGTGCCACATTTGCCAAGCACCTGGCAGAGAAGCGTGCCCGCGAGGGTTATACCTTCGAGGAGGCTTACGACAAGATGTATGAGCGCAACTACTTCGGTATGTCACTCGTAGAGCAAGGCGACGCTGATGCCTTCATCACCGGTCTTTACACCAAGTACTCCAACACGATCAAGGTGGCAAAGGAAGTCATCGGCATTCGTCCTGAGTTCAAGACTTTCGGCACCATGCACATTCTCAACACCCAGAAGGGAGTATTCTATATAGCTGATACATTGATCAACCGTCACCCCGACGAAGACGTGCTTACCGATATCGCCAAGTTGTCGGCTCACACCGTGAAGTTCTTCAATGAGGAACCTGTCATCGCCATGCTGAGCTACTCCAACTTCGGTACCGATGCTGCAGGTTCACCTGTCAAGGTTCACAAGGCTGTGGCAGAGATGCAGAAAGCTTACCCCGACCTTGCCATCGACGGCGAGATGCAGGTCAACTACGCACTCAACAAGAAATTGCGCGATGAAAAATATCCATTCTCTCGCCTCAAGGGCAAAGATGTCAACACATTGGTATTCCCTAACCTGAGCAGCGCCAACGCTTCTTACAAGCTCCTACAGGCTCTCAACCCAGAAGCCGAGATCATTGGTCCTATCCAGATGGGTCTTAACAAGCCTATCCACTTCACCGACTCTGAGGGAAGCGTGCAAGACATCGTCAACATCACAGCCGTGGCTGTCATCGATGCCTACGTGGAGAAGATCAAGAACAACAAGCAGTAAGAGGCTTTTCAGGAGATTTTCTCTGGAGTTGAAGAAGTTAAGGAGTTAAGACAAATGCTTTAGTGGAATAGAAATAAAACACTAAACATTAAACATTTCCTCCAAAGTTGTTGGCTTTAACTTCTAACGATCGAAGGGAGTGGTAACTTCTCACAAAAGATAACTTCTCTTAACTTGCGTACACCTGCAAAAAGTTAAGGAAGTAAAAATTAAGTGCAAGAGTCGCGAACAACGGCTTTTGCACTTTTTTTATTTTCTTTTTCATAACACTTATCAACTTAAAACTCGCTAACTTAAAATTATCAAAAAGGAGTCTAATGTAAACGATTGCACAATTTTTCAAGTTAAATTCTGTTAACAAAGCAAATTGTGCGCCCGCACAGAAAAAATATTAAAAAATAAACAAGAAAAAGTTTGGCTGTATCAAAAAAAGGCCGTACCTTTGCCATCGTTATCCTGAAAACAATCTTTTTACCTTAAAAGGAACTAATACCTATTGAAGATTTGGAGCGGTAGCCTGTGAAGGTCATCGCTTTTTTTGTCTTTCGCAATTGTTTTTTAGCATCAGTTGTATTCTTTAATGCAGTTTTTCTCTATTTCGCAAAAAATATCGTATCTTTACATTCCGAACATTCAAATGCCCCATTGGGGAATCACAACATTTGAGAAAAGAAATCATCCATCGCATCAATCAATTAGGCAAGGAAGGCAAGCCCTTTCTCTTTGTCATCGACAATCAGGGCAACCAAGCTTTCATAGAACCACCAAGCGTGCCTTTCTCTTAGACCAAGGCGCCATCACCAAGAAAGACCTTACTCCCGATGACCTCATGAAGGCAGACCACAATAACTTCCGCAAAAAAGATGCCTCAACTCCCCAAAATTCTTGATGTACGAAAGTGCAGTGAAAAGATAATCACTCTTTAGAATCCGTCTAATCCCAATTTGTTAGTATTAGACGGATTCTAAATAAAGAAATAGGAAAAGAAGAATACCAATTTTTGAGTATTGTAAACAAAACAAAATCATTGTACCTTTGCAAACGCAAAAACAAGAACAACCCAAACTCTTAGGGCAAGCCCCAACACCCCCAACCATGAGACGCAAGAAGAGAGAGTCTGAAACAAGATTCTATGCAAGAAGAAAGACTATAAAGATACAAAAAAAGTACAAAAACATTAAGAATGAAGAGAATTTATTTGATTATTTCAGGATGTATAGCCACCAGTATGCTGCAGGCACAGGAACTGAGCGGACAATATACTACAGAATGGCAATGGGACATGAACAAGAACACCAACTGGGTCAACCAGTTGCGCCTTGACCTGAGTGTTCCTTTAGGAAGCGACAGAAACACCATAAAGGCAGCCACGCTCCACCTCGCCAAGATCGGCGAAAGCGTCATTGGTGACTGGCAGGGATTCTCCAACATCGATGCCGACAACATGCTGGCGGCCATTGCCGTCTTAGGCTTCATGCACCAGTGGAACTCGGGCCATCTGTTTATAGGTGTGAGGAATGTGAACGAAGACTTCTTCACATCCCCCATCACGGCGCTCTTTACCAACAGCTCCTGTGGCATCTTTCCGACGGTGGCTGCCAGCTATCCCATAGCCAACTATCCCTTTTCGGGACTCACCCTTTACTTCGACATCACCAAAAAGGGATGGACGTTCCGCAACAGCCTTTACAACGGCACAGGCTACAATGGCTGGACAGCCCACGACAACCCGTTCCTGATAAAACCCAAGACGGACGGCATCTTCAACATGTCGCAGATAGAGTACACCCATCGCAGCGGAGAGTATTATGCCGGCATAGCTGTTCACACCCGACAGCAGCCCTTCGTCACGGAAGACGAACCTGCCTCGACAATGAATCAAACAAATGGAACTTCAGTAAATGGAACTACGACAGATGAGAATACGCCGAACAAAACCTCGACGGATGAGAATTCATTGGCACGAACCACCTTTGCCTGGTGGCTCTATGGAGAGCAGAAGTTGTGGACATCGGGCGAAAAGAACATCTTGTGCATGGTGCAATATTCAGAGAATTCAAGCCGCAAGAACGCCTGCTACCGCTATGCAGAGATAGGCGGCGCCTATCTGGACGCGAAGAACGAGTGCGGCGTGTCGGGACAATACGCCCAATTCCAGCAAGGCGATGAATACTCGCTGGAACTCACCTGGAAACGACAACTCACCAAGGCCATAGCCGTGCAGCCTTCCTTCCAGTTCATCCACAACGACGACGGCAACTTCACCACGCTCAGCGCCCGCCTCTATCTCAACTTCTGACGGGTTCCATTCCTGCCTATCCACTTGGGCAACACCAGTGTGCCCATCACCAAGAAGGGATAATAAAAGACAGCCCTCCAGAGCATGGCGGCAAGGATGGCAACCGATGCTTCGGGCAGATAGTCGGAGTAATACAGGCGGAACATCAGCTCAGCCACACCACTTCCTCCCGGCGTAGGACTCAGGATGGAAATCATCCACATCACCCACTGTCGGCACCAGGCCAGGAGCATGTTTCCATGGCATTGAAAAGCCAGCAGGATAGCCACGACGATGGCAAATCGTGCCAACCAAGCCAATGAAGTATACCCCATCAGCAGCAGCCAAAATCGCCATCCTTCCTGTCGGGCTTCTTCCGAAGCCAGAGTCATGTCGACAGAGAATTTCTCCACCTTGGGCAGGAATCGGCGCAGCACAGAAATCTTGCAACAAGCCTTCAGCACCCATCCCAAACTCTGTGGACGATGCAGGAGCAGCACATACAGAATGACTGTCCATACGGCTACAATAAGCGTGCTCACGATGAAGACCATCTGCACGCCGCCCTTGATCCATTCGTCGACAACATCGGCCGATACGCCCACGCCGTCAACCATACTGAAGAGCAGATGCGAGGGCACGAGGAAATACAGCAGACAGCAGCTCAAGGCCAGAAAAGCCTCGTCGGCCAGTAGGGCAGCAAACATGGTGAAGATGCTTCTTCCCATTGTCACGCCCTCGCGGTTCAGATACACGAAAGCCAGTCCGCTACCGCCTACAGCCGAGGGAGTGACAGCCGAGGTGAACTCGCAAAGCACGTTGACCCGAAAGCTCTGCATGAGCGACAGCCTGCGATGGCAGAGATGCTGAAACCGCAGACTGAGCATCAGGTTCTGCAAGGCGAAAAGTCCCACAGCCATTCCTACTCCGAGAAAGAATCCCGGAGACAAGTCGATACTGCTCAATGCATCCACATCGAACTCTCTGATCATCATTCCAGCGATAACCACCAGTCCTATGGATGCCGCCAACCACAAATGCCATTTCTTCATATCTGTTCCTTCTTTTTTCACCGTCACTAAGGAGTTAAGAAAAATATTTTTTGTCAAGAATTAGAGAATTTGAGAATCTCTTGCCGATATGGAATTAATGAGATATTAGAGAATTGGGCGACTAAAGCCACCATTTAGCTGCTGAAAGCTTGCTTGATATTCGAATCACAAGCAGCACTTTGTCGGTTGATTATCAATCGCAATGCTTCCTGCAATTGCTTTACCCTTCAGCCAGCGACCGTTGGTTCTCATTAAATCAAATGCGCAGATATGAATTCTCTAATTCTTGAAAAAAGACATTTGTCTTAACTCCTTGACTTCTGGAAAAACTCCTAAATTCCTAAGAAATCTCCTGAGATGAATCTCTTGAATAACTCCTCTATTCTATAATAACGCCTAAATGACCCATCTATTTTGTTGTCGGTCAATTAAATGTTGATATCGGTCAGCCACTTCTTCTGCAATGCTCGCCCAGACGGCGCTCGTGAAATGGCAGCTGAAGAGATAGACAGGCCTCGGAGAGAAAAGGGACACGGGGATAACTGAAATCTTCCAATATTCCAGTTCTTCCAATATTCCAATTAGCATTTGATTTTTCCAAATCCCTTATTATAGACTCTATAACTATCTAATAATCAGATATATATATATAGATATAAGGGGAAAAAAGAATGTTCGAAAAATTAATTGGAAGAACTGGAATTGGAAGATTTTAATCTAAAATCCTCTTGCCAACTTCACCTAAAAGGCTATCAATCAGCAGTTTACGCTTGTTGGACGAGCCCTTCTGTTGTGGACAATATTCCAGAAGGCAATTGATTTCTAACCAAAAAATGACACAAAACGTGCAAAAATCAAAGTACGACATCAGTAAATCGACCGCACCAGCCACACTTCGGCTCGGAAAAGGTACAGAATGTGTTCAACTGTTGCTCTCGCAAGTGTCCAAAGATATGCACGAACCGATGGTTCCGATGCTGTTTCCGATACTCGGAGCGCAGATTAGCGAGGCAAAATTTCGTTATCCCGACCTCATTTGGAAGGAATTATTCGGTATGATGAAAAACCTCGTGGACGATTCATGCCGTAATAAAGGACAGTTTACGAATATTTGATTATGATCCCAAAAGACATCTTCAATCACTTCCCTAACTGGAGAAAAAAAATTCCCCAGTTGGGAAAATAAAAAAAAACTATTTGCTTCGTCATCTTCAAAATCAAACACTAACCTTTTTAAGTTCAGAAGTTGTAGAAGTTAAAGAAGTTATCACTCCCTTCGGTCGTTCGGGAAGTTAAGGGACAACAGACCTTTTGGAATGGGAGTTTGGGGCATGTCCACAAAGGCATTAGTCCCTAAACTTCTCTTAACTTTCCTCTAACTTCCTTTAACTCCTTGGGGAAAATATTCCCTCAAGACATATGGCTTTCACTACGCGTTTTCGATTTTCAAGTTATTAGTGTTAAAAATGTTCATTTTCTTTGTGGAATAAGAAAAAAGTATTACTTTTGCAATTGTGTTTTAAAGAAAAGGAAGATTGGCAGAGTGACCGAATGCGCTGGACTCGAAATCCGGTATACCCTTTTCTGGGTATCGGGGGTTTGAATCCCTCATCTTCCGCAAACCTAAGGTGAAGCCATCATGAAAAAATTAATCATTTCCATACTCTTATTTTTGCCCTTGATGTCTGTTCAAGCGCAAAGTGTCCTCACACCCCAACAGCAGTTGGAGGAGGCTCAGAAAAAACTTGAGGAAGCCAAAAAGGCGGTAGAGGAAGCCAAGCAGAGGGCGGAAGCTGCCAAACAAAAGGCTGCCGCCGAAGCTGCCAAGAAAAAAGCAGAGGAAGAGGCTAAGAGAAAGGCGGCTGAGGAGGCAAAAGCCAAGGCCGAAAAGATACAGCAACAGATAAAGGAAGCTGAGGCTGAGACTGCAAGACTGAAGGCTGAGGCGGCAAGACTGAACGCAGAAGCCAATGGTGCTGCGGCAACAACAGCTGCTCCTGAGGCAACCACTGCCCCATCGGCTCCTGCAGCAACCACAGCGACTCCTGCTCCTGCCACCACAGCATCGCAGGGCTCGGGATGGGTAATTCCTACGGCAACAAAGAAGGAGACACCTAAACCTGCTGCTCAGGTTAACGGCGCGAAACTGAAGGAAGCCCCCAAATACCTGGAAGGTGCCATCACCTTCGACGAACAGGGCAAAATCGTGTTTGACACAGAGATAGAAGCCCCCGGCAAGAGCGCAGCCCAGCTTTACGACCTGGTGTTCGACTACATGAGCGGCCTGACTCAAGACAAAGAGAGCAAGGCAAGCCGAATGGCGCTGGTGAACAAAGATGAACACATCATCGTCAACACGATGGACGAATGGCTCGTGTTCAGCAACTCCTTCATCTCGCTCGACAGAACAGAATGCAAATATAACCTCATCGCCAAGATAACAGACGGAAAGGTAAGCCTGTCGATCAACCACATTAATTATATTTATGAGGAGGGAAGACAGACCGGATTCAAACTGCCAGCCGAAGAGGTTATCATCGACAAGGTGGCGCTGACCAAGAAAAAGAACGATCTGGCACGCATCTTTGGTAAGTTCCGCAAGAAGACCATCGACAGAAAAGACCAGATTTTCAACGAAATAGCAGCTCTGGTGAAATAAATTTCGAGGGAACAGAACAGTAACAAACGCAATATGACAACAGAACAAAATAACAACAATGCTGCCGTAAACAAGGAACAGCAACAGCAAGAGGCTCAGGAGAAGACAACCTATGCCGTGAGACCTCACCACCACTATAAGCGACTGGACTACAGCGACCCGACCAACCTGAAAGTGCGCAACAAGCTGAACACGGCTTTCATCCTATTGGTCATCGTGGGCATCACGCTGTGGTACACAATGGACACACACACACCTGCCTACGTAGTTCTGCTCGTAGGAGTAGTGGTGAAAATCGCCGAAGTATGTATTCGACTATTCAGAAAATGATGAAGAAAAGTAAAGTAATCCTTACGATAACTCTGTTTTGTGCTGCGACATCGCCTGTCGTGGCACAAACCGATTTTAGCAACAACGAGGACTCGATGTTTGCACCCGTCAACAACAGGAACGTCAGAACCGACTCATTAGGGTCGGACAAAGAAATACCCAAGGGACTGAAGGTGTGGACCATAGACGAGCGATTCGGTGACCGACAGGAGGCACAGGTGGACACCCTGCAGCACATGTACATGAACACCCCATTCACCTCGGGACTGAGGGGAGAATACAACTCGCTGGGCAATCTGGGTTCGCCCCGCATCAACCGTATCTTTATCGACCGACGGCTGGACCAGGGGCAGTTTATCTTCGCACAGCCCTTCGACTGCATCAGCACGCCCGTCAGCGAATTCCACTTCACCAACACCTACTCGCCCATCACCAACGTGACGCTCAACAGCTGCGGAAACCGTACCAACGGCGAGGACGACTTCAAGGCGATGTTTGCCGTCAACGCGGGGAAACGACTGGGCATGGGATTCAGATTCGACTATAAGTACGGACGTGGCTACTACGACAGCCAGAGCACCTCGCACTTCAAGTACACCATGTGGGGATCGTACATAGGCGACAGATACCAGGCGCACCTGCTCTTCTCTACCCTGCACCAAAAGGCGACTGAGAACGGCGGAATCACCAACGACGACTACATCAAGCACCCAGAACTCTTCGAAGACACCTATGCCGAGAACGAGATTCCTACCGTGCTGCAGCAGAACTGGAACAGGAACAACAGCATACACGTGTTCTTCAACCACAGGTACAATGTGGGATTCAACAGAAAGGTGCGCATGACCGACGAGGAAATCAAGGCGAAGAAGTTTGCCATGGCCTCTAAGAAGGAGAATGCCGCCGAGGACGCCAAGGAGGAGGCAAGGAAAAAGGCTCGCCAGGAGGGCAAGAAGTTCGACGAGGATGCCTTCGGCAAGACACCTAAGTTTGCCGGACGACCCGACGACGCAAAGATAGCGGGCGACGAGCCTGCTGCCGACAAGAAGGATGCCAAGCCGACAGAGCGCATCGCCGTGAACGGTAAGAGCGCCGCCGACAGCATCATGGCACAGGAGAAGAAGGCGGCTCAGGACACGGCCTGGATGAAAAACGAATACGTGCCGGTGACAAGCTTTATACACACCTTGAAGTTCGACAACTACAGCCGTACTTATATCGCCTATCAGACACCTGCCGACTACTATCTGAACGAATACTACACGGCTGGAAAATACGAGGGCGACTCCATCTACGACAACACCAAGCACTGGGAGATGAAGAACACCCTGGCGCTGGCTACGCTGGAGGGATTCAGCAAGTGGGCTAAAGCGGGACTGAAGGCTTTCGTGAGCTACGACCTGCGCCACTTCGAGTTGCCTGACACCGAGGGCGGCGTGATGAAATACAACGAGCACTCGGTGAGTGTGGGCGGACAGTTGAGCAAGCGACAGGGCAAGCTGCTGCATTATAATGCCGTGGCCGAAATCGGTGTGGCTGGCGAGGATGCAGGAACACTGGCGGTCGACGGCGACGTGGACGTGAACATCCCCTTCCTCGGCGACACATTGTCGGTCATCGGTAGTGGTTTCTTCCACAGAATCACTCCTTCGTTCTACTTCCGCAACTATCACGGTCGTCACTTCTGGTGGGAGAACGACCTCGACAAGATTATCCACACACGCATCATGGGAACGCTGAAGTTTGCCAAGACAAAGACGATGCTCAGAGTGGCTGTGGACGAGATAAAGAACTATGCCTACCTGAGCCAGAGCTACAACGTGACGGACAACAACCAGTCGGCACGTACGGGAGTAACGGTGCAGGCCAAGCAGAGCGGAAGCCCCGTCAACCTGCTGACAGCCCAGCTGTTCCAGGACGTGAGATGGGGAATACTGAACTGGGAGAACGTCATTACCTATCAGCACTCGAGCAAGACGGACGTCATCCCCGTGCCTGCGCTCAACGTGTACAGCAACCTGTATCTGAAATTCCCTGTGGTGAAGGTGCTCAACATCGACCTGGGTGCCGACGTGAGATACTTCACAAGCTATGAAGCGCCCGACTATTCGCCTGCGCTGAGTCAGTACACGGTACAGGACAATGGCGACAAGAATGTGAAAGTGGGCAACTACCCCATCGTCAACGTCTATGCCAACGTGCACATCAAGCATACACGTTTCTTCGTAATGATGACACACGTCAACAAGGGTTCGGGCGACAAGAACTATTTCTTCGTGCCCCACTATCCGCTCAATGGCAGCGTGTTCCGATTCGGTGTTAGCTGGAACTTCTTCAATTGATGATTGCAACAAATTCGATAAAGGCCTGGTTTTTGGCAGCGCGCCCCAAAACGCTGTCGGCTGCGGCTGTACCCGTACTGATAGCCATCGCACTCGCTATGCGCGACTGCTATCTGATGGAAACAGTTGGCGATGCTGCACAGCCTCACATCCTGTACATACCAGCCCTACTGTGTCTGCTCTTCGCATGGGTGATGCAGATTGACTCCAACTTCGTGAACGACTACTTCGACTTTAAACGGGGAAATGACGACGAGACACGATTAGGCCCCAAGAGAGCCTGCGCCGAAGGATGGATCACCGAACGCGCCATGAAGACGGGCATCATCGTGACCACGCTCCTTGGATGCGCCATCGGTCTGCCACTCGTCATCTACGGAGGAATGGCCATGATATGGGTGGGAGTGGCCTGCGTAGCGTTCTGCTTCCTCTACACCACAACCTTCAGCTACCACGGCATGGGCGACATACTGGTGCTGCTGTTCTTTGGCATCGTACCGGTGTGCTGCACCTATTATGTCATCATGCCCGAGGGCTACAAGACAGTAAGTACTGAGGTGGTGATGGCCGCTATCGCCTGCGGACTGGTGGTGGACACACTCTTGGTGGTGAACAACTTCCGCGACAGAGACAACGACCGCAAGGCTGGCAAACGCACACTCATCGTCAAGTTAATCGACAGATGGGACGAGAAGGGTGCACTCTGGCTCTATCTGCTCTTGGGGTATGTGCCCCTCGCCATCATGATGGGCATGGGAATCCACGATGCCGTAGTGCGCGACACCTCTACCTTCGCCCTCTCCCTCTACGCCGTCTACGCCGGCATGCACCATACTACCTACCGGCAGCTGAAAGCCATCAACCACGGCAGGGAACTCAACAGGGTGTTGGGAAGTACGGCACGCAATATTTTCATCTATGGACAAATCGTTTTCCTGACCATCGTCCTGGGATTCGCATTGGAAATATAATGAGGAGAAAAAGCAATGATGCAACAAGTAAGTATGGAAATCATGGAGTTTGTGGAAACACAGATTCTGCCAAAATATACAGAGTTCGGTGAAAGCCACGGACTCAGACATGTCAACAGGGTGATTAAGAACTCTCTGGAGTTGGCACGCATCACGGGTGCCGACATCAACATGGTGTATGTCGTGGCTGCCTACCACGACCTGGGAATGAGCGGCCCGAGAGCTATCCACCACATCACGAGTGGAAAGATTCTCATGGCAGATGCCCGGCTGAAGCGATGGTTCTCCCAAGACCAGATAAAGATCATGAAAGAGGCGGTGGAAGACCACAGGGCCTCGTCAAGCCGGCAGCCCAGAAGCATCTACGGCAAAATCGTGGCTGAAGCCGACCGCGACATCGACACCCACGAGATCTTCCTCCGTGCCATCCTCTATGCCAAGGAAAACAATCCCGGTAAAGACAAGGAACAAATATGGGAACTCTTCGCCCACCACATGGACGAGAAGTACTCAGTACATGGATACATCAAACTCTGGATTCCCAACTCGCCCAACGAGAAGGAACTGAAAATGCTGCGCGACATCATCGAGGACAAAGTGCTGCTAAGACAGGAATTCGACAAGATTTACGAGAGCATTCTCTGAAGTCAAGGAGAATTCTATGGAGTTAAAACAAAGGCTATCCTAACTCAAGAATTATTCTGAATGAGATATTTGATTCGAGCCAATAATTTTTAAGTCAAGAATTTGAGAAGCATTCCTGACAAAAATAAAATATTCCTGCCTCTTCTTCCCCTTTATCTTCTTAACAAAAAATCGCCCTAAATAGTTACTATTTCAATTAAAATTAGTAACTTTGCACTCAAATATAAAAAACTCAACTTTCGCAAATGGGGAAGTTAAAGAATTAAAAGAAGTTAGAGAAGTCAAAGCCATATGCTTTACAGCTAAATCTTCAACCCAAAAGGCTGTTGGCTATAACTTCTAACTACCGAAGGGAGTGATAACTTCTTTAACTACTATAACTTCCGAACTTGAGAAAGTTCAATAAAAAAGATAAAGATTAGGATGAAAAAAATGTTATTTACGCTGCAATTACTGCTGTTCGCAGTTATTGCACAGGCACAACTGCTTAGCCCTGTAAAATTCACCAGTCAGTTGAAAACTAACGGGACAGCAGTTGCAGAGATTGTATTCAGCGGAAAGATTCAACCAGGATGGCACGTCTACTCTACAGGTTTGGGAAGCGACGGACCTATCTCGGCAACCTTCAACGTCAACAAAATGGAAGGCGTAGAACTCGTCGGCAAACTGCAGGCACGAGGCAACGAGGTGTCGAAATACGACAATATGTTCGGCATGAAGCTGCGTTTCTTCGAAGGAAGCGCCACTTTCGTGCAGAAGGTAAAATTCACAGCTGCTCAGTATGTTATCGACGCATACCTGGAATACGGAGCCTGCAACGACCAGAGCTGTCTGCCTCCTTCAGAGGTCAACTTCAAGCACACAGGCAAGGCGCCTGCCATAGACAGCAAGGCTGCTCTGGAAGCCAAGACCGACAACAAAGCCGACAACAAGCAGGACGCAGCAATGGCAGCCAAGGCCAAAGCCGACTCTATCGCCATGATTCAGGCTGCCTTGACCGACACAGCACAGCAGAACACCTTGGACAGCATAGCCCTGGCTCAAGCTGCCGAACAGCTCGACACCAAGGCGCTGTGGCAGCCCGTAGTGAAAGAGCTGCAGGCGTTCGGAGGAGCCAACGACATAGCCAACCACTCACTCATCTATATCTTCCTGATGGGACTGGTGGGCGGACTCCTCGCGCTGGTGATGCCTTGCATCTGGCCTATCATTCCAATGACGGTGAGTTTCTTCCTGAAACGTGCCAAGAACGACAAGAAGAAGGGCGTTCGCGATGCCTGCACTTACGGACTCAGCATCGTGGTTATCTATCTGACTCTGGGTCTCGCCGTCACAGCCATCGCAGGTCCAAACACACTCAACGCCCTGTCTACAAGTGCTGTATTCAACATCATTCTCTTCGTACTCTTGGCTGTGTTCGCCTTCTCATTCTTCGGATGGTTTGAAATCAAACTGCCCGACCGCTGGGGCAACGCCGTAGACAACAAGGCATCGAGCACCACTGGACTGATATCCATCTTCCTCATGGCCTTTACACTCGTACTGGTGTCTTTCTCGTGCACAGCACCTATCATCGGACTGCTGTTGGTTCAGACGGTGACATCGGGCGACTGGCTGGCTCCTACCGTGGGCATGCTGGGATTCGCCCTGGCACTCGCCCTGCCCTTCACCCTCTTCGCACTCTTCCCATCATGGCTTAAGTCGGCTCCAAAGTCTGGCTCATGGATGGAAACCATCAAGATCGTACTGGGATTCGTCGAACTGGCGTTCTCGCTGAAGTTCCTCTCTGTAGCCGACCTGGCTTACGGCTGGCACATCTTGGACCGCGAGGTGTTCCTGTCGCTCTGGATAGTCATCTTCGGTGCCCTGGGTCTCTACCTCATCGGTAAGTTGAAGTTCCAGGTGGATGCCATAGGAGGCGAGATAGACAAGCCTATGCCCGTGCCCTGCATCATGCTGGGTCTGTGCTCGCTGGCCTTCGCCGTGTATATGGTTCCAGGACTCTGGGGCGCTCCCTGCAAGGCGGTAAGTGCCTTCGCTCCTCCTATCAACACACAGGACTTCAATCTGAACACTAAGACCGTAGAGCCTGCCTACAAGGACTACGAGATGGGAATGGCTGCTGCCAAGGCTCAGGGCAAACCCGTGCTGATAGACTTCACAGGATTTGGCTGCGTGAACTGCCGCAAGATGGAAGCTTCGGTATGGACCGATGCCAACGTGGCTGACAAACTGACCAAAGACTACGTGCTCATCTCGCTCTATGTGGACGACAAGACACCTTTGCCACAGCCTATGGAAGTGACTTTCAACGGCGAGAAGCGCACCCTGCGAACCATCGGCGACAAGTGGAGCTATCTGCAGGCAAGCAAGTTTGGTGCCAACGCTCAGCCCTTCTACGTGGCTGTCGACAACGACGGCAATCCGCTCACCGCAGCTTTCAGCTTCAAGGAAGACGTCAACGCATATCTTGAGTTCCTGAATAAGGGACTCGACAACTACAGAAAGTAAAACTCGAGTAAAATAAATAAAACAATGAACAGTAGAAAAGAAATTCCAGTCCTGTTGCTTACAGGCTATTTAGGCAGTGGAAAGACAACACTACTCAACAAGATTTTGGCTAACCAGAAAGGCATCAAGTTTGCAGTCATCGTCAACGATATCGGCGAGGTGAACATCGATGCTGCCCTCATAGAACAAGGAGGCGTGGTAGGAAAGAAAGACGACTCGCTCGTGGCTCTGCAAAACGGATGCATCTGCTGTACGCTGAAGATGGACCTCGTGGAACAGCTCAAGGAAATCGTCGACATGCAGAAGTTCGACTACATCGTCATTGAGGCAAGCGGCATCTGCGAGCCTGCGCCTATCGCACAGACCATCTGCTCGATTCCTACTCTCGGTCCGCAATACATCAAGAACGGAGTGCTGAGACTCGACAGCATCGTTACCGTTGTGGACGCTCTGAGAATGAAAGACGAGTTTGCAGGCGGCGACGACCTGATGAAGGACTACATCGACGAGGAAGATCTGGCGTCGCTCGTCATCCAGCAGATAGAGTTCTGCAACATCATCCTGCTCAACAAGGCTGCTGAGGTGGAACCCAAAGACCTCGACAAGCTGAAGCACATCATCAAAGCCATACAGCCAAAGGCTGAAATCTTCGAGTGCAACTACGGTGACGTAGACCTCGACAAGATTGTCAACACACGTAAGTTTGACTGGGAAACCGTGGCCACATCGGCTGGATGGATCCAGGAGATTGAGGCAGAACGCAACGAAGATCATCACAAACACGACGATCACGATGATGACGACCACGACGATGAGCACGAGCATCATCATCACGACCACGACGATGAGCACGAGCATGAAGAACACGAACATCATCATCACGACCACGACCATCACCATCATCATCACCACGACGATGAGGGAGAGGCTGAGGAATACGGCATCGGCACCTTCGTGTACTACAGCCGCAAGCCTTTCGACCTGGGACTCTTCGACGACTTCGTGGCACGCAAATGGCCACGCGATGTGGTAAGAGCCAAGGGAATCTGCTACTTTGCCGACGAGAGAGACATGTGCTACGTGTTCGAACAGGCTGGAAGACAGAAGACCGTGAAGCAGGCTGGACAATGGATAGCCACCATGCCTAAAGACCAACTTGACGAGTTGCTGGCACGTGAGGAACAGCTCAGAAAGGAATGGGACGACAAGGTGGGCGACAGAATGATCAAGATTGTGTTCATCGGTCAGCATCTGCAGAAAGAGGCTATCTGCAAGGAATTGGACAAATGCCTCGTGGATTAAGTCGACACACAGCAGAAAAATTACATAAATACGCAACTGAACTTCAGCAAGTTCGGAAGTTAAACACAACATAATACGCAACAAAAAGAAACAGCATGAAGATTGATTTTAGACCAGCTTTCATGAAAGACTTTGACGGTTGCTGGACGGTCATCAACGAAGCCAGAGAACAGATGATCAAGTCGGGACGTCACCAGTGGACAGAGCAATATCCTGCCTACAAGGACATCCTGGCAGACATCAACAACGGCAATGCCTATGTGCGCACCGTGAACGACCAGATAGCCGTTTACGGAGCGGTGGTGCTGAACGGAGAACCTGCCTACGAGTTTCTCGAAGGAAAATGGCTCACCAACAGCAACTATTACGTCATACACCGGTTCGCAACCCTGCCCAAACTGCAGAGAGAGGGATACGCACGCATTTTCATCAACAAGGTGTGCAGCCTGTGCGAAGTGGAGCACGTGCCCAGCATCAAGGTGGACACCAACTACGACAACCTGCCCATGGTGAGCCTGCTCTCGTCTATGGGATTCTGCCTTTGTGGAAAGGTGAGCTATGGTGAGAGAGGGCTGAGATTCGCCTTTGAAAAAATCACCATGCGGCCCAAAGGATAAAAAGAAGAAACTCCAAAAAATTCAGGAGAAAGAAATACAACGATGATCAGCAAGAACAAGATAAAATATATCAAGTCGCTCGAACTGAAGAAAAACCGCAACAAGGAAGGGAAGTTCGTGGCTGAAGGACACAAGGTGGTGGACGACCTCTTAGTGCTGCAGCCTGCATCGCTTATTGTGGCTACCGAAGAATGGCTCAAAGACAAAAGCATTGACCCAAGGACGGAAGTGGTCACGGTAAGCGAGGAGGAACTCAGAAAGGTGAGCTTCCTGCAGCATCCGCAACAGGTGCTCGCCGTCTTTGACCAAAGGGACAACAGAGACTTCGCTTCTGCCAACATCGACTTCAACTGTCTGAACCTCGCCCTCGACGGAGTGCAGGACCCGGGCAACCTGGGAACCATCATCCGCATCGCCGACTGGTTTGGCATAGAGAACATTTACTGTTCGCCCGAAACTGCCGATGTGTATAATCCCAAGGTGGTGCAAGCCACGATGGGAAGCATCGCCAGAGTGAAGGTCCTGTATGGCGACCTGATGGCGCTGTTCGCCACGCTACCTGCCGACGTGCCTGTCTACGGTACCCTGCTCGACGGTGAGGACATCTATGCACAACAGCTCGACAACCGTGGATTCATCGTCATGGGAAACGAGGGAAAAGGCATCTCGCCCGAACTCACCCAGAGGGTGAACCGCAGGCTGCTCATCCCCAACTTCCCTCCAGAAAGACCTACTGCCGACAGTCTGAACGTAGCAATAGCCACGGCAATCACCTGCTCGGAATTCAGAAGACAAGAAAGGAGATGACACTAATGTTTAGTGTTTAATGTGCAGAAAGGTTGTTATCCCACAATTAAACACTAAACATTAAACATTTAACACTAAGCATTCAATGAAACTATGAAGATAAATGATTTGATAAAGCATCGCAGTGTAACTGCCTGCATGAAAGAAGCTTACAGTCTGATGACTGGCAATGTGAAGAACCTGCTGAAAAGTACATGGTGGGCTTTTATGATCTATGCATTCATGGTGGCATTCATGGTTTACCTGCGCACACCCAACAAGATGCTTCACGACTGGGGCGAGGAAAACTTGATGCTGTCGTTCTGCTTGCAGACGGTCGTTTACTTGGGTGTCATCGTGGCAGCTTTCCTCATGGGAGCAGCAGCATGGCGCTGGCTGACCGACAAGCCTTTTGGCAGAATGTTGAAGCGGTTTACTACGATTTATCTCGCTTCGGCTGTCGTCAGTTTCGTCGTCACATTCGCCGCAACGTTTGCCCTAACTTGCTTTTACCTTACGGCATTTTTCACAGCCTCAGGCTCGGCTGCTACAGCAGATTCGGCAGCAGGCTCACCCTCGCTCCTCATCATCGTGCTCTTTGCACTCGCCATCATCGCTGCCACCGCCCTCTGCATGGCGGTGAGTCTGCCTTTCGCCTATCTCACTCCCAAATACATGTTGCAGGAAAAGGGTGAGAAATTACGCCCCTGGAAATCATTCAAGTGCGGATTCCGCCACATGGGTTCCATCTTCAAGATGGGTTTCCTGGGCAGTCTTGTCATCCTGGTGGCAGGTATCCTGATCTACATTCCTCTCGCCATCCTGATAGGCGCACAGGTATCGGCACAGATGGGCACTCTCGAAGGCGACCCGGTAGGAACGCCCTCCTACTTCACCTTCCTCTTCATCGTCGTGACAGCTCTCCTGCTGTTCGTCTTCGCATACATCCTTCACTGGTTGTTTATCTCGTACATCTATCTCTATGGCAGTATAGAGAACGACGAAATGAAGAAAACTGAAATGCTAAATGCTAAAAATCATTCAACATAAAAAAGACATAGACATGAAACAAACCAGACTGCTATTCATCGACCGCGACGGAACCTTGATTCAGGAGCCGGAAGATGAACAGATTGACAGCTTCGAGAAGCTTGTCTTCACCAAGGGCGTGATGAGAAACCTCAGTTTCATTGCCCAACACACAGACTATCAGCTCGTCATGGTGAGCAACCAGGACGGATTAGGCACCGACTCCTTCCCGGAAAACACTTTCTGGCCTGTGCACAACTTCATCATCCAGACACTGGAAAGTGAGGGAATCCACTTCGAGGAGCAGCTGATAGACCGCCATTTCCCCGAGGACAACTCGTCCATGAGAAAGCCTGGCACCGGCATGCTGACCCACTATATTGACAATCCAGAATACGACTTGGCCAACAGCTATGTCATCGGCGACCGTGAAACCGACGCTCAGCTGGCCGAGAACCTGGGATGCAAGAGTCTGATACTGGGCAAAGACGGCATGGACTGGGACAAGATAGCCGAAATTCTCTTTGCCGGCGACCGCATCGCCGAGGTAAAACGCACCACCAAGGAGACTGACATATATATTAAGGTGAACCTCGACGGTTCGGGCCACTGCGACATCTCCACAGGACTGGGCTTCTTCGACCACATGTTGGAGCAGATAGGAAAGCACGGAATGATGGACCTCACCATCCACACCAAGGGTGACCTCTACGTGGATGAGCACCACACCATCGAAGATACAGGCATCGCACTGGGCGAATGTCTGCTTCAAGCATTGGGCAACAAAAGAGGCATCGAGAGATATGGCTACTGCCTGCCTATGGACGACTGCCTGTGCCAGGTGGCTCTCGACTTTGGTGGACGCCCCTGGCTCGTTTGGGACGCTGAGTTCCATCGCGAGAAAGTAGGCGAAATGCCCACCGAGATGTTCAAGCACTTCTTCAAGAGTCTGAGCGATGCTGCCAAGATGAACCTCAACATCAAGGCAGAAGGCGAGAACGAACACCACAAGATAGAAGGTATCTTCAAGGCACTCGCACGATCACTCAAGATGGCAGTGAAACGAGATATCTATCACTTCGAACTGCCTTCATCGAAGGGAATGCTGTAAAAAAAAGAAGAACAAGCAGAAAGAATGCTGTAAAAAAATGCCAAAAAATTTGGCTGCATCAGAAGAAAGCAGTATCTTTGCAAATACATAAGGGTCGTTTCGGTTAGATTGGGATACTCATCACATTACAAATTATGAAACCGAGAAGACTTCTCTTGCCTATGGCGGGCCACAATAAGCCGGACTTCGTTCGGTGAAGCTGCAAAGCCGGTGGATTACAAAAGCGGGGGGCTCTCAAACTTATTGCTAAGTTCGGAGTTTCATCACATCATCGGGCGACCCTTTTCTTTTATTCTTAGAACTTTGTCTTTGAATACTCTCATCATTCTTTGAACAATATTCAACATCATAGAAAACATTCATCAACATTTTAAATTCATACGAATATCACATCATGTTTAGCGGAATCATAGAAAACATGGCTACTGTCGTGGCTGTGAAAAGGGACAAGGAGAATATCGACCTTACACTGGAATGCCCGTTTGCTGGCGAGTTGAGTATCGACCAGAGTGTGGCGCACAATGGAGTATGCCTCACGGTCGTGGCTTTAGAAGGCAACACCTATACAGTTACTGCCATGAAGGAAACACTCGACCGTTCCAACCTCGGACTGCTGAAAGAGGGAGACAAGGTGAATGTAGAACGTTCTATGATGCTCAACGGCAGGCTCGACGGACACATCGTACAGGGACACGTAGACCAGACTGCCACCTGTATTGACAAACGTGATGCTGATGGGTCCACCTACTATACTTTCGAATACAGACTCGACCGCGAGATGGCTCGCAAGGGCTACTTCACTGTCGATAAGGGTTCGGTCACTGTCAATGGTGTATCGCTCACTGTCTGTGAGCCTACCGACAACACCTTCACCGTGGCTATCATTCCCTATACTCACGACCACACCAACTTCTGCAACATAGAAGTGGGAACCGTTGTCAACATCGAGTTCGACATCCTGGGCAAATACATCGCACGCCTGCAGGCTGTATCGAAAGACTGATAAATCTCTCTATCCTCACTCTGCTTAAAAGGCAAGGCAAACAAAAAGGGATATTAAAACAAAAGGATATTAAAACAAAAGGAAGTTAGCTTCACCCGTCATGGAAGCTAACTTCATTTTTTTATTCAAGATACTCGGTCTTATCCTCGATGCCGGCTTCGGCAAGAGCCTCCTTGCGCTCTACACACGTACCACACTTTCCGCAATGCTTCTCGCCACCCTTATAGCAACTCCAGGTCTCAGTGTAGTCTATTCCCAATCGCTTGCCTATACGGGCAATGTCCGCCTTGGTGATGTTGGTATAAGGAGCTGACACGTGCACATCGACAAAGGTTCCTGCCTGGGCAGCCCGGTCGATGGCAGAGATAAACTCCGGACGGCAGTCGGGATAAATAGTGTGGTCGCCTCCATGATTGGCTATCAACACCTTCTTCAGGTTGTTGCTCTCAGCTATGCCGATGGCAATGCTCAGCATGATGCCGTTGCGGAAAGGCACCACCGTCGACTTCATGTTCTCGTCGGCATAATGTCCTTCTGGAATAGCATCGGCGCCTTCTAAGAGCGAGCTCTTGAAATACTGATGCATGAAACCCAAGTCGATGGTGATGTGCTTGATCCCCAAACGCTCACAGTGCATCTTGGCATAAGGAATCTCACGCTCGTTATGGTTGCTGCCATAGTTGAAACTGATACCCAAGGCTATCTCGTCTTTTTTATCGTAGAGCAGCGTGATACTGTCCATACCGCCGCTCACAATGATTACAGAATCCTTCATTTTGTATTTGAATTTATTATTTATAAAATCATATTGCAATCCAATATTAGCAAAATCTGCGTAATCCACGAAATCTGCGTGCACACTTATCCGAACAGACAGCGGAGCGCCTCTTCCACCTTCCTCACAGGATGGATGGTGATGCTGTACTTCGACCTGTCGAGCGAATGATAGTTGTAACGGGGAATGATGATGTCATGAAAGCCCAACTTCTCGGCTTCGGCGATGCGCTGCTCGATGCGGCTCACCGGACGAACCTCACCACTCAAACCTACTTCGCCAGCCATACACCAGCCAGCCTCGATAGGCGTGTCCACATTACTGCTCAATACGGCGGCTATCACACTGAGATCCATCGCCAGGTCTGTGACACGCAGTCCGCCTGCTATGTTCAGGAACACGTCCTTCTGCATCAGTTTGAAGCCTACCCTCTTCTCGAGCACAGCCAAGAGCATGTTGAGCCGACGCTGGTCGAAGCCCGTAGCCGAGCGCTGTGGTGTGCCATAGGCTGCAGTAGATACAAGCGCCTGCGTCTCGACCAGGAAAGGACGGACGCCCTCGATGGCACTGCTGATTGCCACTCCCGACAAACCGTCATGATCGTCGGTAAGCAAGAGCTCCGAAGGATTGCTCACCTGTCGGAGTCCACCCTGCTGCATCTCGTAGATACCTAACTCTGAGGTACTTCCGAATCGGTTTTTGATACTGCGCAGGATGCGATACATATAATGCTGGTCGCCCTCAAACTGGACCACCGTGTCGACAATATGTTCCAGAATCTTCGGTCCGGCCAAGGTTCCCTCCTTATTTATATGTCCGATAAGAATGACTGGAATGCCGCTTGTCTTGGCAAACCTCAACAAGGCAGCTGCACACTCACGCACCTGTGAGATACTGCCTGGCGAGCTCTCCACCTCGTCGGTGGCAATCGTCTGTATGGAGTCTATTACCACCAGTCCGGGAGCCTGTTCCTGTATATGCGTGAAGATTTTCTCCAACGATGTCTCGCAAAGAATAGACACATTGTCGAGCGAGGCCCTGCCAGCAGCACTCTCATCGCCCACCGATGCAGAAGCCAGTCGGTCAGCACGCAGTTTAATCTGATGGGCACTCTCCTCGCCGCTCACATACATCACTTTCATGTCGGGCAGATGAAGAATGGTCTGAAGTGTGAGTGTACTCTTTCCGATGCCCGGCTCACCGCCCAGGAGCGTGATACTGCCAGGAACCAGTCCTCCACCCAGCACACGGTTCAACTCACCATCGTGCATATCAATGCGCGGCTCATCATGAGCAGAAATATCGCGCAGACGTACAGGCCTTGCTCCCCCATCGCTATGATTGCCGCCAAACATCGTGGCAGCACCTCCATGCCGCATGCTCATGCCAGCGTTGCGGGCAGCCTGGGAGCCCGTATCATTGGCTATACGAATCTCCTTGAACGTATTCCATTGTCCACAACTCGGGCACTTGCCTATCCATTTCGACGACTCCTGACCACAGTTGCTACAAACATAAGCTATCTTGTCTTTTGCCATATTCTGATGAGTATTAAAATCAAGGACAAAGGTACATTATTTTTTCACTTTCGCCAAATATTCGGCACACTTTCACATCAAAAGGTTACATTTTGCAAAGCCGATATTACATTACCAGCCTCTTTGATAAAAAAAATCCTTAAAAGAACACCAAAATTTGCAACATTCAGTTATTTTTCATACCTTTGCCTACAGTTTCAGCAGAGTCGACTTCAAATGAGTAAAACGCATAAAAGGCAACACCCACGACAGTTGGCACAAAGTCTAAAACACAAGTCCTGTTCATCATTGTCATGGAGAACAATAAACAGACAGAACGAACGAGACAGATTACAACAAAGAACATTCTATTCATAATATAGAGAGAAATTAAATAACTAATAATAAAAACGTTAGGTAAAATGAAAATCGAAGATTTTAACTTTGCCGGTCACAAGGCAATCGTACGCGTTGATTTCAACGTGCCATTGGATGAAAATGGTAATGTAACAGACGACACTCGTATCCGCGGTGCCCTTCCTACATTGAAGAAGGTGCTGGCCGATGGTGGTGCTCTTATCATGATGAGCCATATGGGTAAGCCAAAGGGCAAAGTTAAGCCAGAGCTTTCTCTTTCACAGATTGTAAAGAACGTATCCGACGCTCTCGGCGTTGACGTGAAGTTTGCTAAAGATTGCGGCAATGCAGATGCAGAGGCTGCTGCGCTGAAGCCAGGTGAGGCTCTCCTGCTCGAGAACCTTCGCTTCTATCCTGAAGAGGAAGGCAAGCCAGTAGGCGTTGAGAAGGGTACTCCTGAGTACGATGCTGCCAAGGCTGAGATGAAGGAACGTCAGAAGAAGTTCGCTGCCAAGTTGGCTTCTTATGCTGATGTATATGTAATGGATGCCTTCGGTACTGCTCACCGCAAGCACGCTTCTACTGCAGTCATCGCCGACAGCTTCGACAAGAATCACAAGATGCTCGGTTTCTTGATGGAGAAAGAGGTAAAGGCTGTTGACGCTGTACTCGGCAACATTAAGCGCCCATTCACTGCTATCATGGGTGGTTCTAAGGTTTCTACCAAGATCGGTATCATCGAGAACCTCTTGACAAAGGTTGACAACCTGATCCTCTGTGGCGGTATGACATACACATTCTCTAAGGCTCTCGGCGGCAAGATTGGTTTGTCTATCTGCGAGGACGATAAGCTCGATGTAGCTCTCGACGTAATCAAGAAGGCTAAGGAGAACGGTGTAAACCTCGTACTCGGCACAGACTCTATCTGCGGTGATGCTTTCAAGAACGACTGCAACACACAGGTTTGCCCATCTAACAATATCCCTGACGGCTGGGAGGGTATGGACGCTGGTCCTGACACTCGCAAGGCTTTCGCTGCTGCCATCAAGGGTGCTAAGACTATCCTCTGGAACGGTCCTGCCGGTGTATTTGAGTTCGACAACTTCGCTGGTGGTTCTAAGGCAATCGCTGAGGCAATCGCTGAAGCTACTAAGGAGGGTGCATTCTCGCTCATCGGTGGTGGTGACTCTGTAGCTTGTATCAACAAGTTCGGTTTGGCTGATCAGGTTTCTTACATCTCTACAGGTGGTGGCGCTCTGCTCGAGGCTATCGAGGGCAAGGTATTGCCAGGCGTAGCTGCTATTGAGAAGTAATTCATCAGAATGGAGATTCGTACACATACAATTCTTGATGGATGAACAAAGAAATATCTATCTTGTTTTGTTGTGACGAAGTATTGATTTATTGGATTCAATAGGTTACAATATATCAAACACTTTCAAGTCGGGGACACCCTTTATACGTGTCCCCGATTTTTCCATTTTTATTCACCCCAACTAAAAACCCAAAAATAAACATATTTTCATTTAGAAGACAGATCAATGGATTGGATTATCAACCTTTTTACGAACACCGAATCGGTGGCTCACATCGCCCTGCTCTATGCCATTGTCATAGCAGTTGGCGTGTATCTGGGCAAGATTAAGATTGGTGGCATTTCACTTGGCGTTACCTTCGTGCTCTTTGCCGGAATCCTGGCAGGACATGTAGGCTTCACTGCTCCCAAGGACATTCTGACCTTCATACAAGACTTCGGACTCATTCTCTTTGTCTTTATGATCGGTTTGCAGGTAGGTCCGGGCTTCTTCGAAAGCTTCAGGAAAGGCGGTGTGACGCTCAACCTGTTGTCGACGGCTGCGATATTCCTCAATGTCTGTGTGATGTTCGCATGCTATTATCTCTTCTTCGACACCAGCAACCCCAACAACTTGCCAATGATGGTGGGTACACTCTATGGAGCCGTCACCAATACGCCAGGTCTTGGTGCCGCCAACGAGGCGCTGCTCAGCGTCTTCCCCAATGGTGCCCCAAGTATTGCCAACGGTTATGCCTGCGCTTATCCACTCGGTGTGGTAGGCATCATCGGTGCCACCATTCTCATCAAGTACATCTGCAAGGTGAACACCGCGGATGAGGAGGAGAAACTAAACGAAGAAGACGCAGCCAACCCACATGCCAAGGCGCACAACATGCACCTTCGTGTGGAGAATACCTATATCGCCGGACGCACTCTCCGACAGGTTTCCGAGTTTCTGAACCGCGACATCGTATGCTCACGACTGCTCCACAATGGCGAGGTGAGCATTCCTAACAGCCAGACTACCTTCGAGGTGGGCGACGAGCTGCTCGTTGTATGCGCCGAGGCTGACGCCGAAGCCATCAAGGCCTTCATCGGTCCTGAGATAGAGGCCGAATGGGATCGCGAGAAAGATGAGGTTCAGCACTTCGTGTCGCGCCGCATTGTCGTTACACGTCCTGAGATGAACGGTAAGACTCTGGGCAAGATGCACTTCTCGAGTGTGTATGGCGTCAACGTCACCCGCATCTCACGCCAGGGAATGGACATCTTTGCCGGCCGCAACCACCACTTCCACGTGGGCGACAAGATTCTCGTTGTAGGTCCCGAGGAGAATGTAAACCGTGTGGCTGAAATGATGGGTAACTCTGTGAAGCGACTCGATGCGCCTAACATCGCCACCATCTTCGTAGGTATCATGATTGGTATCATCTTCGGCAGTCTGCCTTTTGCAGTTCCAGGAATGCCTGTTCCGCTGAAGTTGGGTATTGCTGGCGGTCCGCTGATCATCGCCATCCTCATTGGCCGTTTCGGTTATCACTTCAAACTGGTTACCTATACCACCACCTCTGCCAACATGATGCTGCGAGAGATAGGTCTTGTGCTGTTCCTTGCGAGTGTGGGCATCAAGGCTGGTGCCGGTTTCTGGGACACTGTGGTACAGGGCGACGGTATCAAGTATGTGTACACAGGTTTCCTTATCACCATCATTCCTATCCTTATCGTGGGCACCATAGCCCGACTGAAGTACAAGTTCAACTACTTCACCATCATGGGTATGATAGCCGGAACCTATACCGACCCACCAGCCCTGGCTTATGCCAACGCTTCCTGCTCTAAGGAGGCTCCTGCCGTGGGTTACTCTACCGTTTATCCCCTGAGTATGTTCCTCAGAATTTTCTCAGCCCAGATAGTGGTACTTTTCTTCTGCGGAGTATAGCGAATCATGTGCTAAGCAAAGACTCTCCGACAGCAGAAAGTTCACTTACTATATTTGAATTTTTATAAACGAAAATTTATAAATTATAAAAGAGGTGCACATTTAAGAAAAAATGTGCACCTTTTTTGTTGCTTATTCCAAAAATCTTTGTAACTTTGAGGCTGTAAGAATACCTATTGATACACCAACCTTCAAAAAGAGAGAAAGCCTATGAAGAAATTTGGAATCCTACTAAGCCTGTTGGTCACTGCCACCTTGTCCACTTGGGCACAAGGAGCTAAAAGCATCCGCATAACGGAGGTGATGCCCAACAACCAAGCCAGTATCGTCGACGAGTATGGTGCTCACAAAGCATGGGTGGAGTTGTCGAACACCTCGTTTACTACTTATAATATCCGTGGCATGTTCCTTACCACCGACCGACGTGTGCTCGACAAGAACATGTCGCCCGAGGAACGGCGAAAGCTGATGTGTCCTCTGCCGAACAACGAGCCTCGCACAACCTTGGCTGGCAAGAAAAGTGTGATCATCTACGACCGCTACTATTGGCAGGATACAGAAACATACTGCAACGACTGCCCCAAGGCCCTGGACTTCGTTAGTGTCTTAGCAGCAGGTACTGGACCTTTTCAGCTTAAGCTCAACCTTTTACCATCAAAGAAAACTGCCAACTACTATCATCAAAGGAACAACTGGATAGCCCTGTATGATGGCAACGCTGTCGATCTGATTGACTCCATCAGCGTTCCATGGCTACAAGAAGACCAAACATATGCTCTCAGCAATGATTTCAAGACTTGGAAAATCTGCAATCTGGAAGAAACAACACCAGGTTACCTACCACAGCCAAATGGTCTGAGCAAACCCCAGATGCTCAAGAAAACAGACCCTCATGGCTTCGGCATTGCAGCCCTTTCCATGGGCATTGTCTTCTCCTGTCTGGCCCTGCTCTTCGTCTTCTTCTGGCTCTTCGGTGCCTATATGAAGCACAAGCAGCGCATCGCACGTGCCACAGAGAAACACGCCACCTTATTATATAAGACGGGCAAGAAGACCATCGAGCTGACCACAGAGATCGGTCATAAGACCAACGTGATGCTGAAGGAAGGCCTAACCACCAAGGGCATCGACAAGGAAATCTATATGGCTGTCATCTCGCTGGCTCTCGAAGAATACTTGGAGGATGTGCACGACATCGAACCGGGCATCATCACCATTAAGCCCAAGCAGACGAGATGGAACGAACCGAGATTCAATAATAAGTGAAGAGTAAAGAACAAAGAGTGAAAAATTCAACAGCTTTACTGATACAAAATAAAAATATTAAACTCAACTTTCGCCAAAAGGGGAAGTTAAAGAATTTAAAGAAGTTAGAGAAGTTAAAGCCATATGCTT
>OGDF01000501.1_pt1 | contig 62373 bp, 73 predicted proteins | sample 1570141 | NCBI WGS metagenome assembly OGDF01 (sample SAMEA4370581, study PRJEB24528) | human gut metagenome
AGCAATTCTATTATCATTAGTTTTTGGTTCCACCAACACTACTTGACATAGAACCGCTAATACCTATAATGGAAAGATAGAAATGGAAAAACTAGATAATTATGGTTACACAACAAAAGGTAAAAATCATGGAGTAGGCTTGCATTTAGTTAAAAAAATAATTGAGAATGAAGTAATATATTCTCAATCACGAAGCTTATTTGAAGACTATTATGTACAGAAACTAATTATTGATTTATCAGGAATAAAATAAAAAAGCTACCTAACGGTAGTCTTTTTATCTTTCAATCATCTCTTTAGACATTTCAGGTTCATCAAGAACAATAAATAAACAAGCTGAAGTTGCAGCACCAGCAGCTAAGATACCAAGTCCAGAAAGAACCATAGCAAATAATTTTTTCATACATTTTCCCCTTTCACTTCTATTTACTAAAAACATACCCTTCATAATTCTTATATGGTAATTTAAACACCCTATAAGTAAGAGGATGTATTAGTACAGATTCAAGTAACATACTACACATAATAACATTTTTTAAAAACATACTATTTGTGTAGAAGTAAAGTAATATATATATAACTGCAACGGTAATTGTTAATAATTTAAATTTAATTCTTCTATTTTTTCTAACAAGAGGTCTTTTTTTTGTATCAGCAGGAGCATATAATAAAAAACATATAAATGTAACTGCTAAAATAAAATATTGAATAACTAATGGCATGTTGAGATGTAAACAGACATAAGGAAGCCCTACAAATAATAATGAAGAAGCAATCCAACACATCCAACTTTTAGTAGCATGAATTCCAAATGCAAATGACCTAAGCCCATTAAAAAATAATAATAATATTACTGCTTCTTTAAATAGTCCTAACAATAAAGAAACAAGTAAAATAACAACAACTTTAGTAAGAGATAAGTATATAGCTTCTAAACCATACCTGATTTCATCAAGCTTAGAACTATCATAATCAGGATAAATATCTGTTACTAATTGTAAAGAATGATTGATAATAAATTGTTTCATTTTTGTATCACCATATCTTTCAATGACACTATAACACAACAAAATATCAGAAATTTCGATATTATATTCAAACGTTTATTTTTGTAGCTAGATACTAAAAAAGTTAACTAATTACAAACTGTTTTTACCAAAAACATACAAAAATGAACAATTCACCCAAAAAAATCTAAAATTACCACATCTTTTGCTACAATGAATTTGCGCAATTAGTGATATCACACTAGCAGTAAGCAGTAAAGAAATACAGAAGGTGAGGTGGCAGTGTGAAAGGAAGAGTAAAATGGTTCAACAATGAAAAAGGATATGGCTTTATCGAATATACAGATAAAGAAGATATCTTTGTTCATTATTCTGCAATCAGACAAGAAGGCTATAAGACATTAGAAGAAGGCCAGATTGTAGAATTCAAATTACTTGAGACTGAAAAAGGCTTTCAAGCTCTTGACGTCGTAGTTTCAAAAGAACTATCAGCTACCAAATAATGGTAGCTTTTCTAATGGTAATTTTGTTAACTATTAGTTAAAATTTTACTGAAAACACACGAAAATCAACAGAATAACTAAATTTTATTAAAAATTCTTTTAAAAGTGTTACTATGAAAAAGTGCAATTTTTAAAAAGAAGGAAGTAGAAGTATATGTTAGGAAAAGTAAAATGGTTCAATAACGAAAAAGGATATGGTTTTATAATTGGAGAAAATAATCAAGATGTTATGGTACATTATTCTTGTATCGAACAAAGTGGTTATAAAACCTTACATGAGAACCAATTAGTTGAATATGAACCAGTTAAAACGAAAAAAGGTTTACAAGCACAAAAAGTAAAACCGGTAAAAGATTTAGAAACTATGAGATAAAATAGTTTTTTTCTTTTGTTAAAAAATGTGAAAATATGTAAAAGCAAGTTAGAAACTTTATTTTGGCTATCAAATATGCTATTATATAGTTGGGAGGGATGATATATGGATATCATTATCAGAGGAAGTAAACTTGAAATAACAGAAGCTATGGAATCTTATGCAAAGGAGAAAATTAGTAGATTAGAAAAATATCTAGAAAATAGTGATGATACTCACGCTACCATATTAGTAAAGATTCATGGTCATTTACATATCGTTGAAGTAACCATACCTCTAAAAAACTTCATTTTAAGAGCAGAGGAATCTAAAGATGACTTCTATGCAGCAATAGATACAGTAACAGATAAATTAGAAAGACAAATTCGTAAAAATAAAACTAGAATTGCGGCAAAAAAGAATAAAGAAGTAAAAGACTTTGCTTATGACTATATTCAAAGTATTGAAGAAGAAAGTGAAGAAAAAATAGTAAAAAGAAAGAAAATAGAAGTAAAACCAATGGACGAAGAAGAAGCAATTCTTCAAATGGAACTATTAGGTCATGAATTTTATCTATATAAAGATATAGAAACAGGAGAACCTGCTGTTATCTATAAAAGAAAAGATGGAGATTATGGAATTATAGAAGCTGAATAGGCTTCTTTTTCTTTATTAAATAACGATTTTTTGATATTATAATACTGGTGATTATATGGAAATATTTTTGAAAGATTTAAAACTAGAAAGAGTTGATTTTTTTGATGAAAAAAAGATAAATTATATAGAAGGATTATTAGATGATGAATTAATTAAAAAGTATTTAGGCTATTTAAAAGATGGAATATCAATTAGTAAAAATATAGGGTATTTAAATTCACATTATGTTGTAAAACGTGGTTCAAACAATGTAGGTTATCTATATCTTAGTCCACCATTTATCAAAGATAAAAGGACTTCATCAGAAATAAGATATGCTATAGACTCATTATATAGACAAAGTGGTTTAGGTAATCTATTAGTAAAGGAAATTAGTGATTATATTCTAGAAAACGAAAATATCGATTCTCTAGTTGCCATTATTCAAAAACAGAATTTAATCTCCAAACATATAGTAGAAAATAATGGTTACATACAAGATGGAGAAGATATAGATGGTTTGATTTTTGAAAAGAGTAGTTTTAGGCGATAATATATACCATAAATTGTAGGTTTCTAGCGGAAAAAACTAGTCATTGAAGTAAATAGTTGGTATAATATTAATTACAGGAGAGTGAAACAATGGAATTATTAAAAAAGTTATTCGACCATGAATATAAAGAATTAAAAAGATTTGAAAAAATAGCAGATCAAATAGATGAATTAGATGAAAGTATGCAAGCTTTATCTGATAAAGAATTAAAAGATAAAACGAAAGAATTTAAAGAAAGACTACAAAATGGTGAAACAGTAGATGATTTAGTAGTAGAAGCCTTTGCAGTTGCTCGTGAAGCTTGTTTCCGTGTAATTGGTGAAAAACCTTACTATGTGCAGTTATTAGGTGCTTTAGCTATTCATTTTGGTAATATTGCTGAAATGAAAACAGGTGAAGGTAAAACTTTAACTTCTGTATTACCAGCTTATTTAAATGCTTTAACTGGTGAAGGAGTACATATCATTACTGTTAATGAATACTTAGCAGACCGTGATGCACATTGGATGGGTAAAATCCATGAATTCTTAGGACTTACAGTAGGAATTAACTTAAGAGATATGACACCAAAAGAAAAACAAGAACAATATGCTTGTGATATCTTATATTCAACTAATAATGAAATTGGGTTTGACTATTTGCGTGATAACATGGTAATTCGTAAAGAAAATCGTGTTCAAAGACCATTTAACTATGCAATTATTGATGAGGTTGACTCAGTTTTAATTGATGAAGCACGTACACCATTAATTATTTCTGGTGGTGAAATGAAGAGTGCTAACCTTTATATGGACGCTGATAGATTTGCTAAATCATTAAAAGAAGACGAATATATTTATGATGAAAAAACTAAAAATGTATCTTTATCAGAAGAAGGAGTTAAGAAAGCTGAAAAGAAATTTGGCTTCAAGAACTTATTTGATGTTGAAAATACAGAATTAGTTCATTATATAAATCAAGCATTACGTGCTAATTATTCTATGAAAAATGACATTGATTATGTTGTTCAAGATGGAAAAGTAGTAATCGTAGATCAATTTACAGGTCGTTTAATGCCAGGTCGTGCTTATAGTGATGGTCTTCATCAAGCAATAGAAGCAAAAGAAGGAGTACAAATTCAACAAGAAACAAAAACTTTAGCTACTATTACTTTCCAAAATTTATTCAGAATGTATAAAAAGTTATCTGGTATGACAGGTACTGCTAAAACAGAAGAAGAAGAATTTAGAAATATTTATAATATGTATGTTATTGAAATACCTACTAATAAACCAGTTATTCGTGTTGATATGCCTGATTTAATGTATTCAACAAAAGCAGGTAAGTACCGCGCTATTGTTAATGAAATAGAAGCAAGATATAAAAAAGGTCAACCAGTTTTAGTTGGTACTATCGCTATTGAAACTAGTGAGTTAATTAGTAACTTATTAAAACAGAAACATATCCCACATGAAGTATTAAATGCAAAAAATCATGCTCGTGAAGCAGAAATTATATCTAAAATTGGTTTAGGTAAATCAGTAACTATTGCTACCAATATGGCAGGTCGTGGTACCGATATTAAATTAAGTGATGAGGTAAGAGAACTTGGTGGATTATGCGTAATTGGTACAGAAAGACATGAATCTCGTCGTATCGATAATCAGTTAAGAGGTCGTTCTGGTCGTCAAGGTGACCCTGGTTTTACACAATTCTATGTATCTATGGAAGATGACTTAATGGTACGCTTTGGTACAGATAGAATTAAAATTATGATGCAGAATTTAGGATTTGATGAAAATCAAGCTATTCGTAGTAAAACATTTACGAAAGCATTATCATCAGCTCAAGCTCGTGTTGAAGGTAATAACTTTGATATTCGTAAACAATTGCTTCAATATGATGATGTTATGAATAATCAAAGAGAAATTATGTACTCAAGACGTAATGAAATATTAGATAGTGAATCTATTCATGAAACAGTATTAGATACCATCCATAATCATATTTCAGATTTAGTAAACTCTCATCTATTCCCAGAGGGAAGATTAACAAATGATGATGTAAAAGATATAGTAGAATTTGTAAATGAAAACTTACTAAAGAAAGATATTGATAAGGAAGATGTTGATAATAGAACTCCAGATGAAATGATTAATATCATTACTGAAAAAGTAGTAGCAGAATATGAAGAAAAATTAAAAGATATTCCAGAAGAAATCAAAGATGAGTTTGAAAAAGCTATTTCACTTAATGTAATAGATCATCATTGGACAGAACACATTAATACTCTATCTCATTTAAGAGAAGGAATTTACTTAAGAGGATATGGTCAAGAAGATCCACTACGAGCTTATACAATGGAAGGATTTGACTTATTCGACAAAATGATGCAAAGAATAGATAATGACATCACTTTAATGTTAGTACGTTCTGAAATTAGACAAAATATTGAGAGAAAAGAAGTATCAAAAAAACAAATAACAAATGATAGTGATGAAACTATAAAAAAACAACCTAAGAAATCAGAAAAAATTGGAAGAAATGATCCTTGTCCATGTGGATCGGGACGCAAGTATAAGCAGTGCTGTGGAAAGTAAGTAATTACAAGGGTTTGCGAGGATTTAAAAATTTAAAATAGGGATAAAAAGGGAATTGGATACTTTTTAGATACCCTAAAATAAAATAATATTTTAAAAGTCGAATTAAATTTCGGCTTTTTTTATTGACAAAAAATATAAATTAAAATATAATATCATTGTATTAAGCAAATAACACAATGGAGGTGCGAAATGGATTTTACATTTGATAATAATATACCAATTTATATACAATTATTAGATTACTTAAAAATTTATCTCATATCAGGAGTTTTTAAAGCTGGAGATAAGTTACCATCTGTTAGGGATTTTGCAACTATATTTAAAGTGAATCCAAACACAATGCAAAAAGCTTTAACAGAGCTTGAGGATATGAATTTAATTTATACTGAAAGAACTAATGGGAAATACGTTACAAATGATGCTAAATTAATTGAAAGTTTAAAAGATGAATATGCAATTACACTAGCAAAAAGTTATTTTCAAGGAATGAAAAGAATTGGTTTAGGAAAAGTGGATTCTATAAAATATTTAGAAGGGATAGATGAATAATATGGAATTAGTTGAGATTAAAAACTTGAGTAAGTCTTATGATGATAAAGAAGTTTTAAAAGAAGTTAATTTAAAAATATCATGTGGTAAAATAATTGGATTACTTGGTAAAAATGGAGCAGGAAAAACAACTTTAATAAAACTTATTAATGATTTATTAACTCCAACAAATGGTGAGATTAAAATAAATGGTAATTCAGTAGGTGTAGAATCTAAAAAAAATATTGCATATCTTCCAGAAAGAACATACTTAAACAAACAAATGAAAGTATCAGAAGTAATAGAATTTTTTAATGATTTTTATGATAACTTTGATGCAGATAAAGCAAAGAAGTTATTAAAAGACTTAGACTTAGATATTAATAAAAATCTTTCTAAAATGAGTAAAGGAATGCAAGAAAAAGTACAATTAGTACTTGTAATGTCAAGGAGTGCAGATCTTTATATATTAGATGAACCATTGGGTGGAGTTGATCCAGCAACAAGAGATTACATTTTAGATACAATTCTTTCCAATTTTAATGAGAATGCTAGTGTAATAATTTCTACTCATTTAATATCTGATATTGAAAGAATTTTGGATGAAGTGATTTTTATTGATAAAGGTAGAGTTATATTACATGAAGATGCAGACAAATTAAGAAATAAAGAAAAATCATCAATAGATGAAGTGTTTAGGAGGATGTTCAAATGTTAGTAAAGCTATTAAAATATGATTTAAAATATATGTTAAAAAATATGATTATTTTTTATATATTAACTATATTTTTTGCAACATCAACAAGAATTTTATTTGCAATTGACGATTCTGTTATCTTGAAAATAATTTCACAAATTAGTGTTGGATGTATGTTTTCAATGATGGCTAGTATATTAATTAATACACTAATGAGAAGTTGGGTAAGGTTCAGAGATTCTATTTATAAAGATGAAGCGTATTTAACTCATACATTGCCAGTAACTAAAAATGACATATATAATTCTAAGCTTTTACAAACATTAATATTCTTTGTTATAAGTTTTTCTGTAATTGTTATTGGTTTGTTTATTGCATACTATACAAAAGATAGGTGGATATTATTAAAAGATTTTATAAATAATTTTACTATAAGTATAAATTTTAGCACTTCATTTTTTATAGTAAGTGTTTTATCAATACTATTTTTAGAAATATTTAATGCATTGCAATGTGGTTATTTAGGATTACTCTTAGGTTATAGAAGAAATGATGGGAAAATAGGATTTTCAGTTTTATTTGGATTTATAGCTTATATTTTATCTCAAAGCATTGTATTATTTTTAACGTTTATATTGGGGTTATTTAATAGTAATATAATGGATTTATTTAAAAATAATATTCAACTGGATCCAAATTCATTTAAGTTATTAGCAGTAATTTCAATTATAATTTATCTAACAATTATAGTAGTAATGAGTTTTATTTGTAAAAAAGTATTTAATAAGGGTGTTAATATAGAATAAAAAAATAATTATAATGGATAATAATTATGAAAAATTTAGATACCTTTTTAGATAGCTATATTATATGAAAAACGAAAAATATTTCATAAAACAAGAAGAGATAAGCAATAAAATGGAAGAATATTTCAAAAAAAGTGAAAAATATTTCCATGTGGTACAATTCTTGGTGAGAATATTGATGAAAAAGAAAAGAATGATTTAAAAGTAATATCAGAGAAGTTAGAGGTTATTAATGAACAACTATCCAGAAAACAAAAACAAAAAAGAAAAATAATATCTAATTCTTTAATAATTGCAGATGTGTGCATCATATTGCTTTTTGTATTATTAGCGGTATTAGGTAGTTCATATCAAACTTGGGATTATAGCAATCCTGAATGGTCTGTTATTGGAACATTGTGGCATTCATTTGAGTAGGTATTTTTTAAAGTTGCACCAATCGCTGTTATAGCAATTACATCAATATTAGGAATAATATTTGTTAAAAGAAATAAATAAGATAAGCAAGTAGGAGCCAAAAGGCTCTTATTTTTATGGTTTTAAATCCTATTCGCTTACAAAACTTTTCTTATTATATAAGATAAATCGTATTCACTCTAAAAGGTTTGTGGTATTAAGAATGGTGTCGTGATAGACCAAATTACAGTATAAATTTAATAAAAAATAACCACACTAGAGTAATTAACTCCAATGTGGTTATTCTTTTGTTCCATTTGAAAGTGTCATCTAAACATTTTTTATTAAATCCCTAAATGAACTTCACAAAGGAGTATTTTTTTTCATTACTATGTAACAATTAGTCACCATTTACTTGTTTCATTACTTCTTCAGCAAAATTAGTTTCTTCTTTTTCGATTCCTTCGCCTCTTTCAAATCTAGCGAATCTTCTTATTACGATATTTTCACCAATTTTTGCAATAAAGTTTGTTAGAAGTTGTCCAACTGTAACATCAGGATCTTTAACAAAAGGTTGATCTAATAAACAAATTTCAGAAAAGAATTTATTTAATCTTCCTTCTACCATTTTATCAACAACAGCTTCTGGTTTACCTTCATTTAAAGCTTGTGCTCTTAAAGTTGCTTTTTCACTTTCTACAACTGTAGCTGGAACTTCATCACGACTAACATATTTTGGACCAATAGCGGCAACATGCATAGCAATATCTCTTACAAAAGCTTTAAAGTCTTCATTATTAGCTACAAAATCTGTTTCTGAATTTACTTCTACTAAAGCACCATATTTACCATTATGAATATATGCATCAACTAATCCTTCAGAAGCAACTCTTCCAGCCTTTTTAGCAGCCTTAGCAATACCTTTTTCTCTTAAAAGCTCTATTGCTTTATCCATATTTCCTTCAGCTTCAACTAGCATTTTTTTGCAGTCCATTATACCTGCACCAGTTCTATCTCTTAATTCTTTAACTTGCTCAGCAGTTATAGCCATTACAAGCACCTCCCAATTATTCTTCTACTTTTTCAGTTTTTTCTCTTTTTGTATAATTTCTATTTCTGTTATTTTGTCTTGGTTTTCTTTCTATTTTGTCAACGCCTTCTTTTTTTACTAACTCTTCCATTGTTTCAATTTCATCATCAGTAGCTTCAGTTAAGTTTCCTTCCTTAGCTTCAATAACAGCATCAGCAATTTTTCCAGCAATTAATGATACAGATCTTACAGCATCATCATTTCCAGGAATTACATAATCAACATCTTCTGGATTACAGTTAGAGTCAATTAAGCCGATTGTTGGAATACCTAATTTTCTTGCTTCCTTAGTACAAATGTACTCTTTCTTAGAATCAGCTAAGAAAATAAGTGATGGTAATTTATCCATTTCTTTTATTCCACCTAAGTTAGTATTTAAGATTGCCATTTCTTTTCTAAGACCGATAACTTCTTTTTTTGGTAATACATCAAAAGTACCGTCTTGTTCCATTTTCTCAAGTTCAACAAGTCTAGCAATTCTTTTCTTAATTGTGTTAAAGTTTGTTAAAGTACCACCTAACCATCTACTATTAATGTAGTACATACCACATCTTTTAGCTTCTGTTTCGATAGTTTCTTGAATTTGTTTTTTAGTACCAACAAAAAGTATAGTACCACCTTCTGCTACAACTTTTTTTGTCAAGTTATATGCTTCTTGAACTTTCTTTAAAGTTTTTTGTAAATCTAATATATAGATTCCATTTCTTGCTGTAAAGATGTATGGAGCCATTCTTGGATCCCATCTTTTAGTTTGGTGACCAAAGTGTACACCAGCTTCTAGTAATGATTTCATAGGTATAATTGCCATTAAAAATTCCTCCTTCTTATACCTCCACAAATATCTACGTTTACTACATCCATAATGGAAGGAGCATAAACTACATTTGTGTGTGTTATTAAATTTTACGTAAAGTAAAATTACTTGTAAATAACCACAAGCAGTTATATTATAACATAAAAAGCGTAACTAATCAATAGTTACGCTTTTTAAATAATCTTTTTAATACATAATTAATACACAAATAAAGTTTTTAACTTGCCGATCTAACAAATTGGCTTATCGAATCAGCAATTGATACAACTTTTTGTGTCACTGTAAGGCTCATATCATCAATTATAGCCTCATGAACATTAGTTCTGATAACTAAATCCATAATATAAGATTCATGACCAGGAACAGCCTCACGGATCATATTAATGACATTCTCATCTTTTAATGTTAACTTCTCTCCATCAGTAGCTTCACGGATCACCGGCTTGTTTTTACCTGCAATCACATACAAAACTGCTAACTTAAAGTAATCTTTGTATCCAATCTGCTTAGATACAACAATCTCGCTTGGTACAGCATTAGTAATTTTTTTTGACATAAAGTCCTCCTTATCTGAGACTAAAAGTTTCTTGTCTCTACATTTATTTTTGTGTCCACATTATATCATAGCATTTGATATATGTCAATTAAAATCTAAATTTTTAGCAAAATATCAACAATTCATGATACATTGATATCTCAGTTAACGTATACTAATTTAAATATTTATAAATTAAATACTATTATTTTAAAAACAAGACTGGCAAATTACCACCAGTCTTGTTTTCCACACTTTTAATTACTTTCTGCTTTTAAGGAACTCATTAAGTCTGGAAAGAGCAATTTTTCTAGGACTTATACCGTTCTTTTCTTCGGCTGAGATACTAGCCATTGTATCGTGCCTTCCCTCAAGCTCAAAAATTGCATCAAATCCAAAGCCATTTTCTCCATACTGTTTCTCAGGAAGTCTACCTCTTATTACTCCCTCAAATACTTCTGATCGCTCTGTCTCTGGATCATACAAAGCTATACATGTTTTCCAGATAACAGTTCTGTCTTTCAGGTCTTTGCACTTACCCAAAATGAATTCATTTCTGTCAAAATCTGACATGTTCTCTCCGTATCCAGTTTCATCAAGCCTCTTTGTATAAACACCTGGCCAGTTAGAAAGCTCCGGGATCTCAATTCCACTGTCATCTGAAATTGTAAGCATCTTAGCAACCTTACCAATGCTACTAGCTTTCTTAATAGCATTTTCTGCAAAGGTTTTTCCATCCTCTTTTGGATCAATATTCACACCACTTTCTTTAAGTGAAATGACCTCATATCCTTCAAGAATCTCCTTTACCTCTTTAATTTTGCCTTTGTTGTTGCTAGCCACTAAAAGCATAACTTTCTCCTCCTTGTTGTTATTCTCGGCTTTACTAGAATTAATTTTGGACATACATGTCCTCCTTTCTCGAGCTTTTAAAAAACTCACATAATTAGTCTTTCAGTTGATTAACTTATAACATTAACTGCACGCTTATTACATCATTGTTACATTATTATGTCAATCGTTTAACATAATTTTTTACTTTTTATTTAACTTTTATTTAACTCTCATTTTAAATTTTTACTCTTATCTCTTGATTTTTAGAAAATAAACAAAGAGTAGAATGAATGCTAGATTCTTTCTACTCCTTTACTTAAATACTAATTACCAAATATTTCGTCAAATTCCTTAGAGTCTATTTTTTCTTTTTCAATTAAAACCCCTGCAACTTTATGAAGTTTATCAATATTTTCCTTTAATATTCTTTCAGCATAATTATATGCTCTAGTTATAATATCTTTTACCTCTTCATCAATTTCAGCAGCAACCTTTTCGCTATAATCACGTTGTGAAGTCATTTCTTTTCCTAGGAATACCTCTTCTTGCGTTGACCCAAATGTAATTGGTCCTAGTTTATCAGACATACCATATTTCATAACCATAGATCTTGCAATTTTACTTGCTCTTTCGATATCATTAGAAGCACCTGTACTAACATCATTTAAAACCAATTCTTCTGCAACTCTACCGCCAAGTAAAGATACAATATGTTCATTCATCTCAGATTTTGATCTATAACTCTTATCTTCATTTGGTTTATACATAGTATATCCACCAGCCATACCTCTTGGCACAATAGAAATTTGATGTACTGTATCATGTGTTGGTAAAAATCTAGATACCACTGCATGACCTGCTTCGTGATAAGCAGTTAGTTTTTTCTCTTTTTCACTGATTATTTTTGATTTTTTCTCAGGTCCCATCATAACTTTTACCATTGCTTCTTCAATATCTTCCAAAGTAACAGTTTTCTTATCTTTTCTTGCTGCTAATAATATTGACTCATTTATCATATTTTCAAGATCTGCACCACTAAATCCAGCAGTATTTTTGGCAAGTAATTTAAAATCAATTCCCTGCTCAAAAGGTTTATCTTTTACATATAGTTTTATAATTTCTTCCCTTGCACCGATATCTGGTTCACTTACAACAATTTGCCTATCAAATCTACCTGGTCTTAGAAGTGCAGGATCTAAAATATCAGGTCTATTTGTTGCAGCCATAACTATTATACTTTCATGTGTTGCAAATCCATCCATTTCAACCAATAATTGGTTTAATGTTTGCTCTCTCTCATCATGTCCACCACCAACACCAGCACCTCTATGACGTCCAACAGCATCTATTTCATCTATAAAAATTATACATGGAGAATTTGCTTTGGCCTCAGCAAATAAATCCCTTACACGCGAAGCTCCAACGCCAACAAACATCTCAACAAAATCAGAACCACTTATTGAAAAAAATGGTACATTTGCTTCTCCTGCAACTGCTTTAGCAAGTAATGTCTTACCTGTACCAGGACCACCTACAAGTAATATTCCTTTAGGAATTCTAGCTCCCATATCCTGATATTTTTTTGGATTTTTTAAGAATTCTACTTCTTCTTTTAATTCTTCTTTTTCTTCTTCAAGACCAGCAACTTTATCAAAAGTAACCTTATTTTTAGAATTTTTGTCTATCATTTGAGCTCTATTTTTTCCAAAGCTTATTGCTTTATTGTTTCCCTCATTAGTCTTTCTTATCATAAACATAAATAAAAATAATGTTCCAACAAGTAATATTATATTTGGAATGTATGGTGCTAAAATTTCAAAAGTTGATTCACTAGCTCTTTCAAGTTCAAATTCACCATCTTTTGCCTTTGGTTGTGCAAATTCCATAAATGTAGTTATATCAGGTATATTTACTTCATATTGTTGTTTTTCCTCATTTTTAATTTTAACATCTGCCATCTGCTTGCTACTATCAATAACTATTTTTTCAACACTTTTTTCTTCAATTTTTTGTAAAAATTCTGTATATGACATATTTTTAGCAACTTCTGAATTCATCATAGATATCGCATATACAGCAATAGCAAGTAATAATATATAAGTTATAAATGTTCTAATAATTGAACTTTTCTTCATTTTTTCCTCCTTTTTGAATTTTTGCAATATTTTTATTAACTATCTCAATTGTAAATTTATTGCCCATTATGTACCTTTTTTTCTTAATATTTTTCTTTAGTAACTTTATAATGTCGTATATATGAATATTAGATATTCCATCTAAACTTCCCACACACAATTCTATAATATTCCTAACAGCCCTATACACTATACTATCATGTTCTGATAATATTTTTGAAAAGTTAAACAATATATAGTTATTATTTTCAAAAATTGCATCTTCTACTATTTTTTTTGTATAATCTTCCAAAAATTCTTCATCTTGTTTTACTATATTTTTCATTCTTATAATATTTTCTACGACATTACAATTATATTCCTTTTCTAGATTTGGTATTAATAAATTTCTAATTTTATTTCTACTATAAGTATTTTCAAAATTCGTCTTATCTATACAAGGATTAATATTACAAGTATTATTATACTCTAAAATTAACTTTTTTTCAATATTAAGCAAAGGCCTTATTATATTTTTAAATTCAAAACTCATACCTGTAAGTCCATTTAATCCACAACCACGTATTATATTTAACAATATTGTTTCAGTATCATCATTTAAATTATGAGCTGTTGCTACCTTATTGTATTCATATTCGCTACAAACTTTATTAAAAAAATCATACCTTATTTTTCTTCCACATGTTTCCTCAGATAATTTCATTTTTTTTGAAATATTTGGAACATCTTCCTTTAAATAATACATAGGAATATCCAGTTTATCACACCAATTCTTCACATATATGTATTCTTCATCTGATTCCTTTCTTATCATATGGTTTACATGAGCTACACCAATAAGGTATTCTATATTATAGGTATCTTTTAGCTTAAATTTTAATTCATGTAGCACTGTAAGCAGACACATAGAATCCGGACCTCCAGATACAGCTACAAGAATTTTATCATTACTTTTTATCAGTTTATTATCAATTATATTTTTTTCAACTTTATCTAATATATACTTTTTTACATTATACTTTTCTCTTAACACTAATTTTCCTCCGGACCTTTATATATATTTGCAAATTTAGTATACTGACCAAGCCAAGCTAACTCAACAGTTCCAGTACTTCCACTTCTATTTTTTGCAATTATTACCTCGGCTATATTCTTTTTCTCAGTTTGCTCATCATAATAATCTTCTCTATGTAAAAACATAACAATATCAGCATCCTGCTCAATAGCACCTGACTCACGCAAATCACTTAGCATTGGTTTGTGATCAGTCCTTGATTCAGTAGCACGACTAAGCTGTGACAGTGCAATAACAGGTATTTGAAGTTCCTTTGCAAGTATTTTTAATGAACGGCTAATGTCAGATATTTCTTGCTGTCTAGATGCATTTTTAGATTTTGATTCCATGAGTTGCAAATAATCAACTATTACAAGTCCAATATTTTTCTCAAGTTTTGCTTTTCTACATTTTGCTCTAAGCTCAGACGCCGTAAGTCCAGGAGTATCATCAATATATAACGGCATGTTAGAAAGTCTTCCACTTGCTTGTCCAAGTTTTAGCCATTCTTCTGAAGAAATATCATTTCCATTTTTTATTTTCATACTATCAACTTCAGCTTCTGCAGCAAGTATTCTATTACCAATTTCCTCCTTTGACATTTCAAGAGAAAATATCATAACAGGAACATTATCATGCTGTGCAACATAGTTAGCAATATTTAAAACAAAAGCAGATTTTCCCATTGCTGGACGTGCTGCAACTATCAATAAAGCTGATGGATTAAGTCCTGATATTTTTTTATCTAAATCAATAAATCCTGATTCAATTCCAGATACTTTTCCTTTATTTTGAACCATTTTTTCTATTATGTCAAATACGTTTATAAGTACTTCTTTCATACTTGCAAATTCTCTTGTATTCCTATTTTGGACTAAGTCAAATACTTTCTTTTCGGTTTGTTCAATTATTGTGTCGACTTCCTCTTCTTGTGAATATCCCATTTTTTGAATATCATTTGCAACTTTTATAAGTTGTCTTAAAACAGATTTTTCTTCTACTATTTTAACATAATTTTCTATATTAGTAATCGTAGGAACATTATCAATAAGAGTTGATATATATTGTATATCTCCAACCTTTTCTAATGTTCCCCTTAATTTTAATTGATTTGTTAACGTAATTACATCTATATGCTGTCCTAATCCATATAGTTCAGACATTGCTGAATAAATCTCTTTATTATCTTCCCTATAAAAATCTTCTGATTTTAATACTTCAATTGCAGCAACAACAGAATCTTTGTCCGTAAGCATTGATCCAAGTACGGCTTGTTCTGCAATTATATCATTTGGTTGAACTTTATTTACTAATTCATTTTCCAAAGTTTTGCACCTACATTCTTACAACAACAATCTTTAAACTTGCTACGACTCCTTCATTTAATTTAATAGATACAGTATAATCTCCTAAATTCTTTATAGGGTGTGCTATAACAATCCTTTTCTTGTCGATATTTAAATTAAATTTCTTGTTCATTTGATCAGCAATTTCTTTTTCTGTTATACTACCAAATAATTTACTTGCTTCACCCACTTTATGTTTAAATTCAATATAACCTTTTTCTATTAATTCTTTTTGTTTTAAAGCCTCTTCATAATCTGTTTTTTTCTTGAATGCTACTGCTTGTGACTTTGTATTTGCTTCGTTTATATTCTTACTATCGGCTACAGCAGCAATTTTTTTAGGTATTAAATAATTTCTTGCATAGCCTTCACTAACTTCAACTATTTGCAATTTTTTTCCTAAACCTTTTACATCTTTATTTAAAACTACTTTCATAATTATATACATGATATATTTTTAATAAATACATCATTTTCTCCTTTCTTTCTCATATTTTAATTACTCTTTACCAAAATATTCATTTATACTTTCTATTAGTCTTTGCTTTGCTTCAGCAATAGAAACACCTGCAATTTGGGCACCTGCAAAAGTCAAATGTCCACCACCACCAATTTTTTCAAGTATAGATTGCACATTTATATCTCCCATAGATCTTCCAGATATCATTACAACATCGTCAATTTTGCAAAGTACAAATGACGCAAGTATTCCTGAAATCGATAAAAGTTCATCTGCAGCTTGAGCTGCTATTATCCCCATATCTTTATAATTTTCTTCACTTGTTGAAATAGCTATTTGAGAACGTATTATTTCAGCATTTTTTACTATTTCTACCTTTGCTACATAAGTTTCAAAGTCATTTTGGAACAACTGCTTTACTTCTGTTAAATCGATACCATATTTTTTTAAATATGCTGCAACTTCAAATGTTCTAACACCAGTTTTGAAGATAAAATTCTTTGTATCTATTACTATTCCTGCATACAAACTTTCAGCTTCCATTGGAGTAAGTGTAACATTATCCAAATACATCAAAAGCTCAGTTACAAGCTCAGATGCAGATGAAGCATAAATTTCATGATATGTAAGTAATGCATTATCTATAAACTCAGTTCCTCTTCTATGATGATCTATTACCACAATTTTTTCAAATTCATCCATGAAATCTGGATATGACAAATAAGACTTCTTGTGAGTATCAACTACTACTAAAAGTGAATTACTAGTATCAACTTTTTTTAACTCGTTTCCTGAAATAAACACATTTTCATAATCTTTATTAAGTTTAATTTTATCAATTATGGTTTTTGTACTACTATTACATTTTGCATCTATTACGATATTTGCTTGCTTGTTTAAAGATCTTGCAATTTTAAATACACCAACAGCAGCCCCTATACAATCAATATCAGAGTTCTTATGACCGATTATATAGACTTTATCTACTCTTTCCATTATTTCTTTTAATGCTTGAGCAACAGTTCTAGCTCTAACTCTACTAGTTTTTTCAAGACCTATGTTTTGACCTCCATAAAAATCAAATTTTTTATCTTTTTTCACAACAACTTGATCTCCACCACGTCCAAGTGCAATATCTAAAGCAGAATTACTACTATTATATCTATCAGATATATATTCTTCATTATATGATATTCCAACAGAAATAGTAATAGGCAATTTTGTTACATTTGTTATATTTCTAACTTTTTCAAGAATTTCAAATGTGTTACTTTCCATCTTTTCTATATACTGCTTTTCAATAAATACAATATATCTATCTTTATCTATTTTAGAAATAACGCCATTATTAGAACTTACAAAATTTATTAACTCTTTAGTAATTTTTGAAGATATTTCTGCTTTTTGAAGTTCATCTAAGCCTTGCATTGTCTCATCATAATTGTCTATAAGTATAATACCTACGGCAATTTTTGTATTATCTAATGTTTTTCTTAACCTTGCCTCTTCCGTTTTATTTAAATATGTAACTAAAATGGCATCTAAATTTAAAAATTTAATTTTATTTGCAACTGCACAATAAATTTCACCATTTCCTATATCTACTTGCATTGATGCTGTATTAGAACTTTTTAATTCTTTATTTAGCATTAAAGCCGTATCTGATAAACACTCCCTTGGTATTAAATGCTTTGAAATATTATTTTGCCATACCACATTTGTTAGATTAGTTACTATAACCATAGGTATATCTACTAAATTTAAATTTTCCTTTAGTACCATATCAACACTTTGTGATAACTCAACTATTCTGTCTTTTCTATTTTTTATTTCCTTTATACAAATATACAACATTACTAAAGCAACTAAACCTACTACTCCAAAACTAATATACAAATTAGATGGATTTATAACAAATGCTAAAACAGCTATAAATATAATCAGCACCAAATAGTAAATTTTTACTGAAAATACTTTAAAATCTAACCATTTATTTTTATTTTTCTTCATATTTATAGTCCTTCTTACCTAAATATTATTGTACTATTTTTATGTATATTTGTCAAGTAACCCAGTATTTAAGCAACAATAGCTAGCATTACAAAATATTTTATAAAAAAAACACCCCAAAATGGGGTAATTAAATATAGTTTCTTGATTAATATACAGTTTTGTCTTTTTTATTATTCCACGCATCAAATGGATTATTAGCACAATTTCCACTAATTTTTTCTTCAGATATTATTTTTTTCTTTCCATTTAAATGCATAAATATATCGTTATCAATAAATCCAGAATTCGTTGCGCTATCATAATCTAATACGTATTTTATTACTGGAATTCTTGACCAACATGCAGCAGACAAACACATAGGGCAACTTCTAGCACTTGATATCAAAATACAATCTTTTAACATAAGTCTATTTAATTTTTTACAAGCCTCTCTAATAGCATTTACTTCAGCATGTGCAGTTGGATCTACATCTTTTAATGTAGTATTTCTTGCAATACTTACAATTTGATAATTTTCATCTTTTCTTTTAATTATAACCGCTGCACCAAAAGGTCCACCATAACCTTTTTCCACTCCATCATTGGCATATTGACAGCATAAATTTAAAACTTCAGTAATACATTCATCTAAATTACTATATATCTTTTCATAAACTTCATCTTTCATATTTTTTCCTCCAAACACAATTATTATATATTATGATAGCATAAATATCAATATCATATTTTACAAATTGTGGTATAACAGATTAATTGTTATTTTAACGCTATAAGTGTTATAACATCTACATGAGATATTTCTAATATATTATTTTGTCGTATTTTAGTGTAAAATGTAGATATTGGAGGTGCATTATGGGGATAAATATCGATTTTAAAAGAGATAAAGTTGAATCTACGTATAAAACAATTTATATAAAAAACGAACTAGTTGAAAAAATAAATGATTTAGCAAAGAAAAATAATACATCTTTTAATAACGTTGTAATTAAAATGATAGAGTATTGTACTACAAAAGGTAAAAATTTTTAAATTAAAAATTTATTAAAAAGACTATAGAGAAAATTAACCACAAACAATTTGTTAATTTTCTCTATTTTACTACCTACGTATAGTTGCTCCATTTTCAAGTCTAAGTCTATCTGCAATCATAGCAATAAACTCACTATTAGTTGGTTTACCTTTATTAGAATTTACTGTATATCCAAATATCTTTTCATGTATCTCTATTTGACCTCTATTCCAAGCTACTTCGATTGCATGCCTTATAGCACGTTCAACCCTAGATGGTGTTGTGCTAAATTTTTTTGCTAAAGTCGGATATAAAGTCTTTGTTATTGCATTTATTACATCTTCGTTTTCAACAGCCATTAAAATAGCTTCTCTAATATACTGATATCCTTTTATATGTGCAGGGACACCAACATCGTGTATCATATTTGTTGTTCTTACCTCTATTGGGGCTGACGAATTAACACTACTATTTATTGTTGTTTTTGAATAACACATTTGATTATCGGTATTATTATATGAAAGTTCATTTTTTATTAAATCTCTCAATCTTTCTACAAGTGTTTCCATATCAAATGGCTTTACTACATAATAAGTTGCACCTAGTGCAATAGCTTTTTGAGTTATCTTTTCTTGTCCTATTGCAGACATCATTATTATAGTGGGTCTAGATAACCCTTTTTCTTTTACCATATCCTCTAGTACAGCCAATCCATCTTTTTCTGGCATTATTATATCTAGCAACATTATATCTGGTTCATACTCTTTTATAAGATTAATAGAATTTTGACCATCAAGTGCAGTTGCCACAACCTCCATATCTTCTTGTGTATTTATGTACATACTCAAGAGCCTTACAAATTCTTTATTATCATCAATTATTAATACTTTTGACTTATCGCTCACTTAAATATACCTCCTAATATTTACTTAATAGCGCAATTTAATTATATTATAAAATTAATAAAAATTGCAATAGTAAAAAAGCATTTTTTATGTCTAGTTTTGTCGAATAGAATCCTTTAAAATTAAGAAAATATAATTTTTTTAATTTTTTATGTATAATTTTTTAAAAATTTCACAAATTATTAGTGTAAAGTAAATAAGAATTTTAACAAAATATTACTTAATTTTTAAATTATAATTTTATTATTGTTATAACAAATAATTATTAACATTAGAAATTAATTATTTCTGTTACTCTTGTTACTTTACTAGTTTAAAAATATTGGAGGTGAATTTAAATGACATCTAACAGCAAAATGACAAATAAACAAGCTAAAGCGGCATTAGATAAGTTCAAATACGAAGTTGCAAATGAAATTGGTGTAAACCTAAAGCAAGGATATAACGGTGACCTTACTTCTAAAGAAGCTGGTTCAATAGGTGGCGAAATGGTTAAAAAATTAGTAGCTCAAGCTGCTAACCAAATGCAATCACAAATGCCTAACCAATAGTGTTAAAAAACTTAGTTCATAATTATTGATGAAAATAGTGAGTATTTATTTTTCTAATACTCACTATTTTTTAACTCTTAGGAGTACTCAAATCACTTCCTACTAAATAATACCATAATTGAATATTCATTTCCATTTTTTATCGCTTTTTTCCACTTTTTTCTACTTTTTTTATACTTTTTGTCAATTTACATAATTATTACTAACTAATTCGTGTCGATTTTTGGCATTTAAATTCTTAAAACCCGCATAATTAGTAAAGTTCAAGTAAATTTTATTATATAAAAAATTTTTTTTGAATCATTTATACATCTTAATTGCTCAACATTTGATAATTATTTATATTGACTTTTTATTCAAAAAACTATATAATTTATGTGATAGGAGGATCAAAATGATAGGAAATATTGGCATTGAAGAAGAACATATCGATATACTAAATAACATTTCAAAATTTCACTTTAACTTTAACGAGAAAGATTTTTTAGAATTTGTAAAAAATGATATAAACTTTATTTACACTTATTTAAAGAATTCAATAATAAATGATAATGATTTTAACTACGATGAAAATGATGCTAACATATCTGAAGAAGCTGCTAAACAATATGAAGATATCTTAAAGAAAAAATATGATGATGAAATACTAATAAGACTTCTAGCAAATAAAAAAAAATATAGACTACTTAAAAGAATTGACTCACTTTCAATTCAGCATGTTAGAATATATAGCTACGATCAAGCTACTGATGAAATAAAAATTGGATTATCAATGTACTTTTATGATGATTTAAGAAACAATAATGAATTTTATGACATGGAAAAAGATATGTTTTGGAATGATACATGGCTTGCTACATATGAATATAAAAAAATTAATGATATTTCAAAGCTTAGCTGTCACAACTGTGGCGCACCATTAACCAATTTTATAACTACTAACATTTTAAAATGTGACTTCTGTAATACTATAAAAATCATAGCATCAAATAGTTGGAAATTAAAAAATATAGATGTTATATAAAAAAAACAAGGTAAATATCTAGCCTTGTTTTTTATTTTTTGTTTTTATATTTAAATTTTTATAAGTTTAATATTATTTTCTAATGTATTAAAAACTTGAATTGATATAAAAATAGCACTCTTTAAAGTGCTATTTTTATATTATTTACTATAATTATACATCATTTTTAATTTAAGAAACCTGTATAATGTCTGCTTACCATTTGAGTTTCTAAATTCTTCAAAACTTCAAGTCCAACACTTACTATGATAAGTACTGATGTACCACCAAAAGAAATAGAAATTGGTAATGCACCTTGTAATAATACTGGTAATATAGCAATTAACGCTAAGAATAAAGCACCAACTGCAGTAATATTCTTTAACACTTTAGATATGTACTCAGAAGTGTTTTTACCAGCTCTTATTCCAGGTATAAATCCTCCATTTTTCTTTAATTGGTTTGAAATTTCTACAGGATTTACTATAAACATTGTATATGCAAAAGTAAAGCCAATTATAAGAAGCATATAGATTACTGAATATGCTAACAAATAATACCATGCACTACTGCTAGAAACACTAAATATATTAGTTATAACAGCCCAAAAACCAGTTGGATTTCCTTTAGTACATAGGCTTATAATTGTTCCTGGGAACATCATAAACGACATTGCAAATATTATTGGCATAACACCTGCCATAGCAACTTTTATAGGAATATGAGTGTTTTGACCACCATACATTTTTCTACCAACTACACGTTTTGCATAATTAACTGGAATTCTACGTTCAGCTTGTTGTACATAAATAACTCCTGCAATTACAGCAATCATAGCTATTATTAGTGCAACAACTACTAAAATTGGAACAAATCCACCTTTAGCGTAAGTATAAAGTGCAGCTGCACCGGATGGAATACGAGATATAATACCAACAAAAACAATCATTGATATTCCATTTCCAATTCCATACTCAGTTATCTTATCTCCCAACCAAGTAAGCAATGCAGTACCAGCTATTAAAGATGTCATAAACAAAAGACATCCAGCTATTGCACCTGCACCATAAGTAAGTTGAGGAAGTAAAAATCCCTTATAAGTTAAATACAAACCTAAACCTTCAATTATTGCAAAAGCAATAGTTAAATATTTAGTATACTTAGAAAGCTTTTTTCTTCCTTCTTCACCTTCATTTTTTAATTTATCAAGTGAAGGTACTATTACTTGCAACAAATTAAGAACAATCGAAGCAGTAACATAAGGTCCGATAGTCATAGCAAATATAGAAAATCTACCAAATGAGCCACCTGAAATCAAGTTTATTGTGGCAAGAAGACCATTACTGCTAGTTCCTACTTGTTCCATAAATGATATCTTATCAATACCAGGAACAGTCACAAATGAACCAAGCCTATACAATAATATAATAAATATAGTAAATATTATTTTCTTTCTTATATCTTTAACAGAAAAAATATCTTTTAAGGTTTGAAGCATATTACTTCACCTCAATCTTTCCACCAACAGCTTCTATTTTAGACTTAGCTGAGTCAGAAAACTTCTTTGCAACAACTGTAAGCTTTTTAGTCAAATCACCAGTTCCAAGTACTTTAACACCGTCTAGTTCTTTTTTAATAAGTCCTTCTGATATTAAAAGATCAGCATTAACTACTGTATCATTTTCGAATCTTTCTAAGTCACATACATTAACAACTGCATATTCCTTTGCAAAATGATTCTTAAATCCTCTTTTTGGAATTCTTCTATATAAAGGTGTTTGTCCACCCTCAAAGCCTCTTCTAATGCTTCCGCCTGATCTTGCTTTTTGTCCTTTATGTCCTTTACCAGCAGTTTTTCCAAGTCCGCTACCAGTTCCTCTACCAACTCTAAGACCAACTTTAGTTGCTCCATAAGCTGGACCTAAATCGTGCATCTTCATCTAAAAGCTCCTCCTCTCTTTTTAATATTACTTTAATATTTCTTCTACTGTTTTTCCTCTAAGTTTAGCTACTTCTTCTGGAGTTCTCATTGATTGTAAAGCCTTAATTGTAGCATATACTACATTTCTGCTATTACGAGAACCTAAAGTCTTAGCTGTAACATTCTTAACTCCTGCAAGTTCAAGAACTGGTCTTACTGCACCACCAGCAATAACACCTGTACCTTCAACAGCTGGTTTTAATATAACCTTTGATGAACCAAAAGTTGCTACAAACTCATGTGGTAAAGTTCCATTTACAAGTGATACTTCTTGTAAGTTTTTCTTAGCTTCTTCAGATGCTTTGTTTATAGCTTCTGGAACTTCTGAAGATTTACCAGTACCAACACCGATTCTTCCGTTACCATCTCCTACTACAACTAAAACGCTAAATCTAAAAGTTCTACCACCTTTAACAACTTTTGTAACTCTTCTAACGTTAACAACTTTTTCTACTAATTCTTGTTTTGTTTCAGTCATCTAAGTTTTCTCCTTTCTACTAAAATTTAAGTCCTGCTTCTCTTGCAGCGTCAGCTAATGCTTGTACTTTTCCATGATATAAATAACCATTTCTATCAAAAACTACTGTTTCAATATTTTTTTCAATTGCACGTTTTGCAACAAGTGCACCTACTTCCTTAGCTGCCTCTATATTAGATGCTTTTGTTTTTACATCTGCATCTAAAGTTGAAGCTGATACTAAAGTTACTCTTGCATCGTCATCAATAACTTGTGCATATATATTATTTAGACTTTTAAAAACACAAAGTCTTGGCTTTGAAGCTGTGCCTTTAACTGTAGCTCTTACTCTTCTTTGTCTTGCAACTCTAGCTTCATGTTTATTCTTTTTGCTAATCATGTTAAGTTTTCCCTCCTTTTAATTTAGGTTTATTTTTTACCGCCAGCTTTTCCTTCTTTTCTTCTTATATGTTCGCCAACGTATTTAATACCCTTACCCTTATATGGTTCTGGTAATCTATACTCTCTAATGTCAGCAGCTACTTGACCAACTTTTTGTTTGTCAATACCTTTAACAATTATAGAGTTTTGTGCTGGAACTTCAATAGTAATTCCTTCTGGTTCAACAACTTCAACAGGATGTGAATAACCAAGAGTTAAAACTAATTTATTTCCTTGTTTTTGTGCTCTGTATCCAATACCATTTATTTCTAGTGCCTTTTCAAATCCACTAGTTACACCTGTTATCATATTATGAATTAAAGTTCTAGTTAAACCATGTATATTCCCAGCTTTTTCATTAACCAAAGTTACTAGTACTTTATCATCTTCAACTTTAATATCTACGTCCTTAAGAAATTCATTTGTCAAAGTTCCCTTTGGTCCTTTTACTGTAACTGTATGATTTTCTACTTTTACATCAACACCTTCTGGTATTGCGATAGGACTTTTTCCTATTCTTGACATGGTATACCCTCCTTTTTATTTATATTACCAAACATATGCTAGTACTTCACCAGCAACATTTTCTTTTCTTGCTTGTTTATCAGTCATTATTCCTTTTGAAGTAGAAATAATTGCTATTCCTAGACCATTTAAAACTCTAGGTAACTCTTCAACACTTGCATATATTCTAAGACCTGGTTTACTTATTCTCTTTAATCCTTGTAAAACTCTAGTCTTTCCATCATATTTTAATGTAATTCTGATTGTCTTTTTTGCTCCATCTTGTAATATATCTGATGATTTTACAAAACCTTCTGCAACCAATATATCAGCAATTGCATTCTTAACTTTTGAGTAAGGAACGTCAACTGTATCATGTCTTTGAGTGTTAGCGTTTCTTATTCTTGTTAACATGTCTGAAATTGGATCGTTCATTGATTTTTACCTCCTTCTTACCAGCTTGCTTTTTTAACTCCTGGTATTTCTCCTTGATATGCTAATTTTCTAAAGCATAGACGACATACTCCATATTTTCTCATATATGAATGTGGTCTTCCACATATTTTACATCTATTATAATATCTTGTGCTAAATTTTGGCTCTCTTTGTTGTTTAGCAATCATAGATTTTTTTGCCATGCTTATATCCTCCTTACTTTGCAAATGGTAAGCCAAGCATTTCAAGTAATGCATAAGCTTCTTCGTTAGTCTTTGCACTAGTTACAAATATAACATCCATTCCTCTTACTTTATCTATTTTATCATACTCTATTTCAGGGAATATTAATTGTTCTTTAACACCCATAGAATAATTTCCTCTACCGTCAAAAGATTTTGGATTTAAGCCTTTAAAATCTCTAACACGTGGAAGTGCTACGTTAAATAATTTTGTAGCAAAATCATACATTTTATCAGATCTTAATGTTACTTTGCATCCTAGATCCATACCTTCTCTTACTTTAAAAGCTGCAATTGATTTTTTAGCTTTTGTAGCAATTGGCTTTTGACCAGAAATTAGCTCTAAGTCTCTCATAGCATTTTCCAATGCTTTTGAATTATCCTTTATATCAGAAACTCCCATATTTATAACAATTTTTTCAAGCTTTGGAGCTTGCATTATTGATTTATATCCAAACTTTTTCATTAAAGCAGGAGCAATTTCTGCTTTATACTTTTCTTTAAGGTTCATGTGTTTTTCCCCTCCTTTACTTTACTTCTTCACATTTTTTACAGAATCTTTGTTTTGTTCCATCTTCTGCAACTTTTATTCCTAATCTTACACCCTTATCACATTTATCGCAATAATAATTAACTTTTGATACGTCAATAGCTGCTTCTTTTTTTATGATTCCTGATTCTTGTCCTTGTCTTCTAGCCTTAACGTGCATTGTTCTTACGTTAACACCTTTAACAATTACTTTACCATTTTTTCTATCTACTGAAAGAATCTCACCTTTTTTTCCTTTTTCGGAACCAGAATTTACTATAACAGTATCACCTTTTTTTAATTTTATTTTAGCTACCACTTCATTCACCTCCGAAAATTAAAGAACTTCTGGTGCTAGAGATACTATTTTCATATAATCCTTATCTCTAAGTTCTCTTGCTACAGGTCCAAAAATACGTGTTCCCTTTGGTGTTTTATCGTCCTTTATTATAACTGCTGCATTTTCATCAAATCTTATATAAGAACCATCATCACGTCTTAGACCTCTTTTTGATCTAACTATAACTGCTTTAACAACATCACCTTTTTTTACAGTTCCACCTGGAGCTGCTTTTTTTACAGAAGCAACTATAACATCACCAATGTTACCCCATTTTCTATGATGTCCACCTAGAACACGGATACACATGATTTCTTTTGCTCCAGTATTATCTCCAACTTTTAATAATGTTTGTTGTTGTATCATGGATTAGTCCTCCCTTCAAACTTTTTAACCATCTAATTATTTTTAATTATTTTACTTTTTCCACAACTCTTACTAGTCTATATCTTTTATCTTTGCTTAGTGGTCTAGTTTCCATTACTTCTACAACGTCGCCTATATTGCATACGTTTTCTTCGTCATGAGCTTTTATCTTTAAAGTTTTGTTAACAATTTTTCCATAAAGTGGATCTTTTGTCTTAGTATCAATTCTAACAACAATTGTCTTATCCATTTTATTGCTAACTACTTTTCCAATTTTTGTTTTTCTTAGATTTCTTTCCATAGCTAATATAATCCTCCTTTACCACTAATTATTTGCTATTTTAGTTAATTGAGTGTTTACTCTTGCTATATTCTTTTTAACTAAACTAATTTTTTTAGGGTTGTCAAGACCATTAAGTGCATGTTGAAATCTTAATTTAAATAATTCTTGCTTTAATTCTTTTAATTCTTTTTGTAAATCTGCTTCAGACATATTTACATATTCATTCATTTTACTAGATTTCATTTGCTACTCCCCCTTTTCTTCACTCTCGTTTGAAACTTCCTTATTTTCAGCTTGTTGTTGTGCTTTACTAACTATTTTACATTTTATTGGAAGTTTATGAATTGCTTTTTGTAAAGCTTCTTTAGATACTTCTTCACTAAGACCGGCAATTTCAAATAATATTCTACCTGGTTTTACAACTGCTACGAAGTATTCTGGATTTCCTTTACCAGAACCCATACGAGTTTCAGCTGGTTTCTTAGTTATTGGCTTATCTGGAAATATTTTTATCCAAGTCTTACCAACTTTTTTTGTATATCTTGATAAAGTAACTCTGACAGATTCGATTTGATTAGCAGTTATCCAAGCTGGTTCTAAAGCTTGAATACCATAATCGCCATTTACTACCATAGTTCCTCTAGATGCTTTACCTTTATTAGTTCCTTTTTGAACTTTTCTATATTTTGTTCTTTTTGGTGACAACATTTTTAGTTACCTCCTTTTACATCTTTTTTTGCTGGTAGAACTTCTCCTTTATATATCCAAACCTTAACGCCTATAATACCGTATGTAGTTTTTGCCTCAGCAAAACCATAATCGATATCAGCTCTTAAAGTTTGTAGAGGAATTGTTCCTTCGCTATAATGTTCTGTTCTAGCAATTTCTGCTCCACCTAAACGACCAGATACAGCAGTTTTTATACCTAGAGCTCCTGCTTTCATTGTTTTTTGCATAGCTTGTTTCATAGCTTTTCTAAAAGATACTCTCTTTTCAAGTTGTAAAGCTATGTTTTCAGCTACAAGTTGAGCAGCTAAATCAATGTCTTTAACTTCAACTATATTTAATGATACTTCTTTAGATACCATCTTAGAAAGTTTTACTTTTAGTTCTTCTATTGCAGCTCCGCCTTTACCAATTATCATTCCTGGCTTTGCAGTATAGATATCTACAAAAACTTTATCACCTTTTCTAGAAATATCTAACTTATTTATTCCTGCTGGTTTAAGTAAGTCTTTTAAATATTTTCTGATTTTATAATCTTCTACTAAGTAATCTGAAAAATTTTGTTTATTTGCATACCAAGTTGAAGACCAGTCTTTTATTATTCCGACTCTAAGTCCGTGTGGACTAACTTTTTGACCCATAGTAAACTTACCTCCCTTAAATTAAGCTTCTTTTAGAACAACTGTAATATGAGATGTTCTTTTTCTTATTCTATTTGCTCTACCTTGTGCCCTTGGCATAATTCTTTTCATTGTAGGTCCTTGATTTGCATATATTTCACTAATATATAACTTTGTTTCATCCATGTCATGATTATTAGTGGCATTTGCTGCAGCTGATTTAACTAATTTTTCAACTATTGGTGCTGCTGCTTTATTAGTATATTTTAATATTGACAATGCTTCTTTTACATTTTTGCCTCTTATTAAGTCTATTACGATTTTTACTTTTCTGCTACTTATTCTTGCATTATGTAATTCAGCTCTTGCTATCTTTTCTTCCATTTTAAGGCTCCTCCTTTTTGATTAATATTTTACTTTATTTTTGTCTTTTTATCTCCTGAATGTCCTCTGAAAAGTCTTGTTGGTACAAACTCTCCCAATTTATGTCCTATCATTTCTTCAGTTATATAAACTGGAACATGTTTTCTTCCATCGTGAACTGCTATTGTGTGACCAATCATTTGAGGATATATAGTAGAACTTCTAGACCATGTTTTTAATGCTTCTTTCTTATCTTCAGCATTTAACTTTTCAACTCTTCTAAGTAATCTTTCATCTACATATGGTCCTTTTTTTAGTGATCTTGACATATTCTATCCCTCCATACTATTTACTATTTCTTCTTTTTACAATATACTTATCAGTTCTGTGTTTAGTTTTTCTTGTCTTGTAACCAAGTGCTGGTTTACCCCAAGGAGTACGTGGACCTGAATGTCCAACTGGTGCTCTACCTTCACCACCACCATGTGGGTGATCGCAAGGATTCATTACGCTACCTCTAACAGTAGGTCTAATTCCCATATGTCTAGTTGCTCCAGCTTTACCTTTTTTTACATTTTCATGATCTAAGTTTCCAACTTGACCAATACAAGCTCTACAATCAACTGATATAAGTCTCATTTCGCCAGAAGGCATTCTAACGTGTGCATACTTTCCTTCTTTTGCCATAAGTTGTGCTGACATACCAGCGCTTCTTACAAGTTGAGCACCTTTTCCTCTATGTAGTTCAATATTGTAAATTACTGTACCTACAGGAATACTACTAATTGGTAAGCAGTTACCTGGTTTAATATCAGCGTTTACTGAAGACATTACTTTATCGCCATCTTTTAAGTTAAGTGGTGCAATTATATATGCTCTTTCGCCATCTTCATATTCAATTAAAGCAATATTTGAAGTTCTATTTGGATCATATTCAATTCCAATTACAGTTGCTTCCATATCTACTTTATTTCTTTTAAAATCAATTACTCTATATTTTCTTCTGTTTCCACCACCATGATGTCTAACTGTAATTTTACCACTATTATTTCTACCTGCATTTTTCTTTAAAGGAGCAAGTAAAGATTTTTCTGGTGATTTTTTAGTTATTTCATCATTTGATAAAACTGTTGTATTTCTAAGTGATGGAGTAACAGGTCTAAATGATTTTATTCCCATTTTTTATTCCCTCCTAGTTAGTTCCAAATGCTGAACTGATTTCTTCAATTTCAGTTTTATATTTTTTAGCTACTTTTACTTCTTTTCCACCTTTTGTTAAGTATTTAACATCAGCAGGATTTGTGTCAATTTGAACAATTGCTTTTTTCCATGCTTTTGTTGTTCCTTGGTGTACTCCAACTCTTTTATTTTTTCCGTCATATCTTAATGTATTTACTTTTAATACTTTTACTCCGAATAACTCTTCAACAGCATTTTTTATTTCTACTTTTGTAGAATTTACAGCTACTTCAAAAGTATATTTACCGTTTGGAATATTAGAATAAGATTTTTCTGTCATTATAGGTCTAATAATTATATCTTCTGCATGTCTCATTATGCGTACACCTCCTCTAATTTCTTAACAGCATCTTCTGTTACTACTAAACTGTCATATTTTAATAAATCAAATATATTTATAGTATTAACCAATGTAGTTTTTACATTTTCAATATTTCTACTTGATGCTTGTACATTTAGGTTTTTCTCACTTAACATTATTAAAGCCTTGTTTGCTTTTAAATTGTTAAGAACATTAACCATATTCTTTGTTTTGATTTCATTTAATTCTAACTTATCAACAACAATTAAGTTACCTTCTTGAACTTTTGAAGTTAATACTGATCTAAATGCAAGTTGTCTCATTTTCTTAGGAATTGCATATTTATATGATCTTGGCTTTGGTCCAAGTGCAATACCACCTTTAATCCATTGTGGAGCTCTTATACTTCCTTGTCTAGCTCTACCTGTACCTTTTTGTTTCCATGGTTTTCTTCCACCACCACGTACTTCAGCTCTTGTTTTAGTAGATTGAGTACCTTGTCTTTGATTAGCTAAATAGTTAACAAGTGCACTATGAACTACTACATCATTAACTTCTACGCCAAATACTGTTTCGTTTAACTCAATATCGCCTACTTTATTACCTTCCATATTTAAAACGTCTACTTTAAGCATTCTATTTAATCCTCCTTCCTAATCACGATTACTTTACAGTCTTTCTGATTTTAACAATTGAATTTTTAGCTCCTGGAATAGAACCTTTTATTAAAATCACATTTTTATCTGTATCAATTTTTACTACATCTAAGTTAAGAATTGTAGAAGTTTCTCCTCCCATATGTCCTGGAAGTTTTTTACCTTTAAATACTCTACCTGGTGTAGATGTTGGTCCCATTGAACCTGGTCTTCTATGATACATAGAACCATGAGCCATAGGTCCTCTATGTTGTCCATGTCTTTTGATATTTCCTTGGAATCCTTTTCCTTTTGAAGTTCCTTGAACATCAATTCTATCTTCAGAAGTAAAATTATCAACTGTTATTTTGCTTCCAATTTCAAATTCATCAACATTTTCAACTTTTATTTCTTTTAAATATCTTTGTGGTTCAACACCAGCTTTTGCAAATATTCCCTTTCTTGGTTTATTTACATTCTTTTCTTTAATTTCTCCGAAACTAACAACTATAGCATTGTATCCTTCTTTTGCAACTGTCTTCTTAGCAACAATTGTTAAAGGCTCAACTACAACAGCTGTAACTGGAATTGCTGTTCCATCTTCAGAAAAAATTTGTGTCATTCCTATTTTCTTTCCGTAAACTTCATTTACCATTTGTTTTTCCTCCCTTTAATTCATTCATTTAAACTCTCATAAACGATTTAAGTATCTAGCATAGGGTATGTCATTGCCTCTTTAAGGATAACTGCTAATACTCTAACTTAAGTTTAAATTATAATTTAACTTCGATATCAACACCAGCAGGCATATCAATTGACATTAAAGCATCAACTGTAGCTTGATTAGGTGATAAAACATCAATTACTCTTTTATGAGTTCTCATTTCAAATTGTTCTCTTGAATCTTTGTGTTTGTGTGGAGAACGTAATATTGTAACAATCTCTTTCCTAGTTGGTAATGGAATTGGTCCTGATACTTCTGAACCAGTTTTTTTAGCTACTGCAACTATCTTTGCTGCTGCTTGCTCTAGTAATTCATGATCATAAGCTTTTAATCTTATTCTCATTTTTTTTGATTCTACTTTTGCCATATGTAAAACACTCCTTTTCTACAAATTATCGGACAACAAGTTTTACACTACCCCGTGTGTTTCATTTTCTACACATACAAAAACCAAATTCAATCAAATATTAGTAAACAAATATCAATTAAAATTTGGCAAATACTATAATATATGTATACTTGCCGCCTGATTTAAAATCAGACATGCTCCATAGAAGTTCCCTATCTCTTTGGATAGCCACATTCTACTTCATCGCAGATCATAATCAATTATAAACTAGTTTATGTAAAAAAGCAAGTATTTTTATAAAAAAAAGTAAAAAAATATATTTTTTAAAGTGTTGACGTAATATTTTTATAACAATTGATTAAAAATTCACATAAATGCTTATGTTTTAGTGTGTAATATTTTACAATAATTATCGCAATTTTATCAAAAAAATCTCCCTATTTTTTAACAAATTCTATCAATGATTTTTTAAACATATTAATTTTTGTTATTTTAGTCTTAATAAAATTTTAGAATATTTAAGTCAAAAAAATCATTGAAATTTTAAAACAGTCTCAATGATTTTATTTTTTATTTTAAATTCTTAATATTATATCATTCTAATCCGCATTTTTCTTTACTTTGTACAAGTACAAGGTATCTGATTTACTTAAAAATGAAAAATTTCCTTCTAATTTTTCAATTGAAATAATATCAAAATTATTATTTTTTAGATATTCTTCTTTCAGACTAACAGTATTTTCATCTACTAGTACATAAAATAATTTATTATAAATTTTACTTTTATACAATTTTTCTGTTTCTTTATTTGTTGCAGTTACCCATTCCTCTAGGTTATATATGTAATTTTCTTTATCTCTTAGTAAAGTTGGAAGCATGCTATCATCACCAATAGAGCCAAAATTACCATCAACTTTAATTTTTTCATTTTTCCTGTCTAATGCAATCATCTTTATATTTGAAAAATATTCATTAAAATAATCACTTATACCAGAAAAATCCTTTACTTTTACCGCTAAATCATATCCAATTGAAGGTAGCATTGTAATTATAAAAACAATAAATAAAATTTTCCCAGCACATTTATTTTTATTAAATATCTTATACGCATTAGCAATAAAAAAGATTGTCCCAAGAACAACTATAATGCTTGCATACCTTACATACCCTATAATCATTTTTTCCCACAAAATAGTGCATGCAAGCAAAATCATATCAAGAGAAAACAAGCTATTGTTTTTATATTTTTTTCTAAAGATAAAATATAGTAAATATATAACTTCAGATACATATCCTATCAGCCAAGCTATATCTACAAACCTCGTATCAAATGCTCTTTTAGGGTAGAATATTATATATATTGGCCATATTAAAAACTGAACTATATTTTTTGGTCCAAATCTATCATCTTGCCATGAGCTTTCCATAAAGTACTTCGACTTAAATATCTGATTATAATATGGAAATACAGGATTTCCAGTTTGAATATATGAATCAATAAAATATACTAACCACGGTACAATAATAAGAAAAATCACTATCAAATAGTCATGTATTTTCATATATTTAAAGTTTTTTCTTTCTTTAATACAAAAATACACAAAAATAGGTATTAAAAAAATAGCATTTGTAACTTTAATTGAAATACTAAGTCCAACTATCATTGCAGTAAAATATATAATAATTCTATTTTTTAAAATATCTTTATTGCACAGTATGGTGTAAAATACTTCCATCAAAAATACAAGTCCAAAGTTATCTATATAATATGTACCACTATATGCAAATACAACAGATAGCATAGTTGGAAATATACTAAAAAGCGATACAAAAATTTCACTACTTTTATCATTTTCTTTAATTCTAATAATTTCTTTTTTATTATCTTTACATTTTAGATTTAAAATAGTATTGTCTTTTAAATAGTACTTTATAAACTTTTTTACCTGATAAAATAGTACAATTATTAAATAATAACTAAATATTGTTCCAAGTCTATATCCAAGTAAGTATCTAAAGAAATAATTTATTCTATCCCCCAGTGCAAATAAATAAGAATTTAAGTTTCTACCTGCAAAAAAATCTTCGTTTATCTTATCTGCAAAAACATTCTCTTGTAAATATATATGATAGCTTCTTGTATCCCACGATAAATCTGGGAATACTACAGTTGCAACAAAATAAATTAAGAAAAACATGATGAAAAATAAATCAAATTTAGAAAAATCATTTTTTATTTCAACTATTTTTTTCTTAATCAAAATTATACTTAAAACTGCCAATATTGCAATCACAACAAAGTTAGTTTGTATAAATCCGGTTTTTAATGTATATATAAAAATATCAGATATAAATACTGAGCATGATATAAAAAATAATATAAAAAAATGAATATCTATGTTGATTTTTTTGTAATTTTCATTATTAAATTCATTCATGGATTATCCCCCATTTCTAATTAAAATCATTTTACCATACTTGCTTATAAAAATAAATATATTTTTTATTGCTAAGTTTATTTAACTCTAAGTTTATTTATATAAATTTAATAAAATACTCTATATACCTTATATAACTTTTTTGTAAAGTAAATAATAAAAAGCATTCATTATAATATTTGTTTTTTCTATAAAATCACTTTATTTTGACTAAAAAGCAATAAATGGTTGCCTTTTTACATAAAAACTTTTATTTTCATATTGCATTTTTATTTTTTTTATGTTAAAATATCTTAGTAATAATGTTATAACTCGTATTTAAGGGAGGTGCAATTAATGCCAAATATAAAATCTGCAAAGAAAAGAGTTAAAGTAATTGAAACTAAAACTATGCAAAATAGAGCTACTAAAAAAGCATATAAAGATGCTATAAAAGCTTTTGAGGCAGCTGTAAATGAAAATGCAAGTAATAAGGAAGAATTATTCCAAAAAGCAGTTAGTTGTGTTGACAAAGCTTGGTCTAAGGGTGTTTTAGCAAAAAACACTGCTGCTAGAAAAAAAGCAAGTCTTGCTAAGTTATTAAATAAGTAATTAAAGAGATGTTATAGAGTGTATCTTTTACTCTAAACATCTTTTTTTGTTTTTAATTAAAATTAATATTTAATATTTAATTTTACTCAATCTGTTTAAATGTATATTAACTTAAATATTTCATATGTATTTTCAACACGTACAGTTGAAAATAAAACATAAAAATGATAAAATAAAGCTAATTTATTATATAGTTTATACTCTAACTCAACAACTATAGTGTTGATGCACTGGGCACAAATATTAAAAAAATAGAAATTAGGTGAATGTAAATGAAATATAACAATATACAACAAGTACGTGATAACAACAGTACTATTTATGCTTTGATAAGTAATTTTATTTCTTCTTCCAATACAGAAGGGTTTATTTTAGATCCGGATGGTAACATAAAAATATCAGATCCTTATAAGAAAATTATAGCACTTGAGATTGAAAAAATACAAAGAATCTATCAGACTGAATTTCCAAGAGTAAATTATAAGGAAAATCCAAATATTAATATTCTAGCGTATATTGGTAACAACTGTGATGCATGCTTTGGATATAAAGAAAATGCAATAAAGTATTCGTATGGCATAAAGAAAACATTTGAAGAGTTAAGACATGGAAAATATAATGGTAAAAAGCTAGGATATACTATAGATGATAAAGGAAGAATATTATATAAAGAAAATGGCAATAACCAAAAATTAAAATGCGATCTTTTTGAACAAGATGAGAGTGTCCCATACCTTTTAAAAGATGAAGAGGCAATTGAAAATGATTATGGTATTGAAACTGAACAGTTATATTTTTATTTAAATGAGTCAAAATATGAAAATTATTTTTTTAGTGTTATGCCACATGAATTAGGGCATGCTTTCGGATTTGGTACTGGATTATTTGAGGGATTAACAGAAGAGATGTCAAGAGAAATATCTAAAAAATATAATTTAATCAATCTTCCTTTTGCAAGACAAGATTTTGTTAAATTTATACAAAGTATAGAAAAAATAATCGGTAGAGATAATTTAGTTGAAAATGCTAATTTAAATAACAATAGTGTCGAAAATACAGATGAAATTTCAAAACTAATTGGAGATAAAGCAAATCCAGAACTCAGTAGATCATTCCGCGAATTGATGTATTTGTTTGATTCTCAAAACAAACTACTAGAAGAAATAAAAAAAGATAAATTCGATGATATTTTGATAAAAAAGGTAGAAAATGGAGAATTAAACATTAATGAAGCAAGAAAATTATCTCAAGTTCATTTTGAAGAAACCGGATATAATAAAAAAATTTCAGACTCCAATAGAGTGTTAAATCAGTACTTTTCAAAAGTGTCTATAATGTTAGATGAGTACATAAAAAATAATCCAGATAAAGTCTATGAACTGGGATCAAGTGAATATACATCTAATTTAGACTATAGCCCTATCATTGAAGCACAAGAAAATGAGATTTCTGTTTTAAAAGATTTACTAAAAGACCTTACTGTTGAAAAAGGCTCTAAAAATTCCTTTTTTGCATCATTAAGTGAATTGGTAAACGATGAATGTGAAACCTTAATACAATCTAATGATAATATATCTAGTGAAAGTCATGAAAATATAAAAATAGAAAATTTAAAATAATATAAAAGGCAAAACGAAGGCTATAGTTACAATAATCATGTTATAAATGTAACTATAGCCCTATATTTTATAGTTGTACAATTAATTATAATCTTATCAATAACTATTTTTTAAAATATTTAAATGCCATGACTATTCCATAAAGCCAAAACCAAAGCGTTACCAAAAGTGTAAAAAAATCACCAGATTTTATTAAAGTATAATCAATTACTATAAGTGCGCCAAACAAAAATGTTAAAAAGATTATTGCATATATTTTTAAGAAAGCTTTATCAACCATATTCAACTTAGTATGAACTTTAAATACCCCATCTGCTGAATCTTTTTTTGATATCATTCCTTTTATTACATTAATTGACTTTAACAACCTAATAATTCCAATTGCCAAAGAAATTGTCCCAAGAATAATAAATATGACTATAACCGTTCTTATAAAAATATTTTGAATTTCAACAAAAATTTTTATAAATAATAAAGAAAATAGGCATTCACTAATTATATTTTGCAAGCTATACAATGCTTCATGTTTCCATGAAACTAAATTTTTATTTATTTCATCAGTATTTTTCATTACTATTTCACCTAACCTTTTAAAAATGCTAAAATATTTTATTTAATATTGTATATAATACTAACATAATTATGTAAAATATTCAAGTTATTAAACAGTAAAAAAATTAAGTTACAAAATATAATGAAATAAATATATATATTTTTTTATTTATATATATATTTAATTAAGTTACAAAAATCAAAAAATAAGACTGCAGTAAAAATTAAAATAATTATTTATATTTTAATTTTTTAACACTACAATCTGCATTATTAATTCTTTATTAAAAGCTACTTTTTTAATTTCTTACGTATAATTTCTATTCCCACTATCCAAAACAAAATTGAAAATGCTAGAAACATAAATTGTCCATCTCTTATAAAAATGTAATCTACAAACACGAGAAATCCAAACCAAAATATTGAAAACCCAATTACATATATTTTTGAAAAGATATTATCTGCTTTATTTAAGTTATCATGAGTTTTAAATATTTCATCGCTAGAAATATTTTTTGCTTTCAGTTGTCTTACTATGTTTATAGCTTTTAACAATCTAATAATTGATATTATTAGTACATCTAAGCCACAAATAACAAATGGAACTATAGCAATTTTTGTCGCTGTATTTGCTCCTTTTACAAAAATCCATGTACAGATTCCACTAAATATTACTCCTACTATTATACCGTATATACTATAACATGCTTGATATATCCAAGAAGCAATATTTTCATTTGTTTTTTTCGTATTTTTTTCCATTATTCCTCCTAAAAATTATAAAAATATTAATAATTAAAGCTATATATTTTTATAAAATTCCTACATATACATGTTATCATAAATAAAAAAAATATACAATATTTATATTAACAATTCAAGAACATTCAATTCAAAAATAAAAAATACACAGATATTCTTAACAAAAATGGTAATAAACTAAACTATAATGCATTTAATTTTATGTTTTAATTTTTAAATACCAGGCATTCCAACTCTATATTGTCCCTTAGTTTGTAAACCACCTATTCCATTTATTCCTTCTCTTGTATTACTTAGTATATTTTCAAGTGGTACATACTCATCTACTGGAGTTAAAGCAATAGTTTGTGCTACTATCATTGGATCCATCATATCAATTAGTACTCTTTTTGGTGCACTAGCAAAATTAGCTCCAGCTGAAATTAAAGCCTCGTAATAACTTTGACAAGCACCAGCAAATATTACCAAATTATCTAAATTATGTTCATATCTCCTTGCTTCTAATACTCCTTGTAAATAATATTTTGAATTTTTATAATTTTCAATATTATATATATCATTTCTTTTTCTTAAAAAAGCATCATGACCAGTTAGTATTAATATATTAGGCCTTATTTTTTGAAGCAGTCCATATACTTGCTTATATTGTTCACTTTCGGGAATATTATATGTATAAGCAATAAGTCCCATATTTTTATAGTTTTCTTTACATTTTTGTGTATATTCAGGATCTCCATCAATGTGTAATATAATTCCCGGCTTTTTTAGAACTGCTTCTCTCTTAAAAAAATTTGGATTTTCATCCTCTTTTTTGATGTCATTTCCATACATATTTTGATTAAATCCATTATTCTTACTATACATACTACTTTTCTTGTTCATATTCATATAGCATCTATTAACTCTTACTCTTCTTGACAATTCATCATTTTTGTTTCTTCTTTCAGCTTCCTCATCTGATATATGCTTTAAATCATACTCAGGAGCATCTGCTATTATTGTCTGGTGACAACTTTTTATTTAATTTTTTCTGAAATACTAATCAAAAAATTTTTTTCACTCTCATCTATTTTATTATTTGATAAATTTACTTCAATCTTTTCTGTTTGACTATTATAATATGCACTCTCTATAAGTAAATTCATTATATATCTTTTGGTTTTTAAATCATATTCATCAAATACATCAAAACAGTTGTCAACAATTTCTAATATATTCAAATTTTCTTTTGATATATTTTTATTTTCCTGTATCTGGCAATTGTTGATATTACAATTCTTTTTCATTTTTTCTTGTATATTCTCATTTTGCTTATTTAATCTAATTATTTCCTCATTTATAACATTCACCAATGAAGAATCAATATATTTAATCTTTCCAACTAAACTATTTATTTCATACTTATTTTTTTCATATTGTTTTTTTAATTTTATAATTTCTTCATCTTCTCTTTTAATATTTTTAGATATTGACATTTTTTTTAATTCTTTATATATTTCAGAATTTTGTACAGATATATTTTTCAAAACATTTAATATTTCATTATCAATAAAATCTCCCTTTACATTTTTTGAATTGCACTTTATTTTTCTTGACTTTTCTTTTAGTACACAAGAATAATAATATGAAATAGTACCATCTTTCTTCTTATTTCCACTATTTTTAGGTCTCATATATGATCCACAGTCCTTACATCTTAATATTCCAACCATAATAGTATTTTTAGTTGAATCTGTAATAGCTCTATATTTTTTGTCTGCATTTTTTTCTAATAAAACTTGAACATTAATAAAATCTCTGCCGGAAATTTGACCTTGGTGTAATCCAACAGCCACAATCCATTCCTTAATAGGTAAAATTTTATTATCTTTTGTTTTATTATATGCAATTAATCCATATTTCCCATTAAATTTATCCCTTCCATCATTTTCGAAAAAAATATGGATTCCTTTATTATTACAATATTCTAATATATCATTATCATTTTTTACATATACTAAATTAGTAAGTATCCTTCTTAATGTAAATGTGCTATAATATGCTCCTTTTCTGGTTTTTATATTATTTTGTATTAGGTACGTTTCTAATTTTACTAATGATTTTAGTTCTAAATATTTTGAAAATATTATATCTATATCTTTCATTTCATCCTTATTAGTTATTAATTTACAAGCTTTTTTTACTCTATTTTCAATAAAATTATCAGAATTTTTTTCACACACCGTTACTTTTTCATACCTTTTTGTACTGTAGCCTGTCGGTGTATATCCACCAAGCCATATTCCAGTTTTAGCTAATTCCAACATATTATCTCTTATTCTTTCAGCAATAACTTCTCTTTCTAATTGTGCAAATACTGATGCAATATACATCATAGCTCTTCCAATTGGTGTTTTAGTATCAAATTGCTCTTTTATTGATATAAAACTAGTATTAAGTTTATTTAATTCATTCACTAAAGAAGAAAAATCTGCTAAATTTCTACTAATTCGATCTAATCTATAACAAATAAGTATATCATAAGGTTCATTTCTTTCATCATCTAAAAGCTTTTGAAATTGAGGCCTTTTAAAACTACCACCCGAGAAACCTTCATCTTCATATATTGCAATTTCTGTATCATATAAATCTTTTGGATAATGTAAGTTTATATAATTTAATGATAATTCAACTTGATTTCCTACTGAATCACCTTTATCTGTATATTTAGATTTTCTAGAATAAATTGCAATTCTTTTTTTCACTTTCATTTCATCACTCTCCATATACAAATTTTATTACCTAATATTTGTATATACAAATGTACAAATATTAATTTTTTTCTAAATAATCTAAAATTTTATTATATATCTCTTTCTTTTTCTCAAATTCTACATCAAGGTTTTCTATTTGTGTTTTAATAAAAAGAGCTTTTATATAAGCAATATTATTTATATAATTATCATTAGTAGGATAATTTACTTTTACATCCATAATTTCCCTCTATAAAAATTTATGATAAGTAAAATATTAATATTCATATTTTCAGTTTTTTGAGTATAAAAAAATGAGCTGAAAATACGCTCATTTTTTTAACTTTTTTACCTCATCATATTTTATAGTAAATTTAGTTTTTGCAAACTATTTTAAGTAAATATGGACTGAGGTCATATTCATATTACTACTATTAAAATTAATCCAAGTATATTCAGGTGCACTCCACCCAGTACATGTATATAACTGTTTTATTCCGTCCATGACACGGTAACCAAGAACTAGATATCCATGATTATTATAGCTCATTATGACTGGGTATCCAAATTTTAAATCTCTTGTAACATCAGACCAAAGATTTAAAAAATATTTATCATAACTGAAACCGTAACCAGCATTTTCTACATATGATTTTAAAGCACTAGGTATTTTATTTAAATCACTACCATTTGATATGCTATATCCTAATCTGGCACAAATATCATCATACATACTTTGTGTTATTGTTCCAAAATATAAATTACCATATCCTAAACTTTTATAGTAAGATAACACATTTGCTAATAACGTTGGCCCACAGTTATTACCATACTGATATTGTGAAAAATCACTTGTATGGTACCTAGTAAAACTATTATAATTAAGTAAAAAAATCTGGTCTGTTACGGTGAATTGTGATACAAAGTGTTCATCGATTATCTTTACAATTTCAGTGCTATAATTTGTTTCATTTGCATAAGCAGGTACTATATCTAATGACACAAAAATAGCCAAGATAGTAACAAAAACTCTCCGCAACGCGTTTAAAATAGATTCCATATTAAATCCTCCTAATTATATTCAAATTCTCAATTTATACCATTTCTTGTATTTTAAGGTCCACGTATTATATACATTTTTTCCCCCTATAAACATTATTTAATGCTTATTATTTATTTTTTATTAAATTATACCATTAACATATAATTAATTAAACATTTTCAACAATATTCGGCAAAAGTAGACATCCTATTATTTCTTAATATAACCTCTAAATAAAATATTATATTAAGTTTTTATTTTAGTTTACACAAACTATTCGATATACCTAAAATACCATATTAGTATCGTATTTTATAATTATATCTTTTATATTATCAAATACATTATCATTAGTTTTATATATTTTGTTACCATTAATAACAATTTTTTTTCTACCAATATTTATATTTACTTTTTTATTATTTTCAGTATTTAATATTACTAATCTGCAAAAACCACCTATTATATCCTCATTATCAAATGATGCGTCTACATTAGTATTCATCAAACTACTTAATATAACGTTTACATCCTTTTTATCTGTAATTAATATTTCTTTATTAGTCGATATATTCTTAACATAAATTTCTATATTATTAATATCTGTATTATGTTTATATACTCCATTTAAATCTATCTTTTTATGAGATAAGATATTAAATAAAAAGATTATCACCATCAATATTAATATAATTACAGTAATTTTTCTTTTCATACTTTATCCTCCAAACAAAAATTAAAATGTTCTTATTATTATATCAATAATATATTATATTTACAATATTCAAATTTATTTTACAATAGTTGTATACATATATCTTATGTCTTGTTAGACAAGTTCATAAACTTATTTTTTTATATATAATAACGTATTCTGCCTACTAAACCATTAATTTTAAAAAGCAAAATGCTTAGCTTGTCCATTGTTGTAACATATTCCACTAGATTTATTATTTTATCTTTAATTTATTTAAATAATTTCATAAACAACATTATCAGCATTCATTACCTTTTCAACATTTATCTACTTTTCTGTCATCAGAATAGAGTTGCATCTGCTAAAATTCTTACCGTAAGCCCAGCAAGTTCAACAATTCCATTTTGATTTACTTTTGTAATCTTAAACAAGACATCATAATTGTATGATTTTCTTGCCACTATATCTCCAACCTTAAAATTTTCCATAAAAATATCATCCCTTTCTCGCTTTGCTCAAGGGCATACATAGCAATGAAAACCTTGAGTTTAAAGCATTTTCATTATATAACATACCTTTAATAAATTTCTAACAAATTTTAGAGATCAATTATTAGCTAATAATTTTCATAATATATTGAATTACTAGAAAGCATTGTACTCCTGTATACAAAGACATTTGAAAGTACATTTCTAATATCTTTGCTACTAATTCAAAATGTGTTATATGTATTAAATATAAAAAATATAATAACAAATATACCAAATTAATTTTCAATTTTTTTATTTCTGGTAAGGATAAATTATTTTGTTTTTATATTTATTTACATAAAACTAATCTCCCTTTAAATATAATATGAATAAACTATCTAATAAGTTAAGAATGGGATTGTTTATTTTTTACCTAATAGAGTAAAATAATTAAACCTTCAAAATACTATATAAAGTTTTTAATGTATTAACATAGCAACCAAATAAAATATAGCATGTTGAAGTGGAAATATAATATAAACACTCCATTTCATGATATTTGAATTTTTTCCTTTTTTACCATTATAAAGCATTATAATAAGTGCAGCAAATAGTAAAGTGTACTTAAATCCGTATGCAAATTTTATAAGTGATATAGAAATAGCAAAACATACAAATATAGCACTATAATATATCAGTTTACTTAACGTATATTTTTCAGCACTTACAATTGTTCCTTTATTTTCTATATTATTACATAAATTATCTCTGCTTTGAGATAATAACAGTTTTTCATTTTTTTGAAAAAACTTTTCTATTCCATATAATTGAAGTATTATAAATGGTACTTGAAAATCGAATTCTATTTTTAAATTCAAATATGCAAGTACAATTAATATAAATATATTAACTCTAATAATAGTATTTTGATTATTACTTAATTTAGAAATTATTGTCTTTTTATCTATAACAGTAAGTAACAAAAGTGACAATGTGTATGAGTATAGTACACCGAAATATCCAGTAACTCCAGTCCAGTAATTACTAAAATATTTTTGATTAATTATGCCAAGTATTATGATAACAGTTTGAGTTATTGTAGCAAATGAAAACATTCTAAAAATATATTTTTTTAGGTCTTTAGTATAAAAGAATCCTTGAACTACCATATATGAAAAAATGGGCATTACTACTCTTCCTATACTTCTAAATACATAATAAGTTGTGTCATCTAATTTAAAATACATATACATTCCAATATGATCAATTAACATACATAAAATTGCAATTATTTTTATCATATTTGAATTTAAACCTATTCTAGTTTTTTTCATTTTTTTCTCCTTCTAAAAAATCAGAGGCAATGATTTAAATTGCCTCTTTTTTTACATTTTATTATTTTCTTGTTCTTCAATATTTGAATTCACATTTTCAGTACTTTTTTTCATTAAATCATCTGATTTATTTTTCTTTTTCTTTTTCTCAATTATTAATATAATAACAACTATTATTATAACTAAAATTGAAGCACTAACTATTATAATGTAAACTTTACCGCTTTCTAAAAAGCTTACTTCATCATTTGAAGCATTTTGAATGTTAGCATCTAATAATTGATTTACAAGTACGTACTTTGAATTATGTGATATAGCAAATTCAATATATCCAGTTGATTTATCATATGTAACTTTTGTGCCAATTCTAGACAATTCCTTTGATTCCTCATCATAATGGTAGATATATATAGAATTTGTTTTTAATACTTTACTCATTCTGTCTGTTAACTTTATCTTTATAGTAGCAGTACCTGGTAAATTACCATTATTTGCAAAATTTATGACTACGCCATCTTGATTTAAAGTTTTTAAAGTATCATTTTCTGAAATTAAATTATATGAAATACTTGCATCAATTTGTTTTGGATTTTTTATATCTTTTCCTTTAAATATAATTCTATTATCTCCAACATTTATTGTTAATTTTTTTGAAGTACCTTTTATAGCTTCAAATATTTCTTCACTGATATTTGTATCTTTTTCGACTACAACTACAATATTTGTTATTTCACTGCTGTCTCTAATTTGACTAAGTACTTTGCTATTTATTTCAGATACTTTATACTCAACTGTTTTTGATTCATTTTTTTCCTGGTTTTCATCTTCTTGTTTTTCATCCTCTTGTTTGCTTTCTTCATCGTTTTCATCTAAATTTTTGTCTTTATTTGAAGTTTCTTCATTTGTTTTATTATCCTTACTTGATGAAATTTCCTCATCATTTCTTACATTATTATCTACTTTTATTGTAGTATTATTATTTGAATCACTCTTCTCTGATGCATTACCGCTTGTTGCATTACTACTTGTTGCGTTACTACTTGTTGCATTACTACTTGTTGCGTTACTGCTTGTTGCGTTACTACTTGTTGCATTACTGCTTGTTGCGTTACTGCTTGTTGCATTACTGCTTGTTGCGTTACTACTTGTTGCATTGCTGCTTGTTGCGTTACTACTTGTTGCATTACTACTTGTTGCATTACTGCTTGTTGCACTTTCTATAATAGTACCAGCTAAATTATACATGTACCCTTCCAAATTTTCAAACTTTCCATTTTTAACAGTAAAAAATGTTCCTATACTTAATGCTCCTATGACGGTAACAAAAGTTACTTTTTTTAATATATCTTTCATTAAAGTACCTCCTTTATACTTTTTGATTCTTTATTACAACTTATATAAAGAATAGCCATAAGTATCCAAAAAATAGGTGTCACAACAACTACCCACAAATTAAACAAATCTTGTATTAAATAACAAACAAATGCTATTAATAATACGGTTGTTTCTTTATTTAAATTTTTAAATGAATTTTTTATTTGTAAACTTATAAATATCAAATACACCAACAGTCCCACAATACCTATATTTACTAACATTGTTAAATATACATTTGCAGCTGTATCATTTATTGTAAGCTCACCTAAGTCTGCCACATCCTTTGCATATTTTGTCATGAATCTTACTGCAAACGTATCATCACCTGTACCAAGCAAAGGATAGTCTTTTATAAGTTTTATACTTCTTTTCCATAAAAATAGTCTATACGTTCCAAATTCATCATTAAAATTTCCATGTAATATTTCATGAATTTCATGCAAAAATCCCAAGTCAAAATCAACAAAATATAGTACAGCTACAAAACTTAATATCAAAATAGCTAATATTATGTAATATAATTTTACCATTTTCTTATAATTAGAAAAATCAAAGTCTCTTTTATATAGAATATATGCCAAAATTAAAAATGATAAAATACATACATTTAAAATAATTGCAATCAATGGAAATTGTATTTCAAGCACTATTTTTCCAAGACTATAATGAAACACTGGGTTTAAAACTATATTTGTTGCATACCCAAGCAATATAAATGCAGTTATAATTAATAATTTTGCAAATCTTTTACTATTAGTAACTATAAGTGGAAGTACTATTGCAAGTATAACTCCAAATGCTAGTGTACCACTTCTTACATCCAATACTTCAAATATAAAAAATCCTGTATATACTGAAGCCAAGTGTATAAATTTTATATATTTTTTATCATCATTTATAAATATAAAAGCTGCCATAGAAATTGTAAGCACTATAGTATAATAAGCTGAAACAAAATCGACATTTCCAATAGTTCCTATAAAACTAACATTATGTGTTCCAATCCCATCTTGATACATATTTAGTGGATTAAACCCTATATACTGGAGTATAGAAATTATATTTACCATTAAAGATGATATAGAAAAATACAAAATATATTTTTTTTCAAATTTTCCAAATAAAGAGATATTTAAAAAGCTTAATATATATAGTGTAATTGTAATTAATCCTTCTGCTCTTCCAACACCAACAAATAAGTTATACTTTTTAAGAAAAGGTGATAATAAAGTAGAAACGACATTAACCACTAAAAATACTATTGCGACTTTTTGTATATTACTTAGTTTTAAATGTTTAAAAAAATTAATATTTCTAAACATTTTAAAATACATCAAAATAACAATAATAGTAAATATATAAATCACATTAATTCCTAAAAAGTAACTATACTTACATTCCAATATTTTGAAAAATCCTGTTGAATCTACACAAAGTGGGAATAGCACAACCATAACAAAAATATATATATTGGTTATTTTTGCAAGTAAATTTTGTTCTTTTATTTTATTTATTTCTTCCATAAAGTCATTCACCTTTTATATTTTCAACAAGGTCGATGATCTTATTTACACTTTTCCAAGTGTTAGGATTTATAGTTGTTGGTTGAATTTCAATATCAAATTCATCCTCTAACATCGAAATTAAATTTATAAGTGCCAGTGAGTCTAACATATCTTTTTCTATTAAATCAACATCTAAATTCGATCTTACTGATTCATCACCACATGCTTTAACTATTATATCAATTATCTTATCTTTCAACTATATCTCCTCCTTTAATTTATTTATATCAACTTTTCCATTAGAATTTATAGGAAATTCATTTATTATTCTAATTACTGGAATCATATACTCAGGAAGTTTTTGCCTTAATTTTTCTTTAATATTAATACTATCAATACTAATATTATCTTTTAATTTTACAAATGCAATTAATTTACAGACTTCATTATTATTTTCTTTTGTAATTACTTTTACTTTTTCAAAATATTCTAAATCGTATAAATTATTTTCTATATCAAGAATCTCTACTCTATATCCCTTATATTTAATTTGTTTATCCTTTCTTTTTACAAAATAAAAATTATCGCCATTCTTATATCCAAGATCACCAGTCAAATATCCATTCTTTTCGTTATATTTTATAAATTGTACATTAGAAATATTATTATCCATTCCAATATAACCTTTTGCTACACTCTTTCCAAGTATTAATATCTCTCCTATGTCACCATCATTTTTTCTTGAAATTATTCCATTTTCATTTTCAATTATTAACATTTCAACGTCATCTTTTACTTTACCAATTGGTATATTACCAAAATCTATCATTTCTTTAGTAATAATACTACTTGTAACAGCAAAAGTACATTCAGTTGGTCCATAACAATTTATAATTTTAACATTTTTAAATCTTTCATATAATTTTTCTACTGTACCTTTTAATAAAGTTTCGCCACAAAATATAAACATCTTTAACTTAGGCAATAGCGTAGTATCAAACTTTTTATCAAGCATCAAAATTTCTGCAAATGAAGGTGTCATTATTGCTAGTTCAGCATTGCTTTTTTTTAATTCATCAAATGTTTTTTCAAAGTTGAAAATATTATTATTTTCAATTATATAATGATTACTTCCTGTAATCAAACTCAAATATAAATCTGCTACAGAAAGATCAAATGAAAAATTAGCTTGATTTAAAATAACTCCATTTTTAATATTAGTTATACTTCTCAACCATTTTATACATGAACTAACATTTTCATATGTAACCATTACTCCCTTGGGTTTTCCAGTACTTCCAGAAGTAAAAATAATATAATAAATATCCTGTGGTTTCATATATATTTTATCTATATCAACATAATTTTTCACTTGCATTATTTGACAAATTTTTTTTTCTGAAATGTTAATAACTCCCTCAAATTCATAATCACCTATTATACAATATGGATTTACTTGAATTATTATGTCGTTTACTCTTTCATTTGGAATTGAATTATCTATGGGTACATAAGTAATTCCTGCCATGGAAGAAGCTACAAAGCAAGCTTTCATATATATATCTTTATGACCATAAACTATTATTGGTTTCTTATCCAAATTATGTTCTAATAAGTACTTATATATATTGCAAACAAATTTATAAAATGCTGCATATGAATAACATTTTCCGTTATATGCATATGCTATCTTCTCTTTACCATTTTTCAAAACATTCAAAATTTCATTAAGCATCATTTATGTTACCTAATTTGATCCTTTGGTATCAAATTATAATCATACATTACTTTAGAATGATTATCCAATATAAGTTCCCTACTTAATTCTTCTTTAGTATCTTTATCTATAATACTTCTATAGACTTTACTGTTCCTATAAAATACACCATTTTCATCCTTAGAATAATGATTATCTTCCTCGAAAATTCTATACTTTTTATCAAGTGGATAATTACTTCTAATTTCACCATATAGCATCGTATCATCAAGCCATACCCTAATTTGCACTGGATATTCAGTAGTATTTTTAAACCTATAATCTATTGCTTTATAACTAATAGAAGTTCCTGTTCCAAAAGGTACTCTTCTTTTAGAATCTGGAAATAAAGCATCTGAATGATGGTGTAATTCTGTTACCTGAAGTGGAGTATGTAATACCAACCAGTGTATAAGATTTCCCATTTGACAAAGCCCACCACCAATTCCTTTATCTAAAATTCCATTACGTATAACCAATCCTTCTAAATATCCTTTTTTAGCACTGATACTTCCAACAATATTCCAAAATGAAAATTCTTCACCAGGCATTATTACAATACCATCAACTTTTTTACTTGCAATTTTTAAATTTTCTACTTTATTTCTTTGAAGTTCCATATCGACGCCATGCAAATTTCTCATTAAAATTTTTGCGTCTCCCTTCCATATATATTTATAATTATTTTTATCAATTTTTCTTGCAAATCTTCTACCTTTTAAAAAATCTTTCATATCTTTTTTAAAAGCCTCTTTTGCTAAAGATATTTTATAACAAACAGGTCCATACTCACAAAAAAGTTTTCTTTTTTTCTTCATCTATTTACTTCCTTCTTCATTTATTTACATTTTTTTTTTAAACATATATATTAATTTTATAATATCTAGCACACTTTATTAACTACACTTGCAATAAGGTAATCTGCTACCTACAAAGTATACACAACTTAACCTATATATTTTTAATATATCCTACTAACAAACAACCTAAACATCTATTCAATGTAAATTATATATAATATGAAAGAAATTGTCAAGCAAATGCATAATCCCATCCAGGGAAATAATCATATTACAAAAATATCGCAAAAAATAGTAAGTCCATATATTTTTAATTATCGTAAAAAAGACGGATGTAATAATTAAACACCCGCCTATTTATTTATATTTAAATAATTAAATAATCAGCCTGGACTGCTATAAGTCCTACTTTACGCTGAATAGATATTTCATTTCTACTTTTTTCCTTCTCATAGAAATTAATAACATCAGCATAATTTATTTTCCATTCATTGCACATTCTTAGCATAGCTTTTAAATTATCTTTTCCTATGCTAGCAAATTTATTTGATTTCAAAAAATTCACATTTTTACTTTCATTTGGAAAATATCTTTTTACTAAAGCTGCAACAGTCAAATCATCAGCCCTTAACTTTAGTCTTTCATACATTATATTGTCATCTGCAATATCCACAATATAAGTAGTATATCCTAGTTCTTTTAGAGTTTTAAGAAGTGCCATCCTAGTAAACACATTTAACCATAATCCATCAATTATGATATTAGATCTACTGTTAGCAGAGCATTCAAGTTTTTTACCAAAAACTGTGATAACTTCCATGTCACTTGCCCTACTTTTGGATTTTAAAACTTCTTTGTAAGTATCATCCATAGATATACTTTCAAAGAAACGATTCTTCTTGCAAAACTCATTTATAAAAGTTGTCTTTCCACTTCCAGAATATCCTATGATTATAACTGCTGACATGTTCTTAAAATCAGGATCTTTTATTGTGATGCCCCTACATGGATAATCCAAATATACCATTTCAAATAGTTTTTGACAAGAATCTACCTGGCTATTTAGATCCTTTACATACTCTTCAAAAAATTTAAAATTCCGTAGATAAATATTCATTACCATCCTCCATATTCATATATACTGTATATGTAATTTTATCAAATTTAAAGTCCAAAGTCAAGAATTATGTAATATATTTTTTGGATTTTCTGTACAATAAGCGTTTTAAGTATAAAAAAACGAGAAGTAATAAAGTTATAAATATAACTTTATAATCACTTCTCTAAATACAATATTTAAATCATTTTAAAATGTACTTTAACCACGCATTACAATACACAAACATAGTTAATGGAAATATCAAAACTACATTTTTGTTATAGTTTATAGCATCATCAAATCTAAAATGAATCAATGATAAAAATGCTCTAGTCATTCCACAATTAAAACAATTTTTTCCAGTTAAATTTTTGTATAAACATATGCTAAATTTTCCATCTCCAACAAATGATAATGGAACTATATATAGTATAGTAATTAGCATAACGTTAACAAAAATAAATAAAAAAAACTTAGTTATTTTGGATTTTTTTACCATCTTTATCTGTAAAACTTCCTGTTATTATCATTATAAGATCTATAAGCACCCAAATTCCACAACCACCAGCTGTAAGTAATTGTAATATTCCAGTTCCGATCTTTCCTGCATAGAAGCGATGTACTCCTATTCCACCTAAAAATATACACAAAAGTAGTGTAGTTAACCAATCTTTTTCACTTTTTTCCATAACAATTCCCTCCTATACTCTAATTATATAAAATATTAAAAAATTTGTCAATATTAATAATATACATTATTTACTATAAATTAGTTTTACCTCAAAATATAATTGCACAATTTATAGATATATTCTATTTATCTAATAATTTATATTAAAATATCACATTATAACTCTAATAGCGTTTATTTCAAGACTTATTGATTGTTCTATTTTAATCAAATTTATTGTATATTAATAATAGTTTTAATTAGGAGGTGAAAAACTTGGAAGAAAATTTTAATGTTAATAAAAAAATGTTTGGTAAAAAATTAAGAGAAGCTAGAATAAATAACAATTTGACTCAAAGTGAGCTTGCAGAAAAAATAGGTATTTCACAAAACTTTTTAGGAGATATTGAGCGTGGTATAAAACTTCCAAGTTTATCAAAGCTTGTATTAATTGCCAATACTTTAAAAGTAAGTTTAGACTTTCTTTTTGCTGATTCACTCGATAATATTGTATGCGAATCAGAGCCAGTATATTACACTGATAAACAAATAAACATTCTAAAAAATGTAGTGAAATTAATAAACAATAATTTTGACTAAAAAAGACTTGAAAATATCAAAATGATGCAACTTATGCAACCTATCTTATTTCAAGTCTTTTATATTGTTATTTTACTTATTATTTCATTTTTTAATTTATCAGAACAAAGATTCAAGCTACAATCTTCGATCAATTCTTTTTGCAACTTAATTTTTATATCATCATTGTTTGCAAATTCTGTAACATATTTTTTTACCTGCTCCATGTATGCTTTTGCTTTTAACCTATACATAAACTTTGAACTATTATTTAAAATTGCCTCATAAAGATTATCTATGTCGTACCTTTTTTGAATTGTATCAATATACAATTTCAAGTTTGATTCACTAAAACTTCTATAATTTGTATTTATGTACTTTAAGATATTTTCTAAAGAAGAAATTTCATTTTTAAGTTCATCTATTTTTTTCATGAATTCACTAGTACTACAATTATTACTAGTATCACTTCTTACTATATTTTCTATATCTTCTATATATTTATCAACAATACTTTGTTTTGCATTTTCAAGTATATCGATATAGTACTGCCTAAAAGCAGCTACTTGTCTATTTTTATATTTTATATTAAACTTATAAAGATCCATATATCTTCCAAGATCGAACAATTCATAAACCTTATCATGTAAATCATTTACTACACGATATGCTGTTATCTTTTCATCAAATTCTACATCTAAATCAAAAAGTAAATGCTCTATTCCTTTTACTTCTTTACTTGGCAATAAATAACTAGGTAAAATTTTATCAACTTGGATTTTATAAAGTAGTTTTTTAATATCAACAACATTATCATAAGATAAGCAATATCCTAATTGCTTATTTATATCAATATTTTCTCTTATAATTTCTTCATTTAATTTTTCAAGTAAACTTTCCATCTCAAAGTTATACTTACTTGTTACAAATGAAGTAAATTCTTTTATAGTCCTTGATGAAAAGCTATTATCTTTTATAGATGAAACCATTTCACTAGCAAAAGTTGGTAATTTAATTCCCGCAAGGTCACAAACCTTTAAGAAAATATTTTCATACCAATATATATATTCACAAGAATCTATATCGCTTGTTTCATCTTCATTAAATACTTTTGTATGTTGAATGGCTATATCCTCGCTCATAGAAACATTTTTAAAAATTTCAAAAAGTTCTTTTCTTAATTCAAAATCAATTTCATCTTTTCTTCTATATTCATTTACAATATTTAGTAACGTTTCTAATCCGTTTTTGTATTTTTCGTTTTTTTCCTTTAAAAAATTTATAGCACAAATTCGTTTTTTATTTTGATCTAATGTAACAATACTATTTTTTATATCCAATAATCGTTTCTCAATATCTACTTTTATATGAGCACTATTTAACAAAACTTCTATCGAATATATATTTGAAAACAATTTTGATGCCAATTTATATACTTCATTTTTGCAATTTATCAATTTGTCCAAATTTTTCTTCTTTTCATCTAAAACATTATATATTATTTGCTCAATTTGATTTACTTGCATGTAAAAAGAGCATGACAAAACATCATTACAATTAAGTGACAACACATCCGCTAATATATTAGTTATTTCATTTTTAACCTTATCTACTTCATACTGATTTACACTGGTTATACTAGATAAAAAATCGTCTAGTTCTTTTTGTAAATCATATAAATCAGTAAATTCTCCTTCTACACTACTTAAAATTGACATATATTACTCCCTCTAAACTGTATCTTTTTTTGCATACTACATGAAAATTATATCACATTATGTAAAATTAGTCAATTTAATATTACATTTTATTTTCATTTTTATGTATATCACACATACATAATTTACTCTTTTTTTTATTATAATTAATATGAAAATTATAAAAATGTATCTAAAAAAAGTACATGATCATATAACTAACTTATATCCTCACGTACTTTTTTACTTTTTGCTCATTTATTTTTTTATAGCTAATATTTTTCGTTAATTTTAAAAAATTTACACGCATTATTAAACGTAGCAATCTCTACTTCTACTTCATTCATTTTTTTATACTCCGCTAGTTTTTTACAAATAATCGGTAGGTTAGCAGATGTATTTATTTGTCCTCTATATGGCTCTGGTGGCAAATATGGTGAGTCAGTTTCAACTACGATTTGACTAATTGGAAGATTAAATACATAATCAGCAAATGATTTATTCCTTTTATATGTTATATTACCTCCAAATGCCACAGTATATCCATTTTCCATGACAAGCCTTACTAAATCATCTGTCGGATGGAAGCAATGTAGCAAGCAACCATATTTTGGCTTATTTGTGTTTAATATATCATACGTATCTTTTGAAGCATCTCTTGTGTGAACAATTATTGGTAATTTTAAAAAATTAGCTAATTCTATCTGCGATATAAAAAGTTCAAATTGCTCCTTCTTATTATCAGTAACAAACGCATAATCTAACCCAATTTCTCCAATTGCCACTACTTTTTTATTCATACTTTTTTGATACATATCTAATATGCCATCAGTACTTTCTGTTTTAACATCATGAGGATGAATTCCAATTGCACTGTACATATAATCAAATTCATTTGAAAGTTCTATTACTTTTTTTGAACTTTTTTTGTTGTAACCAACATTTACTATATATTTAACTCCTGCATTTTTGCATTTTTCTATTATTTCATCAAAATTTTCTTTAAATACCTCATCATTATAATGTGCATGTGTATCAAAATATTTCATTTTTTCTCCTTCTCAAAGTCCATTTTATTCTTTCTTAGTTGGTAATGTTATAACTACCTCAGTTCCTTTATTTACTTGACTATGTATATCTATGGTTCCATTATTTCCATCGATAATTTCCTTTACAATTGAAAGACCAAGACCTGTTCCACCCATCTTTCTAGATCTTGCTTTATCAACTCTATAAAATCTTTCAAATATCCTATTTAAATCCTTAGCAGGTATTCCGATACCATTATCAATAAATTTTATATATGCAGTTCCATTTATTGCTCCAACATATACTTTTATTATACCACCCTCTGGCGTATATTTTATACTGTTACTTATAATATTTACAAACACTTGCTCTATCGAATCTTTATCTGCGTATACTTCAGGTGGTCTTACAGTTATTATACACTCCAATTTATGATTTTTTTCTCTAGCAGAAAATTGCATTTTTTCGCATACATTAAGGGCCATTTGATCAATTGCAAACAATGTCTTGTTCATGGTAATTTTCTTATCATCAAATCTAGATAGTTGTAACAAATCTGCAACAAGTCGTCCCATTCTAGTTGCTTCTTGATTAATTACTTTTGAAAATCTTACAATTTCTTGATATGTCAAGTCTCCATTTATTATTGTTTCAGAATACCCTTTAATTGAAGTAAGTGGTGTCTTTAATTCATGTGATACATTTGCAACAAATTCTTTTCTCATGTTATCAAGTCTCATGCTTTCTGTTATATCACGAATCATCATTATAACCCCCATAGGGCTTAATCTATCATTAAAAAATGGTACAAATACGATATTTAAGTCATTTTCTTCTACTGTAACAGTCAATTCAATACTTTTATAATTTGGTAAATACATAATTTTGTCAAATTGTATATCTAAGTTAAGTTTTTTCATTATTTTTTCAAATGTATCTTCCTTGTTATTAACGTTTAAAAGTCGCATTGCAGATTTATTCATATGTACTACCTGTTCTGTTATCGAAAAAGCTATAACTCCATCAGCCATATGTTCTAATATTATTTCTGTTTTACTTTGTTGACTATTTAAATCAAAATTATTCTTTTTAATAGTTTCCATCATTTGAGTATATGCAATTATTGTATCGGAAATTTCTGTAAAATTTTCATAATTTTTTAAATGCTTAACATCTACAATCTTACCAGTTGCAACAGTTTTCATTGTTCTATCGATTCTTTTTAAAGGATATGTAATCATTCTTGAAATTATAAGAGCAGGAATAATACTAAAAAGTATAAGAATAAATAATACAATAAAATTAGATACTGCAAATACATTATCTTTATTTATAATATCACTTGGTAAAAAAAGTACTGTCATAAATACAATAATATCTACTGTTACTACAAAAAGTGTCAAACAAGTTTTTATAGATACTTTCACTACTATTCCCCCCTTTCTTAAATTAAAAACTAAAAAAAGAAAGTACAAGATGCCTTTCTTCTTTATTGTAAATATTAGAAAAATATAACAAGTAAATAAAACATTTCAGATTCATTCAGATATATAATATCCCATTCCTCTTTTTGTTTGTACATATTGTGGATCAGCCGGATTTTTTTCAATTTTTTCTCTCAAACGTCTTACTGTAACATCAACAGTTCTGGCATCACCATAAAAATCATATCCCCATACGCCTTTTAAAATTTGTTCTCTTGTAAATACCTGATCTGGCTGAGAAGACAGCATCTTTAGCAGTTCAAATTCTTTAACCGTTAAATCTATTTTTTTATCACCTATTACTGCAATATACTTTTCTGCATCTACAACCATATCTTTAATATGAATTTTTTTATCTGATTTTATTTTCTTTTCTTCTTGATCTGGTAGGGTATGCCTTCTTAAATTTGCCTTCACCCTTGCTATTACTTCTCTTATACTAAAAGGCTTAGTCATATAATCATCAGCACCTAACTCAAGGCCAATAATTTTGTCTACTACCTCTTCTTTTGCAGTTAGCATTATAATTGGACAAATAAGGCTCTTTCTAAGTTCTTTACAAACATTAAATCCATCTACCTTTGGCAACATCAAATCTAGTAAGATTAAATCAGGTCTTATTGATAGAGCTAAATTTATAGCTTCCTCACCATCATATGCAACAGCTGTTGAAAATCCTTCTTTTTCTAAGTTAAACTTCAAAATATCCACGATAGGTTTTTCATCGTCAACTATCAATATTTTTTTATCATTCATATATAACACCTCATCATTTTGCTAAAACAATTATACCATGTAAAAAAAAAATATTCTACACTTTTGTTAAATAATTTTAATTTTTTTGTAATTTTTGTAATTTTGATGTAACCTTGTTATAACCAAATTTTAACATTCGTAATAGTTGAAACATATTTGTTACAATAGCATACTATATAACTTCTACATCAAATTCCTGTATTTGAGAAATTCTTCTAAAATTATCAATAAATGTTTTACTATTTTTAGTTGTAATCAAGCTAACACTACTTTTTATACTATTATAAAATTCAAAATTTTCAAAATAATCCTTGTTATTTTCCTCAACATGTTTTTTTATATTTTGTGAAATTCCCTTATTACCATCTACTATTTTTACATTCTTTGGCAAAATTAATTCAAAATATTCTTTAAGAATTGGAAAATGTGTACATCCAAGTACAACGTGGCTATATCTTTCAAGATCAAATTTTTCAAATTTTTGTTCTAAATACTTAGTAACTTCATCGCTTTTTATATAATCCCCATTCTCTATAAACTTTACAAGATCATCAAGAGCAAGTTTGTCCACATTATCCACAATATTTAGTCTTTTTATTAAGTTATTTAGTTTTTCTTCCTTTAAAGTGAGGGTCGTTGCACAAATTATAGCTCTAGTAAAATTCTTACTGTCAAATGCCACTTTAATTGCAGGTTCAGTCCCTATTATACAAATGTCTTTATATTTTTTCCTCAATTCATCTACTGCAATACTAGTAGCAGTATTACATGCTATAACTACAATAGAGCAACCTTTTTGAATTAGAACTTCAACAGCATTAAATACATACTTTTTCACTATTTCTTTTTCTTTTATACCGTATGGTGAATTTTTATTATCACCATAATATATATAATCCGCTTTTACACTTTTCATTGCTTCCTTTAATACTGTAATTCCTCCAAGACCAGAATCCAAAAATCCTATTTTAATTTTTTTCACTTTTTTATCCTCCACATGTATAATATTTATATATTTGTTAATAATAATAGTAGCTATGATCATAGTTTTTAATATATTAAATTTAAACTTATGCTGGGTGCTGATGACCTTAGCGGAGCATAAGCAAAATAGGTGGATATTCCTCGTCCACCTATTTTAATTTTTACATATCTCTTCTGCCTTCTAAAGCCTTTATAATAGTAATTTCATCTGTATACTCAAGATCTCCACCAACAGGTATTCCATGTGCAATTCTACTAACTCTAATTCCAAGTGGTTTTATAAGCCTTGCAATATACATTGCAGTAGCTTCTCCCTCAACAGTTGGATTCGTAGCCAAAATTACTTCTTTTACTTTATCATCACTGAGTCTTTCAAGCAATTCTTTTATTTTTATATCTCCAGCTGTAATATTATTCATTGGAGATATACAACCATGAAGCACGTGATACAATCCCCTATATTCATGTGTTTTTTCCATTGCAACTACATCTTTTACATTTTCTACAACACATATAACAGAGTCATCTCTTTTTTTGCTAGAACAGATTTCACAAGGATCACTTTCAGTTATATTATAACATTTTGAACAAAATTTTACTTTTTCTTTTGCTTCAATTAATACTTTAGACATTTCCTCTGCATAAGACTTCGGAGATTCAAGCACAAAAAATGCCAATCTAACAGCTGTCTTATGTCCAATTCCAGGCAATTTTTCAAATTGAGTTATTAATTTTGTTATTGTTTCTGAGTACATCTTTCACCTAAAACATTCCTGGTATATTAAATTGTCCAAGCTCTGATTGCATCATAGAATCAGCTTTGTTCAAAGCTTCATTTACAGCAGTTAAAATTAAATCTTGTAACATTTCTACATCATCTTTATCAACAACTTCTTCTTTTATTGTTATTGATTTAATAACTTTATCACCTGTTGCCTTTACAACTACTGCGCCACCACCTGCTGAAGTTTCAATTTCTTTTTTTGCTACTTCTTCTTGTTTTTCTTGCATTTCTCTTTGCATTTTCTGTGCCTGCTTTAATATATTTTGCATATTTCCCATTCCAGCACCTGGAAATCCACCAAATTTTGCCATTTTTACCATCCTTTCAATTATATTTTTAATTACGAATAAATTATATTATATTTTTGCGTATTTTTCAATACTCTAAAAAAATATAACTATTTAATCAATTTCTGTATAGTCAGTATGACCACTTTCAAGTTCTTTTTCAACTTTAGGTATACTGTTACTTTCTTCCATTCCATTTAGTCTTATAATGACATTTGTTACATTACCAAATTCTTCTTCAAATATTTTTTTTATAATATCTAAGCTTTCATTTGTATTTAATACAGTATATGCAAAAGAATTGGAAGTAATTATTACCAAATTTTCATCCTGCATATACATATTTGCGCTTGCAAGTGAAGAATAAACTTTTATTTTTCCATGTTCAATAACTAATTTTTTAAATGACTCTTCATCTTCAAACCTTTCAAGTTTTTCATCAGTTTCAGAATTATTTACATTTTTTGTCTGCTTAGTAAATCCTATATGATTTTTTGTATCCAATCCAGTGCTTTTTTCTTCCACTTCTTTTCTTACACTTCTTGATTGTGAAGCATTATTTTCTAATTTTTTCTTCATTTTCTCTATTTCTATCTCAAGATTTGAAATTTTCAATTTTAAAGTTCTAACTTCTTCACTACTAATATCATTTACTCTTTCACCATTACTATCATTATTAAAATTTAAATTACATAGCTCTATATAATTTGATTTTAATAATATAATTGGTTTTGTCGTGAGTCGCAGATCGTTATCAAGCTTGGATAACTTATCAATTATTTTTACTAATTTTTCTTTTTCATTATTATTAGATAAAACTAGTTTATTCAAAACTCCTTCAGTTACTTGCATATTTAATTGTCTCAAGTCTTTTCCTTTTTCTGCAATGCTGTCAATTAATTTTATAACGTTAATACTATTACAATTTAAAATATCACTTGTTATATTTTCTATTATTTCTTCATCTATTGCTCCAATTATATTTAGTACATTTTCATATTTTAGTACATCATCAACTTCTGATATGCACCTTTCCAATATACTAAGTCCATCCCTCATGCCACCATCGGCTAATTTTGCTATATATCCTACTGCTTTTTCTTCATAGTTAATATTTTCTTCTTTTAATACATACTCTAATCTATTTTTTATATTGTTTTCAGATATCTTATTAAATTCAAACCTTAAACATCTGGATAATATTGTCACAGGAATTTTATGTTGCTCAGTTGTAGCAAGTATAAATACTACATTTGCTGGTGGTTCTTCTAATGTCTTTAACAATGCATTAAATGCACTTGTAGTAAGCATATGTACCTCATCTATTATGTATACTCTATATTTTACATCTATTGTTGCGTACACCACTTCTTGCCTTATTTGACGTATATTTTCTACACTATTATTAGATGCTGCATCCATTTCTACCACGTCAGTAGTATTACCTTCAAGTATATTTTTACATACTTCACATTCATTACATGGTTCACCATTTACTGGATGTAAACAGTTTATAGCCCTTGCAAACACCTTAGCTGCACTAGTTTTCCCAGTTCCACGACTTCCACTAAATATGTATGCGTGTGAAATTTTTCCACTTTTTATTTGATTTTGTAATATTCTTGTTACATTTTCTTGTCCTACTATACTTTCAAATGTTGCTGGTCTATATTTTCTATAAAGTGAAATATATGCCATACATTTTCCTCCCTATAAAAAAACATCAAACACATAGAGTATCCTGCTTATTGCTGCTTCCTTCCGGATCTGACAAGGTTCACAGTGCTCTATTGTCTGATGCATAATTATTATACAACAAAAGATTTCCAAAAGCAAGAGTTTTTTATTTTTTTATGCTAAAGACATAATTTGATACGTCTTGTCTTACTATGGATGTTCCTTCTTCTTCTAGCTTTTCATTTGGTAATTTTAATTCAATTTTACAAGTAACAGTTTTTCCAGTAATATCAACTATGTTTAAATTAAATGATACATTAAATGTTAAATCTTCAGTTTTCAAATTTAACAAACTTAGCATTGTACCATCATATTTTAATAGTTTTGTATCGCTTGGCACCTTTGCATCATTTAATACGCTTTCATTGTTGAAATTTATTTCTAAATAATATTGATCATCCTTTTGCTCAGGTTGAATTTCAACCTTAGTTGCTTGAGATATTTCAGTTCCTTTGCCTATTCCTACAGGTGCTATATATAGCGTTCCAACCTTTGATGGCAAAGTATATTTTATGTTATCAACATACATACTACTTATCTCCTGAGTTTTTGAAATCAACAATGATAGTCTGTTTGTTTGCGACACACTAAACAACATATCAGCTATTTCAGTTGGTTCATCACCCTTGCTATTGGTTTCAGTAACTGATAGCATTGAAGTTAGTACCGCATCGTTTATTCTAAAGTTTCCTTGATTTACCTTTCCAGTTGTGTCAAGTGCAAATGTAACCACAACTACAATTATAGCTACTGCAACTAATACACTTAATATTAAAACAAATACATTTAATTTTTTCATACTTCCTCCTAACATAACATATCAAAATTATACTACAAGTATTTTATAAAATCAAATACATTCTATAATGTTCTAATTTATGAGCTTAATATTATTTAATTATGCATCATCAACCTTCGGGTTATGAGGGTTACATAACATATTCTATTAGATGTGTTGAATTGTATTGTATGCTAGTGATATTAGTGCTTTGCTGGATTTTCGTTTAGTGTGCAATTTTGTTAAAATTGGGGTGATTTTGAAAATTTGATCCCCAATTTCTCCCCAATTTTTATTGGAATATTTTAGGAGATTTGTACTAATTGTATTTGATTTCTAATAGTAATTAAATTTATTTTTTACGATTTTGATTAGTTTTTTAATGAACTTTTATGGCTATTTTAGATTTTTAATTAAATTTTGAAAGGAATGATTTTTATGGATTTAGATAATAAAGTTAATGATTT
>OGDF01000506.1_pt1 | contig 62129 bp, 56 predicted proteins | sample 1570141 | NCBI WGS metagenome assembly OGDF01 (sample SAMEA4370581, study PRJEB24528) | human gut metagenome
TAAAATTTATGCTCGAAAATCTGCATATTATCTTAGTGTCAACACTCCCTAGATAAATCAGATGAATAGGAGAATGCCTGTGACAGTAATTTTATTTTTGATGGGCGGAATGTTTTTCACTATCGGAATGGTCATGACGATACTTTTTGCAAGTACATCGGGCATATTCAGGGAAAGCGGTATAGGTGTGTTTGTTCTTATTCCGCTGCTTTTTGCATTGATAGGAGCAGTTATGCTCGTTATCGCATTCCGACAGATGATTAGAAAAATGGAAGTACGCTCAAAGGGAACGCGCTATCCTGCAAAGGTATACGGCTATGTTGACGATTCCTCGTTTGTTGTGAATGGTCAGTATACAGTGAATACAAAGGTTCGCTTTTTTGACGTTAATCATTATGTGCGCGAGGCGATAATTCCTACGCAGTTTTCCAGCAACTCAAATATGTACGGAATCGGCATGACAATTGACATATTTGAATATAACGGAAGATTTAGCTGGGATCCGAGGTCGCTCAGATACGAGCATATTACGGGCGAGGAGGAGCTTATGAACAACAGACCTGTCGTTCCCGAGGAGATGAAGCTTGTCGGAGTGACCTGTCCGTCATGCGGCGCGAATTTTCAGGCATCGAGCGGCTATGCGAACAGGTGTCCGTATTGTGACGGCTACATAAACGTCTGATTGCCGGAGCATAAGAAGAAAGGGAGAATATTATGAAGTATTTGATCGTTGTTGACGTTCAGAAGGATTTTGTTGACGGAGATCTCGGCAGTAAGGAGGCGGCAGAGATGCTGTCAAGGCTCATACAGAAAGTGAAAAGCTTTGACGGCGAGGTGATTTTCACAAAGGATACGCATTTTGAGAACTACCTTGAAACTCAGGAGGGAAGGCTTCTGCCGGTCAAGCATTGCATAAAAAATACCGACGGCTGGGAGTTTCCGACAGAGCTTGCTCCGCTTGCAGAGGGCAGAAAGGTTTACGAGAAATCTGCTTTTGCAAGCCGTCAGCTTGCGGAGGATATGCTGAAAAGTTACGAGTGCGGCAAGGTCGATTCAGTAGAGCTTGTGGGTATCTGCACGGATATTTGTGTGGTTTCAAACGCACTTATGCTCAAGGGATTCATGCCCGAGCTGACAATTTCAGTCGATGCCTCGTGCTGTGCCGGAGTAACTCCGCAGAAACATAACGCTGCACTCGATACAATGGAAAGCTGTCAGGTCATTGTAACAAACAGGTGACGAGGCTTAACGCAATAAAACAGTCCCACACGTTAGTGATTTGTGTGGGACTGTTTTATTATTTCAGATCAGTTTTTATCTGTTGAATCTTGCGAGGAACTGCTTTACTCGATCGGAAGCATTTTCGCCAAAGAGCACGGACGGTTCATTCTGTTCTACGATAACGCCGTTTTCCATGAAGATAACGTGATCGGCAACATCTCTCGCGAAAGACATTTCGTGGGTTACGACAACCATGGTCATGCCTTCTGCCGCAAGTTCCTTGATTACTTTCAGGATCTCGCCCGTAAGTTCGGGGTCGAGTGCCGAGGTGGGTTCGTCAAAGAAAAGAATATCAGGGTTAAGCGTGAGTGCGCGCGCGATAGAAACGCGCTGCTGCTGTCCGCCCGAAAGCTCGCAGGGATAGGAGTCCGCCTTGGTTTCAAGACCCATTTTCTTCAGAAGCTCCATGGCATTCTGCTTGGCTTCTGCTTTGCCGCGTTTGAGCACGCGGACGGGAGCTTCGGTGATGTTTCTCAGAACAGAGAAGTGCGGAAAAAGATTGAAATTCTGGAACACAAGACCGGTTTTCAGACGAATCTCGCGCAGAGTTTTTGCATCTCTGTAGCCGTCTTTGGTGAGCATTTCCTCGCCGCAGACGGTAACTTCACCGCTGTCGGCACGTTCAAGCTGAGTAAGACAGCGCAGGAGCGTGGACTTACCCGAACCGGAAGGCCCGATTATCGCAACGACTTTGCCCTTTTCGACATTAAAGCTGATATCTTCGAGGACGCAAAGCTTTCCGAAGCTTTTTTTGAGGTTTCTTACCTCCAGTAAGTTTTCCATGTTACGCCCCCTATTTGTAGTAGTTCAGCTTTTTCTCGGCAAGACCGAAGATCATAGTCAGGATCGTTGCCATTGCAAAGTAGAAAAGACCTGCCATGAAAAGCGGAGTGAGCGAACTGAAAGTCGTCATCTGCTTTTTCGCTATGTACATGACTTCCATGTAGCCCATTGAGTAGGCGAGTGAAGTGTCCTTTACGAGCGTTATGACTTCGTTTGAGGACGCAGGAATTACGCGCTTTACCACCTGCGGCAGAATGATCCTGAAAAATGTCTGGAGCTTTGAAAAGCCGAGCATTGCTGCCGCTTCGTACTGTCCCTTTGGAATAGACTCTATGCCGCCGCGGAAGATCTCCGCAAAATAAGCTGCGTAGTTGAGCACGAATGCGAGCAGTATCATGCGAAACATATACACAACGCCTGCATCGCCCCTGAGTTCAACGCCGTTGAGGAGATTTTGCAGAAACGCAGGGCAATGAGGATTGCTGCGTATTGTCGGCACTGAGTAGTACACAACAATTATCTGAAGCAGTAGGGGAGTTCCGCGCATGATAAGGATGTAAAGATTGGTAAGCCATGAAACAGGCTTGAATTTGCACATTTTGAGCAGAGCCACGACCATTCCGAGCGGGATCGAATACAGCAGAGTGAATCCGAAAAGTTTAAGCGTCGGCGGCAAATAGCTCAGCATGAGCTTGAACAGATGCAGGATCTCATCGGCTGTCATAGGATATCTCCTTTCACGGCGGCTATTACTTTACAGTAGTAATGTCGCTTCCGAACCACTTGGTGGAGATTTCGCCGAGAGTGCCGTCAGCCTTGAGTTCGCTGAGAGTATTCTGAACCTCATCGCGGAGTGCCTGATCGCCCTTGCGGAATCCGATAGCGTACTCTTCCTTTTCAAGGCCCTCGGGAAGAATGACAAAATCCTTGCCCTCTGAAGTGATGAGGTAGTTTGCAACAACAGAATCCATGAAAACAGCGTCCGAGAATCCGAGTTCAAGCTGCTGGAGAGCAGTTACGTTGTCCTCAAGAGGAGTTGTTGTGATGTCGTTTGCAAAATCAGCATTTGCGAGGATCTCCTCAGCAGTAGAACCAAGCTGAACAGCTACAGTCTTGCCCTTGATGTCATCAAGGCTCTTGATATCACTGTCTGAGGGAACTACGAAAATCATCTCATTCTCCATGTAAGGGTCGGAGAGGTTCATTGCCTCAGCACGGGAGGGGCTGATTGACATACCGTTCCAAACACAGTCGATTCTGCCGGATTCCAGATCCTGCTCCTTAGCGTCCCATACGATAGGCTGCTTAACGAGCGTAACACCCATTTTGTCGCAGACTGCCTGAGCCACGTCGATATCGAAACCAACTATCTCATTGTTTTCGTCGCTGAATCCCATAGGAGGGAATGAAGCGTCAAGGCCGAGAACGAATTCTCCGCTGTCAAGAACCTTCTGGAGCGAATCGTCAGAAGCAGATGTGCTTGATGAATTGCCGGACGAGCTGTCCTTATCGGAAGCCTTGCCGCAGCCGGCAAGATTAGCCATAAGTACGAGTGCAGCAGCGGCTGAAAGAACTTTTGTAAATTTCATAACAGGTAATTCTCCTTTATTATCAGAACCTTTCCGAATGGGAAATAGTATTTCTGTGCGGAAAGATCCCGGAATATTAATGCTCTAACATTATACCATACTAATCAGCTAAAGTAAAGGGGTGTTGCTGGATTTTCGGCGTAATTGGCAAAAAAGGACTGAATTACATCAGTCCTTTCATGTATTACAGCCTGCACTTGAAATCCTCATAGCTAAAGCTTCTGAGAGTTTCTGTCGTTCCGTCCTTTTTCAGCAGAAGAATTGACGGGAGCGGCATACCGTTGAAGGTGTTGTTTTTGACCATTGAATAGATAGCCATGTCTCCGAAAACGAGCCTGCCGCCGACTTCAAGAGGTTTGTCAAATGAGTATTCGCCGATAACGTCGCCTGCAAGACAGGTCTGCGAGCCGAGGCGGTAGGTGTATTCAAGACTGCCTGCTTCTCCCGAACTAAACAGCGGCGGACGGTACGGCATTTCAAGCACATCAGGCATATGACACGCCGCCGAGGTGTCGAGGATCGCTATGGGCATATCATTGCGTGTGATATCGAGAATTTCCGTAACGAGATAGCCTGCGTTGAGTGCAAAAGCCTCGCCGGGTTCGAGAAAAACTTCAAGACCGTATTTATCCTGCATTCTGCGTATGCACTTTTCAAGGAGCGGAATGTCATAGTCATCTCGGGTGATGTGATGGCCGCCGCCGAAATTTATCCATTCAAGGGAAGAAAGTACATCGCCGAATTTCTGCTCTACTGCATCGAGTGTTTCTGCAAGAGCGTCCGAATTCTGCTCGCATAGTGTGTGAAAGTGCAGTCCGCTAACTCCGCGAAGGTCATTTCTGTCGAAGTTGACATTGGTTATGCCGAGCCTTGACTTCGGTGAACATGGGTCGTATATCTCGTGTCCCTCCTGAGTGGAACATTCGGGATTCACCCTGAGGCCGATCTTTCTGCCTGCTTTCAGTACACGGTCGCGGTACTTGTCAAGCTGGGAAAAAGAGTTGAAAATAATGTGTCCGCAGTATGAGATCATCTCGTCCATCTCATTTTCGCGGTATGCGGCTGAGAAAACATGGTTTTCGCCGCCCATCTCCTCGTATCCGAGCCTTGCTTCGTAAAGTCCGCTGCAAGCTGTTCCCGAAACGTATTCGCGTATTTTCGGATAGATGTGGTAGCATGAAAAAGCCTTTTGCGCCAGAAGTATCTTGCAGCCTGTTCGCTTTTCAACATTGTTTAAAATTTCAAGGTTGCGGACGATTCGCTCCTCGTCCACAACATAGCAGGGCGTGGGGAGCGAATTTATATCAAGTTTTTCTATCATATAAATCTGACTGCTGTTCCGTAAGCGATGACCTCGGCTGCACCCTGCATGATAGCCGAAGTGGAATAGCGAACATTGACAACAGCGTCCGCACCCATTGACTGAGCCTCCTGTATCATGCGCTGGGTTGCGATCTCACGCGCCTCGTTCATCATTTCGGTGTAGGCTTTAAGTTCGCCGCCGATAATGGTCTTGAATCCCTGCATGATGTCCTTGCCGACGTGCTTTGACTGTATCGTCGAACCCTTTACCAGTCCGAGCATACCTAAATTTTTTCCTGCGATGTAATCAGTATTTACAAGTATCATAACTGTTTTCTCCTCAATTTTTTATCAGTCTACGAGAGTCGGGTCGAAATCTTCTTCCCAAGGAAGTCCCCATTTGTTGAGTGCCTCCATGAACGGATCGGGATCGAATTCCTCAATATTGTAAACTCCTGCCTTGTTCCATATGCCGTTGAGTATCATCATAGCGCCGATCATTGCGGGAACTCCGGTTGTGTAGGAGATAGCCTGCGAGCCGACTTCCTTGTAGCACTCCTGATGATCGCAAATGTTATAGAGATAGTAGTTCTTATCCTTGCCGTCCTTTTTGCCGCGGAAAATACAGCCGATATTGGTCTTGCCGACAGTTCTCGGGCCGAGTGATGCAGGATCGGGGAGAACAGCCTTGAGGAACTGCAGCGGAACTATCTCTCTGCCCTCATACATGATAGGTTCGATAGAAGTCATTCCTACATCTTCAAGGCATTTGAGATGAGTGAGATAGCTCTGACCGAATGTCATGAAAAAGCGAATTCTCTTTATGCCTTTAATGTTGAGGGCGAGCGATTCAAGCTCCTCATGGTGGAGCAGGTACATATCCTTTTCGCCAACGCCCTTGAAGTTGTAAACGCGCTTTATCTCCATAGGCTCGGTCTCGACCCACTTGCCATCCTCAATGTAGCTTCCCTTGGCGGAAACTTCGCGGATGTTTATTTCTGGGTTGAAATTTGTTGCGAACGGATAGCCGTGGTCGCCGCCGTTGCAGTCAAGAATGTCAATGTAGTTGATCTCGTCAAACTCATGCTTCATTGCGTAAGCAGAGAACACTCCTGTAACACCGGGGTCAAAGCCGCTTCCGAGCAGAGCGGTGATACCTGCTTTTTCAAATTTCTCACGGTATGCCCACTGCCACTTGTACTCGAACTTTGCTGTGTCGAGCGGCTCATAGTTTGCGGTGTCAACATAGTGAGTCTTTGTAGCAAGGCAGGCGTCCATTATCGTGAGATCCTGATAGGGGAGTGCGAGATTGAGCACAACATCGGGCTTGTAGCTCTCAATGAGTGCGATAAGCTCGTCAACGTTGTCGGCATTTACCTGCGCTGTCTCGATAACCGTCTTGGTAGTGGGCTGGAGTTTCTCCTTGAGCGCGTCACACTTGGACTTGGTGCGGCTCGCTATCATGATCCCCTCAAAAACTTCGCTGTTCTGGCAGCACTTGTGGATAGCAACGGAAGCAACTCCGCCGCAACCGATGATCATACATTTTTTCATATTCCAAATCTCCTTTTTATTGGTGAAAGATCATTTATCGTATTGGTCAGTTCACGACATTGCGAGCAGCATTTCACGGATCACCTTGCAGGCAACAGCGGTGGAAACTCCACTCTGGTCGTAAACAGGACTTAACTCATTTGCGTCACAGCCGACTATGTTAAGACTTCCGCAGACAAGCTCAAGCGCGTCCCTGAGTTCGCTGAAAGTAACTCCGCCTGCCTCGGGAGTGCCTGTGCCGGGAAAAGTCGACGGGTCGAGAACATCAAGATCGAGCGTCATGTAAACATTTTTCCCCTTTAGTTTTTCGACAGTCTCAGCAAGACCGTCAAAGCTGAATTTGTGCATTTCCGTATGCTCGGCGGCAAATCTGAACTCGTCACGGTCGCCGCTCCGTATTCCAAACTGGAAAATGTGACCGTCGCCAACAAGCTCGTGACATCTTCTGAGCACGCACGCGTGGGAGAGTTTCTGCCCGAGGTAATCATCTCGCAGATCCGCGTGGGCATCAAAGTGTATTATGTAAAGATCGGAGTATTTTTCGCAGACTGCTCTTACCGCTCCGAGCGTCACAAGATGCTCGCCGCCGATCATGAAAGGCACTTTGCCGTCATTCAGAATAGTGCGCGTTCTCTCGGTTATGTCGTCAACTGCGCGGTCGGTATCACCGAACGGAAGTTCAAGGTCTCCGCTGTCAAAATAGCAGTAGTCGAGCATATCCTTGTCCTGATAGGGGGAGTAGGTCTCGATACCGAAACTTTCATTTCTTATCGCTGACGGAGCAAATCTTGTTCCCGGACGAAAGCTTGTCGTTCCGTCGAATCCTGCGCCGAACAGCACGATCTTTGCGTCCTCATATTCGCTGTCGCAGGCGATGAAGGTCTGTACGTTCTTATTCAACATCTCTCAGAAGCTCCTCTACATAGTTTGGCAGGGCAAAAGCGCCTGCGTGAAGCCGTGTGTTGTAGTATCTCGTATTGATCTCGAGCATACTCCACTTAACGGGATTAAAGTCGTTTATCGGGTGATATTTCTTTGAGGCAAAACCAAAGAGCCAGTGTCCTGAGGGATAGGTCGGGATATGTGCCTGATAGACCTTGCTTATCGGGAAACTCTCAACGATCCTCTTGTGAGAGCGCTGCATAGCTGCCGCGTCCTCATCGTAAAACGGGCTTTCGTGCTGATTTACCATTATTCCGTCCTCATGGAGAGCGTTGAAGCAACTGCCGTAAAATTCCTTAGTGAAAAGTCCCTCTCCCGGGCCGAACGGGTCTGTTGAATCGACAATGATGACATCATAACGATTTTCACAGCGGCGTATGAACTTCACGCCGTCCTCGTAGTAGATGTGAACTCTTGGGTCGTCAAAGCGGCAGGCAGTAGTCGGCAGGTACTTTTTGCTCACCTCGACCACAAGCTCGTCTATTTCCACGAGGTCAATGCTCTCGACTGAGCTGTATCGTGTAAGTTCGCGGACAACTCCGCCGTCTCCCGCGCCGATAACGAGAATATTTTTCGGTTTTGGGTGAACAGCCATCGGTACATGGGTGATCATTTCGTGGTAGATAAACTCGTCCTTTTCGGTGAGCATCATGTAGCCGTCAAGCGTGAGAAAGCGTCCGAATTCCTTTGAATCGAAAACGTCAATGCGCTGGAATTCGCTGTTTGCGCTGTATAGCTGGTGATCTACCTTTATCGAAAACTTGACATTCGGCGTGTGCCTTTCTGTGAACCATAATTCCATATTATTCCTCCTCGCTGTTTCAACCTAAATCAGTACGTTGAGGCGTTCAATGTTTATATCCTCCGTACCTGTCATGGAGCAGCCTTTTTCCTTGGCATACTTTATGTATTTTATTATTTCGTCGGTGATAAGCTCGCCGGGAGCAAGTATCGGTATCCCGGGCGGATAGCACATAACGAATTCGCTGCAAACACAGCCTGCCGCCTCATCAAGCGGAAGTGAACGCTTGCCGCCGTAGAAAGCATTCCGCGGAGTTTCGGCAACTATCGGGTTTATGTATTCCTGAGTCAGGAGTCCTGACTCGGTTTTGCCAAATCGTCTCTTTATCTCCGAGAGCGCACTGATGAGCCGTTCAATATCGCGGTTTCGGTCGCCGACTGAGATGTACGCGAGGATGTTTCCGATATCGCCGAATTCTATCTGTATGTCATATTCGTCACGGAGCAGGTCATACACCTCTATTCCCGCAAGGCCGATAGGTAGAGTGAAAATGCTGAGTTTTGAAATGTCAAAATCGTAAATGCTGTCGCCGTTGATAAGCTCCCTTGAATAGGCGTAATAGCCTCCTATGGCGTTGATCTCCTCACGCGCGTATTCAGCCATTTCAACGGTTTTTGAAAAAATATCCCTGCCGTGGAGCGCGAGCCTCTTTCGGGAAATATCAAGGCTCGAAAGCAGAAGATATGAGGCGCTCGTGGTCTGCGTGAGGTTTACGATCTGGCGCATATAGTCGGAGTTGACGTTTCTGCCCATAAGCAGGAATGAGCTTTGCGTGAGACTTCCTCCGGATTTGTGCATACTTACCGATGCCATATCCGCTCCTGCCGCCATTGCTGTGAGCGGAAAATTATCGCCAAAGTAGAAGTGCGTTCCATGAGCCTCGTCAACGAGCACGAGCATTCCGTGAGCATGGGCAAGTTCGGTGATCTTCTTCAGGTCGGAACATATTCCGTAGTATGTCGGATTATTCACCATTACAGCTTTGGCATCAGGGTTTTCGAGAATTGCCTGCTCCACCTGCGAGACTGACATTCCGAGCGCGATACCGAGCGTATTGTTTACATCGGGATTCACATAGACGGGGACAGCTCCGCATAGAATAAGTGCATTTATTGCGCTTCGGTGGACATTTCTCGGCATGATTATTTTGTCGCCGTTCTTGCAGGCATACAGTATCATGCTCTGAACGGCAGAGGTAGTTCCCCCGACCATGAAAAACGCGCTGTCTGCACCAAAAGCCTGTGCCGCGAGATCCTCCGCGTCACGGATAACAGATACCGGATGGCAGAGGTTGTCGAGGGGCTTCATTGAGTTTACGTCCACGCTCATGCAGGCTTCTCCGAGAAAATCCGTGAGTTCCTGATTGCCGCGTCCGCGCTTGTGTCCCGGAACATCAAAGGGTACAACGCGCATTCTGCGCATTCTTTCCAAAGCCTCGTAGATCGGGGCATTATCCTGAGTAAGAGCCATTTCCAAACACATTCCTTCCGCTGAATATTTCGATCATTTCTTTTCTGAGGGCGTTTGTTATGTCAAGTCTGCTTCTCGGTGAAAGCTCTCTTACGTCCGTATTAAACAGATAATTTTGCAGTTCGATATCTTTGATGAGCATTTTCGTGTGGAACATATTCGCCTGATAGACATTGATATCGACCGCATCGTATTTATCGAGAATAGCTTCGTCCACATAGTTCTGAATGGATGTTATCTCGTGATCTATGAATAGTTTTTCTCCGTCAAGATTTCTCGTGAATCCCCGGACGCGGTAGTCCATTGTGATGATATCCGAGTCGAAACTGCCGATGAGGTAATCGAGGGCGGTGAGGGGAGTTATCTTGCCGCAGGTGGCTACGTCTATGTCCACGCGGAAAGTTGCTATGCAGGTATCGGGGTGGTATTCGGGATAAGTGTGGACTGTAACATGGCTCTTGTCGAGATGAGCGACAGTCTCGCTTCCCCCTGCGGGGATCATTGTGTCGTCCGCGATAAGAAAGGTAGCGGAAGCTCCCTGCGGATCGTAGTCCTGCCGCGAAACACTCAGCACCTGCGCTCCTATCATTTCGGTAAGATGCGTCATTATCTCGGTAATACGCTTGGAATTGTAAGCCTCATCGACGTATGCGATATAATCGAGCTGAGCCTTTGGCGTTCTGGCGTAACAGACATCGTATATGTTAAAGCTTAGTGATTTTGTGAGATTATTAAAGCCGTAAAGCTTCAGCTTATTATTCATATAACACACCTCGGAAATATATTTGTATTCGCTCCCCGTATCCCAATCGCTGTATATAACAAAAAAGCGCATACAGACTTACACAGCCTGCATACGCGTGAAATACCTAAAACTTCACTATGGTTTCAGAGTCTATATAAGCAAGATACTACCCTTTACTACTCTTATTGACCTTTCACAAGCTGATGAAAACTTATAAAAACTTAATCGCCGCTTTGCAGCGTACGAATCAATAAGGCAACAGAAGTTGCCAGCCGAAAAAATATCGGCAGTCGGCATCTGACCCGGCTGTCCGTATGGCCTCAACTCCGAACGGAGTGGTCAAAATCTTGCTTTGAAACCGAAGCTTCTTTTGCAAATTAAATTTTGGAATATGGATCTTACTCATAAACCGTTATTATTCTATCACATTGAAACGGCTGTGTCAATACTTTTCGGAAATTTTTATTTTTGCTTTGCTCAAAGGCAGTTCTCAGAAGTAATTGACATTTAATAGTGTGTGTGATATAATTTATAGAGATTTAATATGTTTATTCAGAGACTGTCTGCACAGATAATACACACGTTTTTGAGGTGAAATTGCCTTAAAATGCCAATATTTCTGAACATATTTTCTATGCGGAAATGTTTCTATAATCTACTGAAGAAGGATCGAATAATATGCATAAGGAATTTCTTATGGGAAATGCCGCGATTGCCCGTGGTGCGATAGCGGCAGGTCTGAACCTTATCTCAGGCTACCCGGGAACTCCGTCAACGGAGGTTCTCGAAACCACAGCAAAGGTAAACGACGGCTCGATTTACGTTGAGTGGTCGGTAAACGAAAAGGCTGCTCTTGAGCTTGGAGCAGGAGCGGCTTACAGCGGTGCGCGTTCAATGGTGACCATGAAGCAGGTCGGACTGAATGTAGCCTCAGATCCGCTGATGAGTCTCGCGTATATCGGCGTAAAGGGCGGAATGGTGATAATGGTTGCCGATGATCCCGGCCCGATATCTTCCCAGACCGAGCAGGATACACGCCATTTTGCGGCGTTTTCAAAGCTGCCATGCTTTGATCCCTCGTCCGTGCAGGAAGCTTATGACATGATTCAGGACGCTTTTGAGTATTCCGAAAAATACGGAACTCCAGTGCTTTTCCGTCCTACGACAAGAGTCTGTCACGGATACGCTTCAATAGAGGTAAAGGACGAGAATGAGTACAGCCGCAATATTCCCGAGGGATTCGTGAAGGATTCTTCAAAGTGGGTCATTTTTCCGCGCCTTTCCTACAATGCTCACATTCACATTGAAGAACGTAACGCGGAGCTGTCAAAGATTTTCTCGGAATATCCACGCAATGTTATCGTTCCCGAAAAGGCAGAGGGCTGCAAAAAGGGAATCGCCACACATGGGATCAGCTATACATACACGGCTGAGGCTCTGCGAGATAAGGCAGCTCCGCGCGTATTTAAGGTTGCTACTCCGTTTCCGTTCCCCGAACAACAGGCTGTTGAGTTTCTGAGCGGGCTTGACGAGGTTCTGTGTATCGAGGAGCTTGACCCGATAATCGAGCGCGAACTGACATACATCTGCGGAAAGTATCATCTTCCGACAAGAATTCTCGGCAAGCTCACCCACAATGTAAAAACAGCGGGCGAGAACACCTGCTCATCGGTGCTTGAAAATATATCGGAATTCATGGGCTGGGCGATACCTGCTGCCGCAAAGGCTGAAGAAGCACCGCCGCTTCCCGTCAGACCTCCCGTACTCTGCGCAGGCTGTCCGCACAGAGCATCATTCTTTGCCGTCAAGGAAGCAATGAAGGGGCAGAAGTCTGTGTTCTGCGGCGATATCGGTTGCTACACGCTCGGAAATGCTCAGCCGCTTGACATGGTCGACACTTGTCTCTGCATGGGCGCAGGCGTTAACATCACTCAGGGAATCGGACGAATAGAGCCTGATACCAAGTGCTTTGCCTTTGTGGGAGACTCCACGTTCTTTGCCTCGGCAATTACAGGTGCAGTCAATGCGGTCTATAATCAGGCGGACATGACACTTGTTATTCTCGATAACTCTACGACTGCAATGACGGGACATCAGCCTCACCCGGGTACAGGAAAGACCATGATGGGCGAGATAGTCGAAAAGGTGAGCATTCAGGAAGTTCTGAAAGGCGTTGGCGTAAAGGTCGTTGAGACCGTAGATCCGCTTGACCTTAAAAAGTCGATCGAGACCGTTAAGCGCGTTGCCGCTCAGGAGGGCGTAAAGGCGATCATTTTCAAATCACCCTGCGCAGTTCTTATAAAGCCTGAAAAGCCTGCGGTCATTGACAGCGAAAAGTGCACCGGCTGTAAACGCTGCATAAAGACTCTCGGCTGTCCGGGAATAATAATGAGCGGCGGCAAGGCGGCAATAGAAAATTCTCTCTGTACAGGCTGCGGACTGTGTTCTCAGGTCTGTCCGTTCGGAGCTATAGGAGGTGTTTCCCATGCAGAGTAATATCCTTATATGCGGAGTCGGCGGTCAGGGTATTGTCCTCACGTCAAAGCTCATTGCCGCAACCGCTATGGAGCACGATATTCCCGTAATGAGCGCTGAAACGATAGGCATGGCGCAGAAGGGCGGAAGTGTTTTCAGCTTTCTGCGTCTGGGCGATGACATATACTGTCCCATGTTCCCCGAAAAGAGCGCAGACCTTCTTATCGGATTTGAACCTGCTGAAGCAGTTCGTATGCTGCCGTATCTCAAGGACGGGGGACAGGTAGTCGTGAATGAACACCCTATCATGCCTGTTACCGCAACTCTCAGCGGTTCGGACTACACGGGCAGCGAAATGCTCGGTTATTTAAAGCGAAATGTTAAAAATCTCATTATTGTAAACGGAACTGAAGTCTGCGAAAAGATCGGTTCGCCAAAGGTCCTCAACATGATAATGCTCGGAGCATCGGTCAGAAACGACGTTTTGCCGTTCTCGGTCGATGATATCGAGGCTACCATGAAAAAGACCGTAAAACCGCAGTTTATCGAAATGAACAGCAAGGCTCTCAGGTATGTATGAGAGGAAAGGATAAGAAAATGAAGATCACACAGCAACAGCTTGACCTTGTAAACGACAGGATACGCGCACTTATCGAGGCGGACAGCTTCTACGGCAAAAAGCTTGCAGAGGCAGGCATCACGCACATCGACTCTCCCGAGGAGTTTACGAAGCTTCCCTTTTCGGAGAAAAAAGACCTCCGCGATGCTTATCCGCTCGGACTTATGACAGCTCCCGAGGAGAAGATAGTTCGCATTCACTCATCATCAGGAACAACGGGAACTCCCGTAATAATCCCTTATACAGCAAAAGACGTTGACGACTGGGGAGAGATGTTCAAGCGCTGCTACGAGGTAGCAGGTATCACAAACATGGATCGCATTCAGATAACTCCCGGATACGGTCTGTGGACGGCAGGGATCGGATTCCAGAACGGCTGCGAAAAGCTCGGGGCAATGGCAGTTCCCATGGGCCCGGGTAATACGGAAAAGCAGCTTGAAATGATGCAGGCGCTCAAGAGCACTGTTCTCTGCTCGACTTCTTCTTATGCTCTCCTGCTTGCCGAAGAAATCGAAAAACGCGGCATAAAGGATAAGATCTACCTCAAAAAAGGCGTTATCGGTTCGGAACGCTGGAGCGACAAGATGCGCAAGCACATTTCGGAGTCGCTCGGTATTGAGCTTTACGATATTTACGGACTTACGGAGATATACGGCCCCGGAATCGGCATAAGCTGTGAGTGCAATGACGGTATGCACTACTGGGACGACTATATTTATCTTGAAATTATTGATCCTGTTACAGGAGAACCTGTTCCCGACGGAGAAATGGGTGAGATAGTGTTAACAACTCTCGTTAAGGAGGGCGCACCTCTTATCCGTTACAGAACGCATGACCTTTCCAGGATCATTCCCGGCAAGTGCAAGTGCGGCAGATGTTTCCCGAGAATAGACGTTATCATGGGACGCACAGACGATATGATGAAGATCAAGGGCGTAAACGTGTTCCCGAGTCAGATAGAGGAGGTTCTCGGCAAGTTCAGCGAGATAAACAGCGAGTATCAGATCCGTATCTCCCACCTTGACGGAAAGGACACAATGCGAATCTACGTTGAATCCACGGGCGATGTTGACTTTGAGAATCTCAGCAAGAGGATTTCGGAAAAGGTTAAGAGCAAGATAGGCTTTACTCCTATCGTCAAGGTCGTAGAGGTGGGCGTTCTTCCGAGAAGCACCAAAAAGACGGCAAGAGTTATTGACGAAAGATTTGACTGATAAACTGATAAAAAGAAAAGAGGCTTTCCCGATGTGGGAAGCCTCTTGTTTTTATACTATTGCGGTGTTCAGAGCTTTTTCACCATTGTAACGTGGGGGCAGCCTTCATCATCATGCAGGTCATCAGTCGCGTGATAGCCTAAACTCTCGTAAAACTTCTGCACTCTGCATTGAGCTGAAAGTGAAATGCTGTCGGCATTTTTTTCGGCGGCTTTGGATTCAAGAGCCTTTATGACCTCTGAACCGAGCGAGTTTCGGCGGAATTCTTTCAGCACGGCAACTCTGCCGATAATATATGAGTTTGGTTTGTCGCTGTCGGGAAAAAGTCTCCCCGTTGCAACAGGTTTTCCGTCAGTATTGTAAAGGACGACATGAGTCGATATTTTGTCGGTTTCGTCAAACTCGTTGTGGAATCCCTGCTCCTGCATGAAAACTGCCTTGCGTATATACATCGCATCGCCGCAGAGTTCGTCATAGAATCGTGCCTTGATCTGCATATTACAGAACCTTCGAGAGGAAACTTTTCAGACGCGGATTCTTCGGGTTGGAGAAGAATTCCGCAGGAGCGTTTTCCTCGACAATAACTCCGCCGTCCATGAAGAGAACGCGCGAAGCAACTTCTCTTGCAAAACCCATTTCGTGGGTCACGACAACCATAGTCATGCCGTCATTGGCGAGCTGCTTCATCAGTTCGAGAACCTCGCCGACCATTTCAGGGTCGAGAGCGGAGGTAGGCTCGTCAAAGAGTATGACTTCGGGGTTCATCATAAGTGAGCGCGCAATCGCGATCCTCTGTTTCTGACCGCCCGAAAGCTGACTCGGATACGCCTCTGCTTTATCGGAAAGACCAACTTTTTTAAGCAGTTCCTCAGCCTTTTTCTCAGCCTCCTGTTGGTTCATGAGGTTGAGCTTTACGGGAGCAAGCGTGAGATTCCTTTTGATTGTCATGTTTGAAAAAAGGTGGAAGTGCTGGAAAACCATGCCCATTCGCTCGCGAACCTGATTGAGCTTTTTCTCTGAGCAATTTATGATGTCCTCTCCGTCAAAGTAAATTTCGCCGGAGGTAGGAGTCTCAAGCTGATTGAGACAGCGCAGGAAAGTGCTCTTGCCCGAACCTGAAGGCCCGATGAGGACGACTTTTTCGCCCTTTTCAATGGTAGTCGTGATTCCTTTGAGTATCTCCTGATCGCCGAACGACTTTCTTAAATCTTTAATGTCTATCACTTTTTGCGAGCCTCTTTTCTAAGCGTGATACGAGGAATGTCAGTATCATTACCATGAACAGGTAGATGAGTGCGACCGCGATAAGCGGCAGGAAAGCCTCGTAGGTTCGGCTTCTGATGATGTCTCCGCCCTTGGTGAGATCCTGAAGGGCGATATATCCCGAAACGGAAGTCTCTTTCAGGAGAACGATAAACTCGTTTGCGAGAGCTGGCAGGACATTTTTGAATGCCTGCGGAAGAATGACATATATCATGATCTTGGAGTAGCTCAGACCGAGACTCTTGCCTGCCTCGAACTGTCCGTTGTCGATAGACATAATGCCCGAGCGGACGATCTCCGCAACATAGGCGGCAGAGTTGAGACCGAAAGCGAGCACTCCGACCAGCAACTTGTCAATGTTTACTGACGCGAAGATGACATAATAGATTATAAGGAGCTGAACCATTACAGGAGTGCCTCTTATAACTGTAAGGTATATCTTGGCGATTACGTTGAGAATTTTGAATTTTCCCGTTTTATCGTGCATTGCACGGATTATTGCTATCACGAATCCGAGGAGCATTCCGATGATAACCGCGAAAAAGGTTATCATCAGAGTGGTTTTCAGACCCTCTGTGAGGTATCTCCAGTTGGATTCATAAATAAAGGTGTCGTATAGTTTATCTTTGAATCCGTCCAGTATATTTTTTAATCTGTCCAGTATAGTCATAGTCTGTGTATACCCCGATCATCAGTCTTTTCTTGTGATGATTACCTGCTTGGTTGTGGTATAACCCTGTGTGAAGGACACATTCTTCTCGCGCTCGGGAGTTACTGAAAGACCTGCAACGGCAACGTCTGCCTTTCCTGAGTTAACGGCAGCAATGACCGAATCAAATTCCATGTTTTCGATTTCAAGCTTCATGCCAAGCTCATCACAGACAGCGTTCATCATGTCAACGTCAATGCCGACTATCTCGCCGTCAGCCATGCTTTCGTAAGGCGGGAACTCAGCGTTTGTAGCCATTATAAGAGTTCCGTTTGCACCTGTATTATCCTCGCTGCAAACATAGGAAGCACTGTCAGCCTCGTCGCCGATCCAATGGCTCTTTATCTCGTCGAGCGTGCCGTTATCCTTGAGAGTTGTGAGAGCAGCGTCAATTTTTTCGCCGAGTTCATCATTTCCCTTCTTATAGCCGATAGAATACTCCTCCTCAGCAAAAGGTTCATCAAGGATCTGGAGCTTATCGCTGTTCTTTTCAACGAAAACCTTTGCAGGTTCACTGTCGATGATCACAGCGTCGATCTTGCCCTGAATAAGTGCCTGAACCGCATCTGCGCCCTTGTTGTAAGGCTCGACCTTTGCGCCCTCGATATCGGAAGCAAGAACATAGCCGGTAGTGCCGAGCTGTGTACCGATAGTCTTGTTCTTGAGGTCGTCCTGATTATGTACGGTATTTTTTGCAGTACCGCCGCAGCCTGTGAGCATTGCCGCGAGAAGCAGCGAAACACTGATTGAAGATAGCATTTTTTTCATTTTGATCAATTCCTCTCTCAGAGCCTGTTCAGTATCCTTTTCCTCACGTCTTTTCGGCAGATCCTGCCGTTGACTGCGTCAAAAATCCTTGTCATGCGACAGTGTGTACGTGGATCTTTTCCTTGTCACCGGAAAATTATGCCCGAAAATCCGCACATAAAAAGGCTCTGAACAGGCTCTTAATTCATAAGTACTTGTATTATATCATTTTATACACAAGCTTGTCAATGGAAAATGAAAAAATGGTCGTAAAATGCGTGGAATTTTAGGATTCATTTACTATTTTGCCTGTCATATGATGAATTTCAAGTTCAAGGCATACAGCATTTTTCGCAGATTTTCTTATCTCCTCTTCAACGTCATCGGGATTAGGGTAGAGTTTCAGTCCAAGTTCACACAGATGAGCGATGAGCTCGTCATTTTCGGAAATTTCGCGCACTTCACCGAAAATTATAACGCTTTTAATATTGAGTGCCCATTCATTCTCACGGCGGAATCCTCTGTCATGCACGCAGAAAGATACTTTTGGATCGGCTCTGAGGCATTCAAGTTTGTAGCCTTCCTTAGCGCAATGCAGGTAAATTCTGCCCGTGCTTTCATTATAAACATGGTTCATAGGAAATCCGTAAGGATAGCCGTTGGTGCCCTGTACGGACATTATTCCGCGTGGCTCGTTTTTGAGGATCTCAATACATTCTTCGCGTGAAAGTTCCTGCTTGAAGCGGCGCATTTTTGGAAACATTTTAAATTCTGCCTTTCATAATTTTTTAGGGAGTGTTGACACTAAGATAATATGCAGATTTTCGAGCATAAATTTTACGTAGACAAGGCAAAAAGTCGCAGGCAGGCTGTCGCCTGTCAAGACTTTTTAACGCAGGATGCGTGAAATTTTGCCGAAAAGATGCGTTGTTTGGCTTAGTGTCAACACGACCTAAATCAACTCATACATTATATCATACGGGAATACAAAAAACAAGCGATATTTTACATAATAATACTGCTGAATCATACAGGACTGAATATACTTTTCAAGATGTTGTGGCATAGCACCACGAGTTGACATATCCGCAGATATGCACACCGTCTGTTCGTTCTTCAATTTTTATCAGTCCTTTTTGATTTGATTTTGGGTATAAGAAAACTGCTCACTGCTGTTGACGATTTAATCGTTATTCGGTTCGCCCCATGTGCTTTCATGGTGCTTGCATTTTTTACAGATTTCCTTATAATTTGGCTTGACCTTGAACTCATCAGGGATATTTGATTCATTGTCAAACATACCATCAATGCGAGGCGTGACTATGTAATCTGTGCCGAAAAGTTCGAGCTTATCATTTCAACTCACACGCCTCATGCGAGGCGTGACATGCAGACGGTGTATTTAACGGCATACAGAAAGGTATTTCAACTCACACGCCTCATGCGAGGCGTGACGGTTCATCTTCTGGACGTCCCTTATCGAATCCTAATTTCAACTCACACGCCTCATGCGAGGCGTGACGTTCCGCAGTAGATACTACAAGCAGACCAACAACCATTTCAACTCACACGCCTCATGCGAGGCGTGACCGCAGAGTGCGGCGCGGCGTTTCCGCCGAGGCGATTTCAACTCACACGCCTCATGCGAGGCGTGACAGCCCCACCCCCGCGCTCCGCGCATTGCTGAATATTTCAACTCACACGCCTCATGCGAGGCGTGACCGGGATTCTTTTGTATGTTCTCTTAATTGCACAGAATTTCAACTCACACGCCTCATGCGAGGCGTGACATCGGCAATATCAAGGTTATGGGCGAATGGAAGGATTTCAACTCACACGCCTCATGCGAGGCGTGACCATTTAGCCGTATCGGGGATGCGGTGGTTTAAAATTTCAACTCACACGCCTCATGCGAGGCGTGACATAAATGGGAGGATATAAAATGAGAATATTATTATTTCAACTCACACGCCTCATGCGAGGCGTGACAAATGTCCTGAATGTTGGAATCAGGAAATGAAAAATTTCAACTCACACGCCTCATGCGAGGCGTGACAAGACTTGCCTTTACGGGCTTTTTTAACATCTGAATTTCAACTCACACGCCTCATGCGAGGCGTGACTAGCCGTAATATCACGAATTTGTTTATCAAGCATTTCAACTCACACGCCTCATGCGAGGCGTGACGGATTAGCAAGATCAATCCAAAATTTATATTGAAATTTCAACTCACACGCCTCATGCGAGGCGTGACCATATAACCATTTTGTATACGCTTTTGATTTAAATTTCAACTCACACGCCTCATGCGAGGCGTGACAACCTTATGACTTCCGAAGATACTCCATCGCAAATTTCAACTCACACGCCTCATGCGAGGCGTGACATTCGTTGTCCCCATGATTGAAACCTTGATGAAAGATTTCAACTCACACGCCTCATGCGAGGCGTGACATAGTAAATCTATAAAAAATAACTCACACCATAATTTCAACTCACACGCCTCATGCGAGGCGTGACTGAGATCATAGTCGTAAAGCAACTGCCTGTTATCATTTCAACTCACACGCCTCATGCGAGGCGTGACATATGACGCATATACCGTAGAACTTACCGATGACATTTCAACTCACACGCCTCATGCGAGGCGTGACTAAAAAATTTATCTCTTATTGTATTTGGATTTCTCCATTTCAACTCACACGCCTCATGCGAGGCGTGACCTAAAAAAAGAAAAAAGTTGATCCCTGATGAAAGAAATTTCAACTCACACGCCTCATGCGAGGCGTGACTGGCGGAACAGTGGGGCAAATTTATAGAAAATGCGATTTCAACTCACACGCCTCATGCGAGGCGTGACCGTTTAAATCTAATATTTTAACATTATCCGTTAATTTCAACTCACACGCCTCATGCGAGGCGTGACTAGATCGGTGACTGTCTGAGTTCGTTGTCGGTAGTATTTCAACTCACACGCCTCATGCGAGGCGTGACAATAACCACATCAATGTCAGAATCCGCATTTTCATTTCAACTCACACGCCTCATGCGAGGCGTGACTTGGTGACTTGACTTCATCGGGAACAACTTCAATATTTCAACTCACACGCCTCATGCGAGGCGTGACATCATCACAGGTTCGGGCAATAGCCTTTGAAGTGATTTCAACTCACACGCCTCATGCGAGGCGTGACATTAAAGATGAAATATCCAAATTCTTGGGAGTTATTTCAACTCACACGCCTCATGCGAGGCGTGACACCTGAAGGACATCCGTTTAATATCATGCCATTATTTCAACTCACACGCCTCATGCGAGGCGTGACCTTTTCAACGCTGGTGTCGTTTTTATCATATAAAATTTCAACTCACACGCCTCATGCGAGGCGTGACCTGTTGATCTCAGTACGAGGATAGCGAATCGTGATTTCAACTCACACGCCTCATGCGAGGCGTGACTCCAGCTCGGCGATTACGCTCTATCTGCTCACGCAATTTCAACTCACACGCCTCATGCGAGGCGTGACATAGTAAATCTATAAAAAATAACTCACATCACAATTTCAACTCACACGCCTCATGCGAGGCGTGACTCCTGCTGACCTTCTGCGTCTCGCACGTTGATATTTCAACTCACACGCCTCATGCGAGGCGTGACGATGTCGGCTCAGCAACTTTGATGTGGAAATACTATTTCAACTCACACGCCTCATGCGAGGCGTGACGTCCTCACCCCTCATTTCTTCAAGGGCTGCTGAATTTCAACTCACACGCCTCATGCGAGGCGTGACCGACAAGGAACTCGCCGAGCTGCTTGGACTGTAATTTCAACTCACACGCCTCATGCGAGGCGTGACCTTGATTTTCGGTTCGAGTATTTTGATCTTTTTATTTCAACTCACACGCCTCATGCGAGGCGTGACATACCTTCCCATAAATTTATCCAGAACTTTCGGATTTCAACTCACACGCCTCATGCGAGGCGTGACGATGCGTTGATTGCTTCACCTGCGAGATCGCGTATTTCAACTCACACGCCTCATGCGAGGCGTGACTGGTCGCCCCTGATTCACAAACATATCAAATATCATTTCAACTCACACGCCTCATGCGAGGCGTGACTGTATGTGTCGAACTCCTTCCACCAGTACAGCGATTTCAACTCACACGCCTCATGCGAGGCGTGACTGCCGAAGGGATTGAAAGCCGGAGAAAGTCTGTATATTTCAACTCACACGCCTCATGCGAGGCGTGACGTTATATAAAGGCTGAGTCACTTGGTGCGTCCTGATTTCAACTCACACGCCTCATGCGAGGCGTGACGGAGAAACCCGAAATAGAAATCTCAGATAAACCTATTTCAACTCACACGCCTCATGCGAGGCGTGACAAAACGTGCATAGGTCATCTCCTTTGTACAAACGAAATTTCAACTCACACGCCTCATGCGAGGCGTGACTCTTTGTAAAATTTGGGATCGTTATTGAATTTTACATTTCAACTCACACGCCTCATGCGAGGCGTGACTCTTCCCATCACGGACAATATATTCTCTTTTTTCATTTCAACTCACACGCCTCATGCGAGGCGTGACCAAGATAACTGAGGGAATGTATTTCTGATACAATTATTTCAACTCACACGCCTCATGCGAGGCGTGACCGGTGACACAGTTGATATTTTATCAGGACGTTGACATATTTCAACTCACACGCCTCATGCGAGGCGTGACCTGCTCCGCTGCCGTTTGCCACAATGACAAACAATTTCAACTCACACGCCTCATGCGAGGCGTGACCAGTGAAGCCTGAAATTCCACCATCAGAGAAAAATTTCAACTCACACGCCTCATGCGAGGCGTGACTTCATCGTCCTCTCGTGTTTCACACTGATTGATATTTCAACTCACACGCCTCATGCGAGGCGTGACCGGATTATATATCCGCATACACAGGATCAAGAAAATTTCAACTCACACGCCTCATGCGAGGCGTGACGACAAACATTCCCAATATCACACAGCCGCAGGATATTTCAACTCACACGCCTCATGCGAGGCGTGACGGTGATGTTTTTTACGGAAATTTCAGAAAATACATTTCAACTCACACGCCTCATGCGAGGCGTGACATCTCAGCGGTTTTTTTGCTCTCGTCCTCCTGCTATTTCAACTCACACGCCTCATGCGAGGCGTGACGGTGATCATATTAATATAGGGGAGGTAATTGGAATCATTTCAACTCACACGCCTCATGCGAGGCGTGACATAATATGAAGTGTTACTTTAACAATAACAATTGAATTTCAACTCACACGCCTCATGCGAGGCGTGACGACTTCTCGTAGGTCGGTTCTACATCGGTATAAATTTCAACTCACACGCCTCATGCGAGGCGTGACGGTTTAGTTGATTCATTTAATGACGGTTCAAAAGATTTCAACTCACACGCCTCATGCGAGGCGTGACATGCGTTCCAATGTGTATATCCGAATCTATGATATTTCAACTCACACGCCTCATGCGAGGCGTGACCCGTTTTTACCCTTGCGGGATTCAAACGTACAGGATTTCAACTCACACGCCTCATGCGAGGCGTGACTTTCGTTTTCCTTTGAATTCCTTTGCGCAGCGCTATTTCAACTCACACGCCTCATGCGAGGCGTGACACTTCTTCTTAAAGAGAATATGTTATCTATTGCCGATTTCAACTCACACGCCTCATGCGAGGCGTGACTGCCCCAGCTCACGAAGTGCAAGCGTAACAATCTATTTCAACTCACACGCCTCATGCGAGGCGTGACGGAAAAGCAATTATCATATCCCAAAATTCAGATAAATTTCAACTCACACGCCTCATGCGAGGCGTGACCTGAAATATATTCTTTTGTTAAGAGTCCTTGGATATTTCAACTCACACGCCTCATGCGAGGCGTGACAATCAAATGATCATATAATTGATAGCACAAGAAACATTTCAACTCACACGCCTCATGCGAGGCGTGACCCTATATCTTGTATAAAATATAGAGCCACACTCCAATATATTGAGGCGGACATCAGGAATACTGCTTTTTGGATGTGTTTTTTGTGCTTATATTACGGCGAACCTACCGCAGTATTCCTTTTATTTGCGGTTCGCCGATTAAATTATAAGAACACCTTCGGGGTTATAGGTCTCTTTAGCGCCAAAGTGCTCGATCCTCTTTTCCCAGTTGTTCCCAAGGTAGTAAATTCGCAGACTGTCCTTTTCACTGTCCATAAGTTCCAGAAGTTTGTGCTTGATCTTCAGAAAAGTTCCGTAGTCCACATCAAGCTCAAAAACCGAATTCTGAACCCTTTGTCCGTAATTCTGGCAATGCTTTGCTATTTTGCGCAGTCTGCTTTTGCCTTTAGCATCTGTAGTGCACACATCGTAGCTTACAAGAGTCATCATAGCTTATTCCTCACTTCTGCAAATAGCACGGATATTCGGATATCTCGCCGCGAACATATTTTGCCAGCAGGTTACTTTGCACGAACGGCAGCAGTCCAATCGGGATTTTCTGTTTAAGATACGGGTGCATTATCTGCGACCGCTTTTTTTCCTGCCATTGCGTAATAACTTTTTTCCTGCCGTCAGAGTTCAGCATAACAGCTCCGCTCGACTGTGTTTCAAAATCATCCGCATTGAGTATTTTCAGATTTATCATAGTAAGCACGAGTCGTTCAACAATACATCTGCTTTCTTCAACGAGGTCGCAGGCGAGACTGCTACGTCCCGGGCGCATTGTATGAAAATAGCCCATAAAGCTGTCAAGACCGACTCCCTCAAGCGCCGAAGCATAGTGCGAAGTGAATATAGTGTACAGAAATGAGAGCACAGCATTTACACGGTCAAGCGGAGGACGCTTGGTTCGCGAGGTCAGGTAAAAATCCTCTTTCTGTTTTAGGATCATTCGGTCAAAAACTGCGAAATATTGTTTTGCACAGCTCCCCTCAACGCCCATTATCGTGTCTCGGTCATTGTATTCATAGACCGTCTCTATCTGTTCCTTTAGATAGGCAATGCACTCCGAGACCTTTCCGTCCTCATCTATCTGAGGATAATCTTTAAGGCTTCTTTTCAGCACAAAGCAGGTATTGTAAAGCTTGGCTGCAACAGTATTCTGAGCAAGGATAAGTGGCGGATCTGTAAACAGCCGAAACTGCTCTGCTCTGAGGTAAATGTTGCCCTTGGTCTTGCCTCGTATGTGTGCGAGAAGCGAACCGTTTGGCGTAAAGAAATTCAGTGCAACGCCCTCTTGCGCACATTTTCCCATAAGGGCAGGGGAGCAGCCGCTGTAGCCGAAAACATAGATATCTTCCAGATTGACAAGTGGGACGCGCATAGGCGGCTTTTCATCAAATTTACAAACGATGTTTTCGCCGTCCAGAGAAAGGTAGGCTGTCTCGTCAAGAATATAAAGTGAATTGAGCAGTTTTTTCATTTTACCCTCCTTATAGCCTGTTTAGTGCGTTGAAATTATTCTTCCCACATTTTGTCGATCATGCCGCGAACACTTTGCGCCGGAGCTTTCGGAAAGCAGTCGTTATAAAGCGAACAATTGCTGCAAACCTGTCCCTTTCGGCACGGCGGAATGGAATGTGTTTCGGAAATTTTCTTCATCTCGGAAAGATACTGCAACAGCAAGCTGTGATAATAGTCCCCCTCAGTATCGAACGGCAGCTTTACGCGTTTTCTGGTCGAGGAGTAGTAGATATATGCCTCGCAGTCGCAATTCCATACGCTGTCGGCGCAAAGCTTCTGTGCGTAGACCTGGATCGCGTCGGACGGATAAAATGCCTCGCTTTTGGGTGCGGTAGGCTTGAACTCAACAAGCCTTACACGATAGCGCCCGCCATGCTCCGCAATTTCGATACCGTTTTTATCGGGTACAAATTCCACACAGTCACACACTCCGAGCAGCGAATACTCATCATTCCATACGGTTACGGAATTTTCCGCGATCACCCCTTTGGGCATATACCGTGGCTTGTCACTGTGAACTGTTTCATGCAGGATATTGGCATTTACTACCGCGGCGTTTTCAGCCCAGTCCTGATTGAGTTCAAGGAGTGCAAATCTGCGCGGACAGTACATATAGTGCTGTATCATGCGGAGCGAAACAGGCTTTTCGGACATCATAGCTTTTCGATAAGTGTAACTCCGTCCGGCATTGTGCTGTCAACGGTTATTTCATAATCGGAGAACTGTCTCGGGATAGCGATATCAGCTTTTTTTGCAACTTCTATCTTATCAAAGAGCACACCTGCGGGAGCATTTCCGAGCGCGCTGTCGTGCTTGAAAATATAAAGCTTGCGGACTGTCATCTTGCCGCGTGCAGCACTTCTGTCGTGCTCGAACATATTGAGTACGGCATTCCACAGGAGTTCGAGGTCATCCTCATTGAATCCCGTTACTTTCTGTGCGAGCATAGCCGAAACATAACCCTCTGCACGGTAAAGACCGTAGGAGATAATGGATTTCTTACCCATTTCGGTATTGCCCACTTCCTGTCTTTCCTCCGTTGTTTTAGCCTGTCGTGTTATTGTGATATCCTGCGGATAAACGGGGTCAATGCTCTTTGCGAAAGCAAGCTGCACAGGACCTCTTACTATGCCGCAGGGATCGTTTCCGGTACTCATAACAGCTCCGAAAGCTCTTACGTCGAAATAGTTATCGCATATGTATTTCTGAGTAGTGGCAACATCATTTGCATTTTTGCCCTTCTGACCTGTTTTAAGTCCAAGTTCCTCGTAAGCTTCCGTGAATTTGGTGTTGAGAGCCTTGTCCGCCTTTATGAGGATATTGTAACCTGCCTCGCCCTCGCGTGCAAGTTCAACATAGTTGCGTATCTTGCGCTTGAGACAGACATCTGTTACGATACCGAGGGAAGTTTCTGGGTCAGTTCTCGGCATATTGCCTGCATCGGGGTCACCGTTAGGATTACCGTTCTCAACATCAAAGAGAGCTACAAATTCATATCTGTTCTTAATTACGTCTGACATATTCAATCTTCCTTTCCTGTTTCAGTGGATTTTTTATCCCATAATGCATTTTTCTGCTGATAGTATCCGATAATGAACCTGCCCTGATCGTCAGGCGGCATTGTTGAGGGGAACTGTCCGTCAATATCATTTATGATCTCTCCAATAAGATCTTGCCAATTTTGGTCATCTATCAGTTTTGCCATATGATTCTGCGAGAGTTTTAAAAGCCTCGGGAAAACCGAAACGGGTCTTGTGCAGGCTGATGCAAAAAAGCTGTCCTTTATTGTTCGGTTGAGCTTGATTTTTCTGTTGAACTTGTCTCTTGAGGCTTCCAGTTGTATTTTCTCCAGAACCGCGAACAGTCTTCCGCAGAGATATGCAGGGTTTTTATTTTCCGTATTTAGTGCCAATGTGATCTCCTCCTTATTATTTGATAACCGCGCTTTGCGGTTCAGATATGCTTTTATAAGTCCTATTTTTATTGCTCCGAATTCAGCGCCCATACTATCATTGGTCTTTATCCTGCGCAGGACTGTGTGCAGCATGGCATCGGGATAGCGTGTGCCGTTCATAGCCGCGAGCATTATTGCGGATTGCAGTGGGGGAGGCGCTTTCTCCTTTTTTTCCTTTGGCGAAATAAACTCCTTGGATATGAGCCACATCGGTATGGACTTTTCGTGATTCTCCGTCTTCAGATCGTGTTGATGCTGAAGTAGATTCTTCATGATATTTCCGAATGATTTGCGGAACAGAAACCTTATTGAAATTCTTGATTTGTTCAGTGTAACTCCTGCAATGATGAAGTCGTTATTTTTCGTAAAAACACTGATATCTGGAACAGTTCCGTTTTGGAATGCCTTTGCGGCTGCGTGGAGATTTCCTCTTAATTCAGTTCCCTCGCCGTCATCATCGGAACCATTAAGGATTTGTGAGAAGTAATCGCATTCTTCCTCATCATCGGGTGAGAGTCCGAAATAGAAAAGAGTCATGTCGTCAAGGTAGGTGTGGTGCTGAGAATTTTTGAGTAGATAGTTCAATGCCGCAGTGTATTTTTTCATAGCTTTTTCAGAAATGTTGCTGTTGTAAGCCTGTATTTTATCGTATGACTCAGATGATTCTATATTACACCCAACGAGTATGCTATCTCCTTTCATTTTTATCTTATTATGAGTTTTGGAAACAGGTAGCATTTTACCCTCGATCGGGCACATGGACAACGTTTTTCCGCTCTGCGAGTCTGACTCTTTTGACTCGGCATACTCTGTGTACTTTTTTTTCAGCAGTGCATCATTGTTCAGGAGAATATCAGGTCTTCCCTCAAGGGCAAAACAGTAGTAAGCATTAGAATAGTCCTTGGAAATTGCTTTCAGATGAGGATTCTCCGTTTCGTCCGCAGGATTCCAATTGATGAGAAATTCACGGAATGCATTGATAATAGGGGAGTCGAGTCCCTCACAAAATTCAAGATTGCCGTTTACAAAGCATTCATGTGATTTTTTCGCCTTGTTGGTATTGTCCTCAGGCGTGAATGAATCGCTTTTTTTGTCGTAGTTAAGTCCGAAAATATACAGTGGACGGTGCTCGGCGATATTAAGGTCAATGCTTGATTTATCTGAACGTATGGGGAAAACCATTGTTTTCTTTCTGACGACAGGCTTTTTCTTGCCGGCAATTTCCACTGTTTCCCGTATGTCCTGAATACTGCTGATCTTTCCCTCCTGAGTGAGAAAAATCATATACGATATTTCAACTTTTTCAAAGTATTTTGGAAGTCCGCCAATTACTTTCTCCGTGTTCATGTCATAGTATTGGCAAAGCGCCTGTATCAGCATACCGTATCCCTCCTGTACTTCGCGACATCGATAACTCCGTCGATCATTTTCGGGCGGTAGTATACGGCTTCGGCTTCATCGGAAAATTTATGCTTTTCCCAGTTGTCGCCCGTGAATTTCAGACCGTATAGCATATATCCGAGGTCGCGTTCACCGCACAAGGTCTCGTCTGTCCTGAGAGCGTCAAGTGAATCCGCAAGTGTTATTGACCTGACCGCGAACTCTCTGCACCCGAGTACAGGCTGTCGGAAATGCTGACCGTTCCTCAGACGCCGAAGCATGATATTGTAGTGCTTTTCTTCGCACTCGTCCTCTTTTTCGGAACGTATACCAGTAAGCTCAAAGTGAAAACTTATGCCGTATTTGACATTTTTAAGTATCATGCTGCTGCGCTGTGTACGCTTACGCTTGTCGGCGGTGTAAAATTCGGGCGGATCATTTTCCTTTATCTGCTTTGCGGTGATGTGTACCTTGTCCTTAACTTCGTTTCGGCGTATGTTGGTGAATACTATCGGATTGCAGACCACGATCTTATCAATAACATAGCGTATCGCGGGTTTCCAGTAAATGCTTTTCAGAAGTCCCTCAAGAGCACTCGGCGTCGGGACATCATAACTCACGCGTTCCACTTTCATTTCCGGCCGAGTGAAGCAGGCATAATCGCCCTCAACGATAATTGAGATTCCATACCCCATGAAAAATACCTCCTGTCTTATTGAATAAAATAACTGTCGTTTGTTTCATCGGTAAGTCCAGTTTCCTCATTGTAATACTGCATTGCACCGAGGACGAACATTCCCGATCGCTCACACACTATTCCGCGTTCAAGCAGGTCGCGGAGCATATACGGATAAACCGAAACCGTGTACCTCTGAAGCTTTCGTTTGACTGAGGGGTCGAACTCCGCCTGTCTTAAAAACTCCACAGCCTCATCTGTGTGAGGTACAACTACGGCAATGCTTTCGGAGTTTATGTACTCAAAGTATTCAGCGTAGCTCCTGAACGGAATATCGCAGATATTATGCTTTGTATCAAAGTGGTTTTCGTTGAAAAATACAATTGAATTGCGTTCGATCACGTCACTGTGGTGGAAGAAAAGTCTCCTGTAATACTCCTTGATGCAGTCGGGGGAGTTTATATCTTCAAATTCATTCATCAGACCTTTAGCGATCTCGGCGCGTATGCCTAAGTCGCCCTTGGGCATATCATCGCTCTCAAAGACGAACACCTGTGAACCTTCTCTCAGACCCTCGCGGTTGCAGCGTCCGCCTGCCTGCAAAATACTGTCTAATCCTGAGATCTGACGGAATACTGCTGCAAAATCAAGATCAACCCCTGCCTCTATCAAGGAGGTGGAAATTACTGTAACAGGTTCGTTTTCATCAAGAGCGGCGCGTATCTTTTTAAGTATCTCCAAACGATTAACGGGAGTCATAAACGTTGAAAGGTGGTATTTTTTGCCGCCCACAAGGTTATAGAGTTCACGCGCAGCCTTTCGGGTGTTTACGACACACAGCGCGTTTTCGTGCTGTGTCGCTTCAAAGGCAACTCCGCTGTAATCCCTGTGACCGAGAAATGTATAGCGGCAGTTCGCGAATGAACTAAAACTGCTCTTGTCGGTAATAAGCTCACGGATCTCAGCCATGTTCGCATACTTGTCCAGAAGCGGCATGAAGTCGGGCATTGTCGCTGAAAGAAGTATCGCGTGGCTGTTCAGATATTTCGTGATATAGCCTATTCCGCGCAGACACGGCTGGAGATGATCGGTGGGCAGCATATGTATCTCGTCAAATACCAGCACGGAATTTGCAAGGTTATGCAGCTTGCGCAGTCGGCTTCCTTTATAGTGGTAAAGCGACTGGAAAAACTGCGCGTTTGTCGTAACAATAAGTTTGGCGTCCCAGTTTTCACAGCTTTTTTTGAGTTTCTCCGCGGTGGTTGAAGTCGGCTTGTCCTTTGCGTCAAAATCATAGTTTGAATGATGTTCGAGTATCTCAACGCTGTCACCGAGAATATCCGAGAAAACTCTTGCGGTCTGTTCAATTATCGAGGTGTAGGGGATTATGTAGATTATCCTGTCCTTGCCCTTGCGAACCGCGTGTTCAAGCGCGAGTTTCAGGCTGCAAAGAGTTTTTCCGCTTCCCGTGGGCATTTGCAGAAAACTGATATCGGCACTGTCGTCAAAGTTTTCAAGCGCCTGTTTCTGGAGTTCGGCACGCGCTCGCTTTACGGGAGTATTCGCGGTGAACTGCGCAAGTTTTTCGTTTACGCGGTCAAGAGCCTTAACAAAATCTCCGCCCATGCCGCGTTTTATGTTCGGCTGACAGAAATGCTCGGTGTCGAGAAAATCTGCGTCAGTCAGGCATGAGAATATGTACTTTGTCAGAAAAGCAAAGCGCTCAACTGCTTCCGTCTTTTCCTGACAGCCATTGGTAATGTAGCTGATCGCTTCATTTGACGGACATTCGACCGTTATTTCATTTTTGTACGCGCTGTAATCCTCAGTCTCGTGTTTAAGTCTTGCGCGAAGCGTAGAGCCTTCTAACTCGACTCTTGAACCACCGTCGGGCAGTCCTGTGTGATGACCTGCGATAACATATTGCAGCAGCGGAACACATGGAGATTTTTTGCCAAAGAGAACCTCGGCTTCTTTTGCGCCGCATATCGCGTGCTCAACTTGAATGTGATTGTTGCCGCGAATGCGTTCCTGAAACTTTTCGGAATACTTTCCGATGTCGTGGAGTTTACCTGCTGTCGCTGCCAGATCTTTTGCGGGCGGAATTGCCCAATTGCGGCAAAGCTCCTCTACCCCATGAAGGTGCGCCGCAACACTTTGTTCGTCGCCATTGTCGTTAATGTGTGCTATGTACAATAAAGTCCCTCCAATCCCAACAAAATTGCTTTTATATACAAAAATCGCGTTGATAAATATATTATACTATGAAATATAACAATAGTCAAGGTGCATTCAAAAAATAAATGTCGAATTTTGTCGAATTTTATGAAAAATTTTTTCAGCCGGTCGTGGGCAGTTAATCATTGCTTTTTATTATGCCAAAAAGCTTGACCGCTGAGAAAATTTGTGCTACAGTATTTATAATATATTAATGCAGCATTGATGATCCGCCAAGCCGGTATGATGTTATGGTAATGTTATAAACTGATTCAGAGGTGCATAAAAATGATAGTAAGAAAGTACGAACCAAATGATATAGAGAAGATGATATGTATCTGGAATGAGGTCGTTGACGAGGGCGTGGCTTTTCCGCAGGAGGAAAAACTGGACTCCGTGACGGGACAGCAGTTCTTTGCTTCACAAAGCTATTGCGGAGTTGCTGCTGATGAAAATAATAATGTTGTCGGTCTGTATATTCTTCACCCGAATAACGTGGGACGCTGCGGTCATATATGCAATGCAAGCTATGCCGTAGCTTCATCATGCCGCGGAAAGCATATCGGTGAAATGCTCGTTACCGACTGCATAAAAACTGCCGCAAACATCGGATTCAGGATCTTACAGTTCAATGCCGTTGTGGAGAGCAATATCCATGCAAGACACCTTTACGAGAGAGTCGGCTTTATTCAGTTGGGAGTAATACCTAACGGTTTCAGAATGAAAGATGGTCACTTTGAAAACATTTGCCCGTACTATATCGAGTTGTAAGTTTTTGACGTGATCGGCGCAGAAAATAGGAGAAATGAACGGTAAGGGCAGCGCTTTTACCCGATAAAAAAGTTATATATCCCTTACAGTTAATCATTACAGTTTTGTTATATCTGTCTTACAGCCGAAGTTGAATTTTTGGCTTAAAATAGGCAATTTCTGGCAAAATTAAAAATGTCGGAAAAGGGTCTTCCCACTTGACATTTGAGACAAAATGGAATATAATCATGTAAACGGAGCGTACAGCGTATATTAAGGCTCTGTAAAAAAACACACAGGAGGAAACATCATGAAAAACATATTTAAGAATGAAAAATTTTGGCTGGTAACCGCAGGTGCTGCAGGTGTTATCTTCGGTAAAAAGGTTCTCACTGCAAAGAAAACAAGAGAACTCGCTGTTACAGGTCTTGCAAAGGGAATGAAGCTCAAGAACGATGCTAATTCTGCTTTCCAGAGCATGAAGGACGAGGCTCAGGATCTTTGTTATGAGGCAAAGGAGCAGGCAGGTCTTAACGAAACAAGCGAAGAAAGCGAAAACTAATGCGCTACAGGATCGTATCTGATTATCCGGGCCGTATCAGAGTGCGTTTCGGCGGATATGCTTTTGACAAGTCACTGGAAAGCTGTATACAGAAGGTGACTGAGGCTAATCCCTTTATACTGTCTGCGGAGGTGCATTACGCCAACGGAGGTCTGCTGATCTGCTATAAAAAGGATCGCAGACACGATGTCATCAGCTTTATCGAAAGCCTTGATTTCCGCACCCTTACCCCTCTGCCTGAGGATACGGCAACAAATGAAATAGACAATAACTTTAAAAAGGGACTGACTAAGCTTGTTGCTGTCCATTACGCAAAGAAGCTGCTCCTTCCCGCGCCTCTGCGTGCAGCTTTGGCTGTATACAATGGTGCAAAGTATATCTTAAAGGGCGTTTCTGTGCTCGCAGAGGGCAAGCTGACGGTCGAGGTGCTGGACGCTGCATCTATTACAGCCTGCCTTGCACAGCGAAACTTCAAGACGGCTTCAACTATAATGCTGATGCTTTCAGTTTCGTCTCTGCTTGAGGAATATACTCATGCGCGTACAAAGGCGGTGCTCACTTCAAGTCTTGCGGTAAAGGCTGACACAGTATGGCTCGCAAATGGAGATGAGGACGTTCTTATCCCGATAAGCAAGCTTTCTGTCGGCGACAAGATCCGCGTGAGAACTGGCAGCGTTATTCCTGTTGACGGCGAAATAACCGAGGGCGAGGCTTACATAAACGAGTCTTCCATGACAGGCGAGCCGCTTGCCGTGATGAAGTCGGTAAATGCAACGGTATTCGCAGGTACAGTCGTTGAAGAAGGCTCGATAGTCGTCAGCGTCAGGGCAATAAGTTCCGATACCAAGATACAGAAGATAATCGAGCTGATAGACAGCTCTGAAAACCTCAAAGCAGGTATACAGAGCCGTGCCGAGAGACTCGCGGACGGAATAGTTCCGTTCAGCTTCCTCGGATTCGGTCTCACCATTTTGTTCACGAGAAATATTACTAAGGCAGTATCTCTGCTCATGGTAGATTATTCATGCGCGATAAAGCTTTCTGCGCCTATTGCGGTCATTTCCGCACTTCGTGAGGCAGCTGACCACAGTATTACGGTAAAGGGCGGAAAGTACCTTGAAGCATTTGCTTCTGCGGATACGATAGTATTCGACAAGACAGGAACTCTCACAAACGCTGAGCCTGTTCTCGAAAGAGTAATACCTTTTGAAGGACGCTCCGAGGAGGAAGTTCTGAAGATTGCCGCCTGCATTGAGGAGCATTTCCCGCACAGCATGGCAAGAGCGATCGTCAAAGGCGCTGAGGAACGCGGTGTAGTTCACGCTGAAGAACACGCGGAAGTCAACTATATTGTGGCTCACGGAATAGCTACTACTCTCCACGGCAAACGTGCTGTTATCGGCAGCCGTCACTTTGTCTGCGAGGACGAGGGCGTGGAGATAACCGATGAACAGCAGGCAAAGATAGATGAATTTTCAGGTGCGTCCTCTCTCATCTATCTGGCAGTCGGCGAGCAGCTTGCGGGCGTGCTCTGCATAAATGATCCGCCCCGCGCTGAGGCAGCAAGAGCTGTTTCACTTATAAAGAAGTGCGGCATAGAAAATGTAGTAATGCTCACGGGCGACAGCCGTTACGCGGCTGAAAAGATAGCGCGTCAGCTCGGCATAACCGAGGTACACGCACAGGTTCTCCCCGAGGAAAAGCATAGCCACATTAAGCGGTTAAAGGCACAGGGTCATAAGGTAATAATGGTCGGTGACGGAATCAACGACGCTCCTGCACTCGCGGCGGCTGACGCTTCGGTTGCGATGAGCGATGCCTCCGACATAGCAAAGGAAACGGCGGATATTACTCTCAGAGGAGTTGAACTGACGGAGCTTGCTGCTCTGCGTGTGCTCAGCGAGAGACTCATGAACAGGATAAACTCAAACTATCGTTTTATCCTTGCGTTCAATACTTCACTGCTTGTGCTCGGCTTTATCGGAGTAATAACTCCGTCCATGTCGGCACTCCTGCACAACGGCTCTACCATAGCAATATGTGCTAAGAGCATGACTCCGCTTTTAAAGAGCGATGATGATCTGATCGAAGCTTCTGATGAGGCTTAGTGACAATATTGAAAAGGACAGCTTTTAAAGCTGTCCTTTTTATATCATAAAATGTAAAAGCGGCATGGCAGAATATCTCTGACCATGCCGCTTGTTATTATCTTACTTTCTTTGCAACATCTTCGAGAAGCTTTGCAACGAGTTCAGCCTGAGTCATTGAACCGAGGTCTCCCTCACGGCGTGAGCTTACCGAAACTGTGCCGTTCTCAACTTCCTTGTCGCCGACAGTTACCCATACGGGGAGCTTTTCAAGGCGTGCGTCACGAACCTTCTTGCCGACCTTTTCAGCTCTGTCATCGATAGAAGCGCGGATTCCGACAGATTCAAGAGCCGAAAGGAGCTTGTCGCAGTATTCGATATGACGATCAGCAACAGGAACGATCCTTACCTGCTCGGGAGCAAGCCACAAAGGCATTGCGCCTGCATATTTCTCGATCATGTAAGCGAGTGTACGCTCGTAGCAGCCGAGTGAAGTTCTGTGTATGATGTAAGGAGTTTTCTTTGTGCCGTCAACGTCAACGTACTCCATGCCAAAACGCTTTGCAAGAAGCATATCTATCTGTATCGTTACGAGAGTATCTTCCTTGCCGTAAACGTTCTTGTACTGGATATCGAGCTTCGGGCCGTAGAATGCAGCCTCGTCAATGCCGACAGTGTATTCGAGTCCGAGGTGGTCGAGAATTTTGCCCATAACTTCCTGAGCGTAGTCCCACTGTTCCTTTGTTCCCTCGTACTTGTTCTTCGGATTTGCAGGATCCCACTGTGAGAAACGGAATGTGCAGTCATCAAGGAGACCTACTGTGCCGAGCATTTCCTTTGCAAGTTCAAGGCAGTCCTTGAACTCTTCTTCAAGCTGCTCAGGGCGGAGGATAAGGTGACCCTCAGAGATAGTGAACTGGCGGACACGGATAAGACCGTGCATTTCACCACTGTCCTCATTGCGGAAAAGCGTTGAAGTTTCGCCGAGACGCATGGGGAGATCACGGTAAGAACGCTGTCTGTTGAGGAAAACCTGATACTGGAAAGGACAAGTCATCGGACGAAGCGCGAAACATTCCTTTTCCTCATCATTCGGATCTCCGAGCACGAACATTCCGTCAAGATAGTGATCCCAGTGACCTGAGATTTTGTAAAGCTCTCTCTTTGCAACGTAGGGAGTCTTTGTGAGGAGATAACCGTGCTTCTGTTCAACGTCCTCGACCCAGCGCTGGAGAAGCTGGATAACTCTTGCGCCCTTGGGGAGAAGTATCGGGAGTCCCTGACCGATAACGTCAACTGTTGTGAAATATTCAAGCTCACGTCCGAGTTTATTGTGGTCGCGCATTTTAGCGTCCTCACGCTGCTTGACATCAGCTTCAAGGTCAGCAGCCTTGGGATATGCGGTAGCGTAAACTCTGGAGAGCATTTTGTTCTTTTCGCTGCCTCTCCAGTAAGCGCCTGTACATGAGAGAAGTTTGAATGCTTTTACAGGAGCAGTTGTCATGAGGTGAGGGCCTGCGCAAAGGTCAACAAATTCGCCCTGCTTGTAGAAGGAGATAGGCTCGCCCTTGCCGGCGTGTTCCTCGCAAAGCTCAACCTTATAAGGCTCGTCCATTTCCTTGAGCTTTGCAACAGCCTCCTCGGGAGAAAGCTCAAACTGTTCGAGGGGAAGATTTTCCTTGACGATCTTCTTCATTTCAGCTTCGATCTTTTCAAGTTCTTCGGGAGTGAAAGGCTTTTCAAGGTCAAAGTCATAGTAAAATCCGTTGTCGATAGCAGGGCCGATAGCGAGTTTAGCCTCGGGATAAAGTCTCTTTACAGCCTGTGCAAGAATGTGTGAAGCTGTGTGCCAGAAGGCCTTTTTGCCGTCGAGCGAATCAAAAGTGCAGACTTCAAATTCGCAGTCATTGTCTACAACTGTGCGGAGATCTTTAACTTCTCCGTTGAGCTTGACACAGCAAGCTGCCTTGTAAAGTCCCATTCCTATGCCCTTGATAATTTCCGCAGCCGGCTGTGCGGATTCGATTTCGCGGACGCTTCCGTCCTTGAGTGTTAATTTGATCATAACGATTCTCCTTTATATTTGATTTGTGATTATCTCCAGCCGATTATCTCGAAATCTGAGCCGTAAAGCTCAATGCTGAGTTTTTTGCCGTCGGTATTGTAGTCGTCTGAACTTACGCAGAAACATACCACAGTATCGTCCTCGTCGATATCAACATAAATGTTGCTCAGTTCGAGCGTGTCAGCAAGTGCATCGGGTTCGGCGTAGTCAAAATGACCGTCGTCAATTATAAGCTCCGCAAGTTTTTTGCGGCTCCCGTCAAGCTTTGCAAGTTTGCCTGCGATATCTTTGAGATTGTCCATTATTGACTGCTCATCTTCGGCATAAAAGCGGACGAGTTTGGGTTCACCCCAGATCTTGTAGGGAAGCTCGAAAGCTTCTTCCTTTTCGTTGTACTTGATATTGCTCAAATTTTCACCTCCAAAATGAATTAAGCAGACCAATCTGGCGCTGCTCTTTGATAAAACAAAACGCCCCTTACACCTGAAATTAGGTACAAGGGACGACAGTATCGTGATTCCACCCTGATTCACACGGAAAATCCGTATCTCATTGGCTCGATAACGGGAGCGACCGGCGTGTATTAAGCGCACTCAGAGGCGGTGTGCATTGACCCTGACGCTGCTGCCTCACACCAAACGGCAACTCTCTGAACGCGTAAAATAGGGAAAAGCCTTCCTCTTCACAGCTTTGAATATATTGTAATTATATGTTAGCACACTTTTATAAGTTTGTCAAGAGCGTTTTTGTGAAAATTTGCATTGCTGATCGATTATGGAAAATACTTGGGGTATGGCACAAGTATAGTCCTACATCAAAATGGTTAAAAAATAAATATTTATATTTACTATTGACTTTTACTTTACCTTGTGATATAATTATCATGTTGTTGAACACAACACTTCATAGGGGTATAGCTCAGCCGGTAGAGCAGCGGTCTCCAAAACCGCGTGTCGTGAGTTCGATTCTTACTGCCCCTGCCATACTTGGACAATGAAATAGATGTCCACCCCTTAAAGCCCGTATCTACGGGCTTTATTGCGTTTCAGAGGGCAAAAAAATCAGGTTAAAAACCGTAGATGCTTTTTAAGCGTTTTTACGAGTAAGAAGGATTTGAACCCTCGACAAAGCCATTTTATAAGAAAATTCAAGGCATATCTGAGAAAAACAATCTCAGATATGCCTTTTTTGATATATAGAATAGTGCCCAAAGTTTTAAAAGCCGTTTTGTCTGATATCACGAATTAAAGTGATGTTAAACAAAGCGGCTTTTTTTGTTTTCTGATGGAGGTGCATAACAAAAGCAAAAAAGACTGCAAAAAAATGACAGGAGGAAAAATGAAAAAGTTAAAATTTAACAGTACGCTTGATCACAAGCAAGGCGACTACAAAACACGTGAGATCATCGTTGAGAAAGTGATCACACTTTACGGAAAGAGTTTTTCGGAACTGAAAAATCATCCCTTGAGCGATAATCAGTATATTGCCCAAAATCGTGAGCTGATGTATATCGACAGTAATGATACTGCACATTGTCTGCTTATGGTTGACTATGACAGCGGTAATGGTATTTTGGTGGAATCTGAGGATAGCAGCTACGCTCGAAAGTCACAGTTTATTCCGAACGCAAGAGAGTTGATTGAAAATAACGACTTGACGGCTTCTGAGCGTAAACTGCATAACAGTTTGAAAAAAATTGTCGATCACATCGCAGAGCTTGCCCATTGCGGCGAGAAAAGTTTTGTATTTGAGGAACTGCTTGAAAAATTTGATATAGACTTGAAATCGCTGCTGCGTGATTCTGTGACAGCAATGCTGCAGGAGCGTGAGGACATTCAAATTGCTGAGAGCCACTCGATTGATGTGGATTTTCAGCCGGATATCACGGTCGAAGCCAAGCCTACTCAAGAACTGATGCTTTATTGTCCTCTGCGCATCGTCAGAGAGTATGACGAATCCGATTATGAGTTTGATGAAGAAGTCGTAATAGACGAACAAGAGGAAATTCCCTCAAGATATGCTGTAGATTGCGCAAGGGAAATCAACGCTTTCATTCGGGATTATTCTGAACCGGAAGAAGAACATCGTGGACTTATGGTGTATTTTGACAGGAATCCGGCAGTCAGCGAAAAAGTATTCTCGGCTATCCCATCGGTCAGGGAGATAAACGGCGAACTCATGGGAGTGGTTGAATGTCAGATTACTGAGGAATTAACAAGCAATGAACTGGAAGATCTGCGAAGTCACCTGATCGGTCAATGTTCGGATGGATTTTTTGAGGGCATGGAGCAGCATCCAATCAAAACCGCTGATTTCGGTGAAGTCTATGTCAGTTTCTGGAATGACAGCGATGATTGGTCGTTGCAAACGTCTGAAGAAATGGGCTTTGAGCAGACTGAAATCCTGTCGGAAGAACCCGAAATCAACATGACAATGTGAGGTATAAGTGTTATGCACAATGAAAGAAAAGTTGAAATGCTTAAAAAACGTTATCCCGAAGGCACAAGGATATGCATTGACAGAATGGGAAACGATCCTGATCCGATTCCATCAGGTACTAAAGGAACGGTCGAATTCGTTGACGATTGTGGAACTGTTTTCTGTAAATTTGACAACGGCAGAAGTTTGGGAGTGATTCCCGGCGAGGATAGTTTCCACAAGATTCAGGAAGAAGTTCAGACTGAGGATATCTGCGAGGAACTTGCTGAAGAACCCGATATGAATACGACAATGTAACGGTTAAGTTTTGAGAAAGACTTAGCCGCTTTTTTGTATCCAAATGAAGCTGAAAGGAGGATTTTGATGATAAAAGTATTCGACGCATTTTCGGGCATCGGAGGATTCCGCTCTGCTTTGGAAAGAGTCGGAGGATTTGAATTTGTAGCTTGGTGCGAAATTGACAAATTCGCACAAAAAGCCTACAGAGCGTTGTATGACACTGGAGGTGAGCAATTCTATGAAAATATCAGAAATATTGACGCCGGAGAGCTTGCAGACTTTGATCTGCTGGTCGGAGGGTTTCCCTGCCAACCGTTCTCGGTCTGCGGAGCAAGAAAAGGGTTTGCAGATGAGAGAGGCGATCTTTTCTTTGAACTTGCCCGAATTCTTGAAGGTAAAAGACCTCGCTATTTTTTGCTTGAGAACGTACCCGGACTCATGGGGATTGATTCGGGGAGAACTTTCGCCAAAATCATTGAAACGCTTTGCGAACTGGGGTATTGCGTGGAATGGCGTGTGTATAACAGCGCCGATTATCTTCCCCAAGTCCGAAAGAGAGTATATATTGCAGGATGTTTTGGAAATAATTGTTCCGGTAAAATACTGGCTGTCGGAAGAAGCCACAGCCAAAATAGCAGGAAAACTGAGCAGCTAATCGGCGGCAGTCAGGGTTCGAGAGTATATAATCCGAACGGACTTGCCTCAACTCAGTGCAGCGGTTCGGGAGGTATGGGCGGCAAGACAGGTTTGTATTTCATAGACTGCAATCCAAATCCTCAAATGACAGATATTGCAAGATGCGTTACGGCACGTCAAAACAGCGGAGTAAGTAAGCACAGAGGTGAACATTCCGCTGTTTTTTGTGATCTGAATGAAAATCCACAGATTACGGACGCAGCTCGCTGCCTGCATATGAGAATGGACTAGCGTGACGCTGGACCCATTTCGTTCCCAACTTTTACAGAAACTATTCTTAGCGGCTCGACAGGAGAAAAAATGCGCGATGTTTTATATGATTCACATGAAAATTATAGCGCGAAAGAGTCCTGTCGGGACACCGACCCAAGAGCAATTCTGAATCCGTTTAAAGAGAAAACTTGGCAAAACGGCAGAAGAATAAAAGAACCTAACGAGCCGATGTTTACGTTGACTGTGACTGACAGGCACGGTATAGTTCATCACGGCAGGATAAGACGTTTAATGCCCATAGAAGCATGGAGGCTTCAGGGGTTTACCGATGAACAGTTTCATAAGGTTCAGGCAATAGGAATGTCCGACGCACAGCTTTACAAACAAGCCGGAAATGCGGTAAGCGTACCGGTTGTTGAGGACATTGCAAGACATTTATTGGAATTTGATAAGGAGATAAATGCTTATGGAAAAAGAAATCAAGATTTTTGAAAATGAGGAATTCGGTTCGGTCAGAACTTTGAAAGAAGAAGCTGGCAGAGTTGTATTTTGCGGCAAAGATGTAGCTGCTGCGTTGGGGTACAGCAATACAAAGGACGCCATAAAGCGGCATTGTAGGTGGGGCGTGAAACATGACCTACCGCATCCGCAGTCTCCGTCCAAAACTATCGAAATGACATTTATTCCTGAGAGTGATGTCTACAGGCTTGTCGCCCATTCAAGACTACCATCGGCAGAAAAATTTGAAAGCTGGATTTTTGATGAAATCCTCCCAACGATCAGGCGCACCGGAGGCTACGTCGCAAATGAAGATATGTTCATCGAGAATTACCTCCCCTTTCTTGAAGAACCGTATCAAGGTCTTTTTCGTCTGCAGATGATGGCAATAAATCAGCTTAACGAGCGTATCCGTCATGATCAGCCGCTGGTAGAGTTTGCGAATCAGGTATCCAATACTGAAAATCTTATCGACATGAACGCTATGGCAAAACTCGCTATTGAAGAAAACATCCCCATTGGCAGGAACAGGCTGTTCCGCTGGCTGCGTGAAAATGAGATTCTGATGTCGGACAATCTGCCCTATCAAAAATATATCGATCGTGGATATTTTGCGGTCAAGGAGTCGGTTTTTGAAACCGGTTCAATGACCAAAACCTATCAGCAGACGTTTGTCACTGGTAAGGGACAGGCATATATAATTGGCAGACTGAAGAAGGAATTTAATGAATAGTTTTATATCATGGATAGGCGGCAAAAAGCTGCTCAGGGATGAGATTCTCGCACGTTTGCCGCCCCATTATGACAAGTATATCGAGGTTTTCGGCGGCGCTGGATGGGTGTTATTTCGCAAGCCGCCGGACAAAAAAATTGAGGTTTACAACGATTTTAACAGTAATCTTGTAAACCTTTTTCGCTGCGTGAGGGACAAGCCGAATAAGCTGAAATACAAGCTGCGGTACGTTCTAAACTCACGTGAGGACTTCGACTGGATCGCCACGCTGCACAAGAAAAAGCTGTTCTCAAGACTGCGTGACGTTGACCGTGCAGCCAAGTTTTATCAGCTTATTCGATACAGTTATGCAAGCGGTTTGGACAGCTTTGGATGTCAGCCGCACTCTATGTGGGCGGATTTTCCGCAGATTGATATGGCTTCGATGAGGCTTCAAAAGGTACTGATAGAGAACCGTGATTTTGAAAAGCTGATAAAACAGTACGACAGTACGGGCAGTTTTTTCTATTGTGATCCGCCGTACTTTGCTACGGAAAATTACTATAAAGATGTGGGATTTAAAACTGCCGATCATGTCAGGCTGCGTGATACGTTAATGGGAATCAAGGGCAAATTTTTAGTATCTTATAATGACTGCCCTGAGATCAGAGAAATCTGGAATAAACCCAACATTCAAATTGAGGAGATCAGCAGGCTGAATAATCTTGCGCAGCGGTACGAGGGCGGCTGTCAGTATGCGGAGCTGTTAATTTCAAATTATGATACTACGCAGAGAGTTGGTACGATTGACCAACTCTCTTTCTTTCCAGCGTGACGTGCCAGTGTTTCATCAAATCTTTGATTTGAATTGAAACACAAATGTCATTTGGGTGCTGGACCCATGCCGCACATTTATAATTCACGAAAATGCAAGTAAATTCTTGCGAGGAAAACGAAGGAGAGATCGAATGAAAAAAGTTATATTTTCACAGGTTATAACAGATAATGGAATAGCCGAATTTTCGGGAGTTTACGATCGAAACGGTCTGCCCGTAAAAATTATTTTGGAAGATGTAGGATTTACAGCAAAAGATCACTTGCGGCTGAGAGATACGCTGATGGGAATCAAGGGCAAATTTCTGGTGTCTTACAACGACTGTCCGGAAATCCGTGAAATATGGGATCAACCCAATATTCAAATTGAGGAGATCAGCAGACTGAATAATCTTGCACAGAGATATGACAGCGGCTGTCAGTATGCAGAACTGCTGATTTCAAATTACGATACAACACGGAGAGTTGGTGCAGTTAACCAACTCTCATTTCTTTCAGCGTGACACTGAATCCATGCCGCACATTTAAAATCAGTAAAATGGAGAAAGGAAAGATATGAAAAAGGTTATTTATTCACAGGTGCTTGCCGAAAACGGCATAACAAATTTCAGCGGACTTTATGATGAAAACGGTCTGCCGGTAAATGTTGAACTTGAGGTAAAGGCGACGTTGTTCGAAACTATGGAACTATCGCAAAAAAGTACTATGATTACAATGTTTCGGTGCTGGATTTGCGTAATCCCACACGTTCCAATGAAAATAATATTCTGCACCTTGTAAACAAATATATGGACTTATATCTTTACGACAAAAACAATCTTTCAGCAAAAGCAAAGGCTGAAAAGTATGCGAAAATCACAGCCAAAACCATAATCGACATTGGAGGCGGAAGTACAGAAAGCGGTGCAAACGCATATTTTTATGACGCCGCAGAGGGACTTTTAGCTTCGGTGATTTTGCTTTTAGCAGAGTTCGGTGACAAAAACGAACGCCATATTGTGTCGGTTTTCAAGCTGATACAAGACTTGCTTGCGAAAGTGCAGCCGGATTCAAAAGCCAAATCCAAGACCTACTTTTCAGAACTTATGGAAAAACTTCCGCCGGAACACAAAGCAAAATGGCTTGCAGGAGCAGCCTTGAATACCTCCGAGCAGACAATGCTGTCGGTCATGAGTACGGCGTTGTCAAGGCTCAACAGCTTCCTTGATTCGGAACTTGAACAGATGCTGTGTTTTGGAACAGCAATCGATGCTGAAAAATTCTGCAATGAGAAATCAGCAATTTTTATTGTACTCCCGGAGGAGGACGTGAGTAAATATTTCATGGTAAGTCTTCTAATTCAGCAACTGTACAGAGAGATTCTGGTCATCGCCGATGAAAACGGCGGCAAGCTGAAAAACAGAGTTATGTTCTTCATGGATGAGATGGGCACTTTCCCCAAAATCGACGGTATAGAGGCGATGTTTTCCGCAGGACGTTCCCGTAAAATCAGTATTGTTGCAGTTATTCAGTCATTTGCACAGCTTGAGAAAAACTATGGAAAACAGGGTATGGAGATCATCACAGACAACACGCAGTTAACGGTTTTCGGCGGTTTTGCGCCAAATTCTCAATCAGCGGAAGTGCTGTCAAAGTCCTTGGGAGAGCAGACTGTGCTGTCCGGTTCTGTATCAAATGGCAGAGAAAAATCACAGTCATTACAGATGATCGGCAGACCGTTAATGACAGTTGACGAGTTAAAATCAATGCCAAAGGGACAGTTTATCATCATGAAAACGGGAGTACATCCCATGATATCAAAGCTGAAACTGTATTTTAAATGGGGTATAAAATTTGATGAAGAATACCGCATGTCGGACAAGGCTGCAAGAAAAGTTTCCTACAAGGACTGCGGCGAACTTATTCGTGATGTGAGTTTAAAATATCCTCAGAAAAAAGAAGCTTTTCAGCCGGAATTTGACGATGAGGAACTTCCGAAAAAGAAAAATAATATCAGAACGAGGAGTTGATAAAATTGGTATTTCCAAGAAGAATTTATGACCTTGGACTGTCTCACAAGGCAGTCTCAGTTTATTGTTATCTGGCAAACTGTGCGGATAAAAAAGGCGAATGTTTCCCGTCTGTCCGCAGGATAGCAGAGGACTTGAAAATCTCGAAGGCAACGGTATTCAGAGCCTTTAATGAACTTGAAAAGAATGAACTTTTAGAACGCTTTCCGCGCCATCATATTCAGGGAGGCAGGCGAAGTTCGCTGTATAAAATCAAGGGAGAGATCGGGGTGAAGAAAAATGTTTGACTGGATCGGGGACGCCATTGACTGGATTGGCGACGGCATTTCAAGCCTGTGGGGTAACACAATAGGCAATGTTACTGACGCTGTCGGTGACTGGATATGGGAAACCATGTTCGAGTGGTTATTCAATCTGATCTACGGTGCGGTGGCAGATATGTTTGAATTTATAAACGGAACAACAAGTGATATATTTGAACTCTCATGGGTGCAGGCGTTTATATCGCTGTTTCACAGCCTTGCTTGGATGCTGTTTGTCTGCGGAATGATTGTGGCGGTATTCGATACGGCAATAGCTTATGAATCGGGACAGGCAAACATTAAAAATACCTGTCTGAATGTGCTGAAAGGCTTTATGGCGGCGAGTCTTGTGACTGTTATTCCACAGCGATTGTACTCGTTTTGCGTTGCCACGCAGGGTACGTTTACCCATGAACTGCTGGGCAATTTTATCGGAGATGTGTCTGATTCCGTGGCAGATTCAGGGCTGAAAGTCATAGTTGCACTTTCCTCCGATGTGTCGCTGTTCAGCCTTTTCTTTATTATCCTGTTTGGCTACTGCACCATAAAAGTTATATTTGCAAACATCAAAAGAGGCGGTATAATGCTGTGTCAGATAGCGGTGGGAAGTCTATATCTGTTCGGCGTTCCGAGAGGATATACAGACGGATTTTACGGCTGGTGCAAGCAAGTAATCGCAACTTGTCTGACAGCTTTTTTGCAGACCACTATCCTCTATCTCGGACTGTTAAGTTATACGCAGCATCCACTGTTATCAATTGGAATCTGCCTGTCGGCAACGGAAGTGCCGAGGATTGCTCAGATGTTCGGACTGGATACAAGTGTGAAAGTTAATATGATGTCTGTAAGCCACACCGTTTCGATGGGTGCAAAGTCTGTTGGTTTGATTAAGGGAAAAGCTTGATTTGAGTTTGACATTCAGCAGATTTTGTAGTATAATGAAGAAAATTTGTTAGAGTGGTAAATTAAAATTTGTATATGAGGAAAGGAATTAAAATGAGTTTACCTGATGTGTTTAAGAAAAATAATAATTCATTAAAACAAGATTTATCAAATAAAGATAATCATCCCGGAATGATTTTTATCATACATCTCTTAATGGAAGATATGTGTGAGATGCCTGATAAAGAGTTTATGTGTAGCATTATGGAAAAACACTTAGGAAAAGTTGAGTGTTTTGCACATGATAATAAAACAGCTGGCTTTGCACCATTTAAGTATAGTATTCATTTTGAAAAAGAGAATAAAGATATTCCACCACAGTTAATGGTTATGAGATGTATAAAAGAAGAAAAGCCAGTAATGGACGAAATGGCAAGAAGCCAAACTTGGGATTGCTCAGAAAGCGATGAAATATTAAGCAATTGTAAATATAGAGTTGTTGCAACAGATATGTTAGCTGCAGGACTTCATTATAAAGATAGAGCAGAAATGTTGGTGGATTATATTGAAGCACTTGTAGAAATCTTTCCTTCTTGTAAAGCAGTTGTTTTTGAAAATTCAAAAAAAATGTTTACAAGAGAACAAATTTTAAATTGTGATGTACCTAAGAATCATCGTTTTATATATTATGCAGTTAATGTGAGATTTTTTAATATTGAAGGTACAAACGATATGTTGGTTGACACATTAGGTATGAGTACTTTGTTCTTACCGGATTTACAATATCATTTTCATGATGTAGACCCTAATGACGTTGTAAATCATGCTTACAATGTTCTTTCATACATCTATGAAGAAAATAATCCTATAGATTCAGGTGACCATATTGATGGCATAAAAGATGGTCAAATTAATGCAGAGGTTCAATGGAATGTTCAATATGAAAGTTCGTTAATTCAGCCTGCAAGAGATGTGCTAGATGTTAATATGGGTGAATTTGCATCGGGAAACAGATGAGCAAAACTTCCAGTTTCTCTAATAGTACGATAAAACAAAATATTATGTGAGTACAGTCAAGCACAAAGCTTGGCTGTTTTTTTATTTAAAATGGAGCGTGATAAAATGAAAACCTATATCTACCCCGAAAATTTAAGGGCTACAGTGAAGCTGTGGTTCTGGAATGTGAGGGACTTTATTATAATCTGCGGTGGAATTATTCTGTCGGTGATAGTGTTTGTAAACCTGTGGAACGTGCTGCCCATTGCGGCGACGGTCTGCTATGGATTCCTAAGTCTGAGGGTTGACGATACCGCAATTATGGACTATATTTTTAACGCTGTGAAGTTTTTGGCGACTTCGCAGCAAGTTTATTCATGGAGGAAGTTATAATATGGCAAAGAAGAAAAACAGCGTTCAGAGTCTTATCGGCTTTGAACGCTTTACTCGTTTCGGGGTGAAAACCGACAAGGCTGAGATAGCCTTTTTCAGCGTAGAACCGACCAATATTTCTGTGCTTTCAGCAGCAAATATCGACACAAAAATCCGTCATCTGATGACTCTTTTAAGTACAGTTCCCGACCTTGAAATTATTGCTTTGGACTCCTGCGAGTGTTTCGACAGCAACAAAATCTATGTGAAGAATCGTCTGCAAAATGAGCAGAACGAGGAAGTCAGGAAACTGTTGGAAGCTGATTATTCTTTCCTTGACGAAATACAAGCGGAGATGTCTTCGGCAAGGCAGTTTATGTTTGCGATACGCTTTCGCAGAGAAAAGGACGAGCAGATTTTTAACGTCATAAACCGTGTGGACAAAGCAATTATGGAGCATGGATTTGTGGCGAGGAGAATGACGAAACCCGAAATAAAGAGAATGCTGGCGCTGTACTTCGGCACAAGTATTTCAGGTGAGGAAATTCCCGATATTGAAGGAGAAAATTACTTGGAGGTAAGTGAAAATGTTTAAGAAAAAGGAACTGTCTGCGGCACAGATCGAGGCTGTGGAAACAAAGGATTTTTTTGATAGAATCGTGCCGGGTATGATAAAATTTTACACCGATCATTACATTTGCGGCAACTTTTATAAGTCCTGCTGGGCGGTAACGGAGTATCCTCCCAACACCGAAGAAACTGCCATTTTGGCACATTTAGCGGACAGAAACGGTGTGACCTTACGCATTTACAACCGCCTTGTTACAAGTATGGAACAGCGTAAAATCGTGCAGCAGGCTATGCGCAAGAACCATATGATGACCACCACAAACGATGTCAATGAGAGCATCAAGGCTCAGGATAATATAAATGATGTTGTGGAACTTCTGAGTGAACTCAGGCGTAACAAGGAAAATCTGCTGCACACGGCTGTTTTTATCGAATTGAAAGCGACTTCCGAGGATAAATTAAAGGAACTGCAAGCGGATATTCAGATGGAGCTTACCCGTTCAAAAATATCTGTTGACCGTTTGCTTTTACGCCAAAAGGAAGGATTTTTGTCTGTTCTTCCGACCGGAAATAATATGTTCGGAAGTCAGTTTGAGAGGGTACTTCCGGCATCAAGTGTGGCGAATCTCTATCCGCTAAATTACAGTGGAAAAACCGATAAAAACGGATTTTATCTTGGTCGTGACAAGTACGGCAGCAACGTTCTTGTGGACTTTGACAGGCGTACTGAGGACAAAACTAACAGCAATATTTTGATACTCGGCAACAGCGGTCAGGGAAAGTCGCACCTGATGAAACTGCTGCTTTGTAATCAGCGCGAAGCGGGAAAAAGTGTGTTGGTACTAGATCCGGAATCAGAATACTATGATCTCTGTTCTAATCTGGGTGGAACTTACATTGACATGATGTCGGGCGAGTTCATGATAAATCCTCTTGAACCCAAAGCATGGGCTGCCTGTCGGTTATCAGGATAACGGAAAAATTAAGTACAAATCCGTGTATGCAAGAACGCTTTCCGGGGTCAAGGAAAAGATGTCAAAGATGTATTCAGTACGTCAGAATCGTGCTGCTTCACCAATGAAGTTAACGGTTACTGATGCAGCAGAGCAATGGCTTTCTTCAGCAAAATTGAGGGTAAAGGAATCCAGCTATGCAAACTATGAGAATATTGTTTCAAAGCATATTATCCCGATTCTTGGAGGTGAATATATGTCTAACCTGACCACACAGAAACTTAATGACTTTATCCATTACAAGTTAAACAGCGGCAGACTTAATAGCAAAGGCGGTTTATCAGCAAAGTCTGTGCGTGATATTATGACTGTTTACCGCAGCATTGAAGCGTATGTAGCTAGAGAATATGGCATTAAGGGAACTCATTTTACAATGCCTAAAATTGAAAAAAAGCAGACCGATGTGCTGAACGTTTTTGAAAGAAAAAGACTTGAAAATTATCTGATCCACAATCAAAATAGCACAAATATTTCCGTACTGCTCTGCCTTTTCACAGGACTTCGTATTGGTGAACTGTGCGGTCTGAAGTGGGGCGATATTGACTTTCAGAATGGAACAGTATCTGTGCTAAGGACTGTTCAAAGAATAAACAAACATGGCAAATCGGAAGTTGTTATCGGTTCTCCGAAAAGCAAAAGTTCTATTCGCATTGTTCCGATTCCTAAATTTTTACTTGCAATTTTAAAGAAAAAAAGAAAGAATGATGACTTTTATATCATCACCGGAACTTGCAAGCCGACTGAGCCAAGGACCATGCAGAATCGCTTTAAGTCTGTTTTGAAGCTTTGCGGTATCAGAGATGTCAACTTTCATCTCCTTCGACATACCTATGCAACTGTTTGCATAGAAAACGGATTTGACCCGAAAACTCTCAGTGAACTGCTCGGCCATGCAGATGCAAGTATAACACTCAACCGCTATGTTCATTCCTCCATGCAGATGAAAAAGAAATATGTAAGCAAACTTCGGCTTACTGCTTAATTTTTCAGCCGTCAGATTTTCGTAATCATATTTTGAAAAATCACCTATTTTACGCTGTTTTTCACTTGAATTTTACAAATTGGCGGAATTGACGAAACATTCAACTTCCCTTTTTATTATATCATAACTCAGCAAAAACAAAATATACGGTTGTTTTTTTCTTAAACATATGATATTATTAATAAAAATGGAGGGTGAAATTGCTGTGTTAAAGATTGCGATAGTTGACGATGAATACGACCAGATTCAAAAAATAAATCAAGTTGTTTCGAGATTTTTACTGAAAAGAAAATATCCATTTCCGTGGATTTGTTTACAAACGGGGAAGATCTGCTCAATGGCGCTACCCTATATGATATTATATTTCTCGATATTCAGATGACAGGAATAGACGGAATTGAAACAGGACAGCGTCTCCGTGTAAACAATAAAAATGCCGCCATGTTTTATATAACGTCTTATCAGGCCTATATTCAGAAAAGTATGACAATTCATCCATTTGCTTTTATTGTGAAACCTTTTACCGACGAAATCATTCGTAAAAACCTGGACGACTATTTGAAATACAAATATTATGATAAAAAGAAACAAAAAGAATTGTTTATGATAGATACCATTGATGACCGACATTTTAATGTAAATATGAATGAAATTATGTATTTCAGTTATAAAGGCGAGCGTATTACTGCAGTATTCATGAAGGATTCGTCATTTGAAATCAAAAACAGCTTAACGTCAATTTATGAAAAGCTGAATCATAATTATTTTGTAATTCCACACAGGAGCTTTATTGTCAATCTTCAGCACATCCATGAGATTGATGGAAAAAATAAAAATATTGTAATGAAAAATGGAGATTTAGTTTTTATAGCGCGTGGAAAATATAATGACATTATAAATTCACTTAGTAGATATATTGCTAACGAGGGGGTCTAATATGCAATTTGTTCTTGATTGTGTTACGACATTGTTAATTGCGATACTATGTTTCTTCATGCTTTTTCAGAAATACGAAATCAAGCGTGAAAAGCTGTTTATAAGAACAGCCACCCTTACAGGTATCATTGGAATAAAAATCATTAGCATACTGCTTCAGATAGCTCCCTTAAATTTATTTATGTGCTGGGTCATGTGCTTTTCAGTAATTATTTTGATGTACCGATGTAATTTACGAACAGCTCTCATTTATTCCCTTGTATACGATATGATAGTTCTTGTAACAGATGCATTTGGAGTTCTTTTTGTTTCGACATTTTATGGCAACACAATTACAGAAACCCTTGGTGCAACAGATCTTGTTTGGCATCATCATATCTGGAATTGGATAATGCAAATTTTTCTTTCTCGAATTACTGCTCTTGCCATACGAGAAAAAGATAATACTAATATTAAATGGTATGAGTTCATATTTTATATATTTTTATTCTTGTTTCAAATAGTTTTTTTCGCCAGTGTATCATCCGCAATTCAAAACTATATGAGTGGAAAGTTTTTAATATTCTTAATGCTTGGATTTATGATTTTGGATGTATGCATAATGATAATACTTAACAGAATTTCATCTGCCAGGGAATCGGAACAAAAATTATGCCTCATGCAGCAGCAGGAAAATCTTCAGCTTCAGATGTATCAAGAACTGCAGAAAAAGTACACAGAAACATGTAAAGTTGCACATGATATAAATCGCCATGTTTCCTCTTTGAAAGCGTTAATGGAAACAGACGACAGCGACGATAAAGCTAAAAAATATTTATCTGAGCTGACAGAAGAATCTAATCGTCTGTATCCCGCTATAAAAAATCAAAATCCAATGTTAGAGATAATTTTGAATACAACAAAGGCAAAATGTCTCAGTTATAATATTGAGTTCAGCATGAGCATTGAGGACTTTGCAATGCCGTTCATTTCGGATATGGATATGACAACGATTTTTTCAAATCTGTTGGATAACGCCATAGAAGCGTGCGTTGAAATTGCTAAATCCCGAAGAAAAATAAGAATGATCATGCGAGCGCAAATGGGATTGATAGTAATTAAGATTACAAATCCATGTGTGGATTTCAATATATCTGATATAAAATTGGGTCGCAGTACAAAAAAGAATCATTCGGGAATAGGATTATCTAATGTCAGAAAAGCTGTGGAAAAGTACGAAGGGATAATGAACATACAAAAAGAAAACAATATGTTTTGCGTTTCTATCACATTTGTAAACAAAACTTAACTGCAAATTCATAAAATGCTGTGTTTTTAAGACACAGCATTTATTTTTTTAAATTTACCATTCAATGTCAAAAAATGACATTTCAGTGCAAAGATATTGCAGGCATAAGTGAAGTATGATATAGTGATTGCACAAGATCTTGTGAATAAAATACAGGAGGTTTATTACCATGAAAGAAACAAAGACAAAAAAGAAGGCGTTAACAGGTGCAGCTAAAATTGCAAAGAAGAGCGCTTTTATCTTCGGTGATCTGTACTGTGGTTGGTGGGATTATCAGCCCAAGAAGCCGATGGCAGTAAAGAAACAGCATAAATCCTGATGCTTGAACGATTATCGAAGAAGTTTGTATGTAGGTTAATACGTACTGGAATTATTTCCGAAACAGATGCAGACGTGTATATGTACGGCTTTTTCCAGTTAGTGATGATGCTTCTGAATATCGCAACAACGATTGTTTTAGGAGTCTTATTTAAACTTTTGCTTCCCTGCATACTGCTAAATATATCATACATTGCAATAAGAACAAGCGCCGGAGGGCATCACGCTGGCAGTCCCATTAGGTGCTATGTAAATTCTACGATAATTATCTCTGTTTTGCTTGCGATAATCAAATGGATTCCGTTTCAACGAGCTGTATCCGTTGCAATACTTGGAGCGGCAAGTATATTCATATGGATTACAGCTCCGGTTGAAACTGATAACAATCAATTAGATAAAACGGAAAGATTTGTACATCGCAGACGTACAAGATCAATTCTGATAATTGAAATTGTCTCTTTTGGAATATGTATGATCTTAAGGAAAAAACAAGTATGCAACATAATTGCTTTGGGAATATTTACCGAATCTGTAATGCTTTTAGCAGGAATGTTGCAATTTTTAAAAAATGGAAAAAATAAGGAGGAATTTTATGAGTAAAAAACTCAGCCGAATATTAGCCGGAACGCTGTCCGCAGTATTTGTCGGTCAAGTGCTGGTCTACGGTGATGGAACATCACAGGGGCTGCTCCATGCCGAGACGATAGCGTCGGCGATTGATGCGAGAGAAGCGGCAAAAAATGAAAAACAGCTTGCCAAAGAGTTTGAAGAAGCCGCCAAGGATCTTGGCAAAGTGGATTACTTTGAATTGCCCGAAGCTGTTGAGCAAAGTATTATGGCATACAGTGCGAGATCATCGGGCGAATCCGAATTTGCATGGGATTATACGGCAAAGTCACTTATTACGGAATATGCCGGGCAGACGAATATAAACTCTGTTTCGGAATTAATTGTAACAGGTAAAGTTTGTAAAGGCACGGTAAATGGTTACGCTGCAAGCGATAGTACTCCGATTTATGTACGTATTTTCAACGGAAGCTGGAAGGAACTCGCATATCAGAAAGTAAACGACGACGGTGAGTATTGCGTAGTCGCTGATGGTTCAGATGTTTACCACATTAAGTTTGAGTGTGATGGTTATCTTCCGTTTTATCTAAAGGATTTCGGAACAGGATCATATACTGTAGGTTCAGGAGATTCTTTGGATACCGTAACTCTCATTCCGGGTGACACAACATGGAACGAGAAGGATAATAATCAATGGAGCGACGACGTTCTCAATGCAGCCGATTCTGAGTATGTTAAAAGCTGTCTTGGAGCGACCCGTGGAGACAGCGATTTTAATCCAAGCATGGACGCAGACGGCGATAATGTGATAAGCCAGGAGGATCTTGATAAATTCTGCGAATTTTATGAAGAACTCCGAGAAAACAATGAGGAGATACTTTTATCTAACTTTATACAAAATTTAGATATTAACCTCGATGGCGTAATCAACGACACAGATTATAGCATTCTTTCTATAATTGTTGAAAATGGCAGTAATCCAGACGGATATAGATTGCCTGATCTTGCCGATCAAAATGGAGTTTTTGATCAAAACGATCTTGATGTTTTCAAGATGTATCTTGATGACGCAAGAGTATATCGCTCTGATGTTTTCATTTATAATCATGAAATGACAGGCGATATATATGTTAATGCAAGCGATTTTGACGATGGAATCAACAAAATTAATGCAGATGCACAGAAACATGGTAGATCGAATAATTACTATGAATACATGGATAAAAATAACGATGGAACAATCAATGACTTTGATTTTTCGTGGTTTTCAAAGGCATACGCGACATACGGTGATCTTGATTGGGATCATGCCTTTAAGAGAAACCTGAAAATGCTGTCAAGCGGAAAATTTCCTTACAGCTTCAATCTCCATGACACAAATCTTGACATGAACGGCTGTGTTCTTTATGTTGCGGACTGTATGTCGTTTACAACAGATATGCCGCAGTTCTGGACAAATAACGGAGCTACGCTCGATATCAACGGCGGTCTGCTTATGGTTGAAAACAACCTTGTTTTCAGAACCGCATCCCCTGTCGGCTGGAGCGGTGCAACCGGTCAGCTTATGGATTTAAACAACGGTCAAGTTATTATCGGAAACGAATTTCAATCCGGTCAGGTAAATTGCTATGATGTTATTGAAATGACCAACGAAAATGATCTTCTTATGATCGGCGGCAATTGGAGATATGTCACAAGTCAGGATATGGATGGAAAATGGACAAACGGACAGCTCTGGTTCCTCGGACCAGAATGGGCAGTTAATGAAGATTCCGGTCCAAAATCTATTTATTCATCAGAAAAACACACAATTTTCTTAGGATATGCAGGTGGCAAGCAGAATGTTTTATGGCATGATAATAAAGATTTTATAGACAATGAGGACGGTTCACTGGCAACAGACAGAACCTTTAATTTTGACAGTGTAAATGAATACGGCTGGTATGAGCATCTAATATTTATCAACCCGTTTACTCCCGAAAATTATTGGATTCGTCCTTGGTGGAGAACTTCCCACGGATATGATTACACTCTCTACCGCAAGGGTTGGGAAATCGGTGACGGAGTTCATATTGCTACGGGTAATTACTCAAAATCCTTCACAGATCTAAGCATAGCATCACCGGGTGTAAAGTCTGATTTTGTAAGAACTTACAACTCCATGAGCAATGAAGAAGGCAGCTTCGGTATCGGCTGGGATTTCAATATTGATGTAAGCAAAATAGTAATTCCTGCACAGGGTTACTATCAGGTAGTTCTTCCCGACGGCTCTAACACTACGTTTAAGGATAATGGAAATGGCGGCTTTGAGTGTCTGAACGCCCACAGCGAAATGACAAAGTCAGGCAATACATACACAATTACAAATGCCGCACAGTCACAGTATCATTTTAATTCTGACGGCGAACTTGATTGGGTCAAGGACGCAAACGGCAACAAGCTGACTATTTCATCAAAGTCAAATGATCAGAGAATCGTAACTGATTCCACAGGCAGAACTTACAAGATTTATTACAACGGAAACAGCGAGCATTCCCGTATCACCAAAATCGAAGATACATCTGCCGACAGAGTCGTAACTTACGAATACAACGGGGATTTTCAGCTTGTATCAGCTACAAGTGTCTCAGGAGGCACTGAAAAGTACGAATATGACGGAAAAGGCAGACTCTGCAAGATAACAAACTGCTACAATGAAATGACCGATCAGATAGTTTACAACGACAACGGTTCTGTAAACTGGCTGACAAACTCCGCAGGACTCAAGCAGGAATACACCTACGACAAGGCATTCAAGCAGACGGGTCTCAAGGAATATGACGGTGACAAGCTTGTAAAGACTTTCACTTACAATTATGATGAAAAGTATGCTGTTAAGACAAACAAGGTAGAAACCGACGGTCAGACTTATGATGTTGACCAAATCACCTACAGTACTGATGAAAATGGCGAAAACAAGTATGATGAAATTGCTAAAAGCATGGACATCATGGGAAATACCACCGAGTATATACGTGATGCAAATGGTAACGTAATCAAAACTACAAACCCTGACGGCACATTCACTCTGGCAAGGTACAATGATAAAAATATGCCGCTGGTTCAGGTTGACGAGAGCAATAACGTGGTTATCAGTGAGTATGATGAATCAGGCGTGAATGTGATTAAGAAATATCAGAGCTTGAGTCAAGTTGCAGATGCGGCTTCAATGGTAAGCAATTCATTTAACCTGAGTACGGTTGATTACACTGATTATGCAATGACTGTTTACACCTACTATCCGGCAAGTGAAACGGCAGAGATTGCGGGTCTTATCCGTACAATTACAGATGCCGAAGGGCATATAACTGAGTATACTTATGGCACTTCCGGCAACGCAAAGGGACTTCCGATTAAAAAGGTAATCAAGGACGGAAATACCGTTGTAAACTCAGTTGAGTATGAATACAATTCACAGCTTCAGATATCGAAAGAAAAGACAAGCGTTGATATTTCCGGGAATATTTATGCTGTCAAAGAATATGAATATGATAAGTTCAATAACGTTACAAAAGTAAAGGATTTTGGCACAGGTTCAACTGCTGCTGTTACTATTTCAGAATATGACAAACTCAGCAGAAAGACTGCGGAATATACTCCGAATTTCTCTGCCGACAAGAGCCACGGAACGCTGACAACTTACTATCCAAGCGGTGCGGTAAAAACTCAGACTGACGCTCTTGGAAACGTGACATCTTTCACTTATGACGCATATGGCAAGACAATTGAAAAGACCAATCCCGACGGAACAGTCAACGGAGCTGAATATGACGGATTACAGCGTGAAAAAGCTACATATTTCCGAGTATCAGAGGATTATCCAAAGCAGATCCTTACTTCCACAGAATACAAATTTGAAAGTGGAAAACTGAGAACGATCAAGACAACTTACATCACTGCTGAAAAACAGGTTGTAACTGAAACTCTTGCTGATTTCAGAGGAAATACAGTTCAGGAAAAAACTAATGGTGAAATCAAGAGAACAAGTGTATATTACGCAAACGGACAACTGAAAAGTCAGACAGATGCCCTCGGAAATACTACAAAATATGAGTACAATTATCTGAACAAGCTCACAAAAACCATTGCACCTTTTGACGAGCGTAATGCAGAGACTGTAAATGAATATGACAAAAACGGTAATGTTATCAAGGTTATTCAGAACATAGATGACGGCAAAAAAAGCATTACCCGGAATCAGTATAACGCAATGGGACTGCTTGAAAAGGTAACTCTCAGCGATGGTACTTTAAACGTCGGAAAGAATATCACAAAGTATTTCTACAACAACGCCGGCATTCAGACAAAGATGTACACAGGTATGTCATCTGAAAGCGATACATCATATCTGACTACAAATTATGAGTATGACAGTTGGCTCAGACCTGTCAGAACAATCGACAGTACGGGCTACAATTCCGGCACGATCACATATGATCTTAATGGAAATGTTCTTACTTCAACCGACGCTAACGGCAACGTTACAACAAATACTTATGATGCACTGAACCGTGTTCTTACTGCAAATACAGTCAACCCAAATGATTCTTCAAAGAATGTTTCAAAATCATATCAGTATGATAAGATGGGCAGAACTGTAAGAACAACAGTAAATGACAAATCTACAACTTATTTGTACGATGACCTTGGACGTGTATATCAGGAAGAAGGATATAACTCATTCAAGGGCTATAAATACGCAGGAATTTCGCAGTATCCGATATATGAATGCTCAGGTATATTCCATAAGATCATTTACTATGAGAAGAACTATGAGTATGACGATGAAATGCGTGTTTCTTCGGTTCAGGAAAACGAGAATGACATTGTATCTTACACATACGATGCAAACGGAAACAAGAAATCTGAAACTCTCGGAAACGGTGTGATTTCGGCATATACTTACAACAAGGCAAACCGAATTACAAAGATTGAAAACAAAAAGGGCAATAGTAACATATCTGTCTACGAATGTTCATATTATCTTGATGGTTCTGATGCTTGCAAAGTACGCAATGAAAATGGTATAATAGAAACAACATCATATGAGTATGACGGTCTGAAAAGATTGACAGAGGAATCTGTAAAGGTTGGTAACAAAACTTCCGATACTTATTCATACGAGTATGACGATTACGGCAACCGTTCAAAAATGACGGCTACCGGTTCTGAGAATTATGTAACAGAGTACAGCTACAACAATGCTCAGGGCAAGTATACAGCTCTGCTCCAGAAGGAAACCAAAACTGTTGAAGATGATAATGCTCTCAAACTTCAGAATAATGTAAAACAGACGGTTTACACCTACGATGCAAATGGCAATCAGCTCACAAAGACTGCCGATGGTAAGACTGAAACAAATACATATGACGGCTTAAATCAGCTTATCGGCTTTGCCGACGGCGAAACAACTGCAAGCTATACTTACGGTATCAGCGGTTTAAGAGACAGCAAGACTGTAAACGGTGTTACAACAACTCATATCTGGAGTGGCAGTCAGATCGTTGTAGACTATACAGCTCATTATACATCAACTGTTTACATTAGAGGAACAAGTCTTGCTGCTGCATTTGATTGGGATGAAGGCAGTAAGGGTGATAACAGATTCTACATTCAGAATGCTCATGGTGATGTTGTTAATCTTACAAATACTGATGGTGAAGTAACCAAGAAGTATACCTATGACGCTTTCGGTGTTGAGAAAAACATCGATGAAAATGACACAAATGCATTCCGTTATTGTGGTGAATACTACGACGCTGAAACGGGTACAATTTACCTTAGAGCGAGATACTATAATCCGGGTACAGGCAGATTTATCAGCAGGGATTCTTTCGCCGGTAGAAGATCTGATCCGCTTAGTTTGAACCTTTATACCTACTGTCACAATAATCCTATTTTTTATCTTGATCCTACTGGACATAATGCATGGACTAATTTTTGGAATGAATTTGTTGATTGTTGGAAAGTAGGCAGTAGTGAATTTAGAGAAGCATGGAATGTTGGCAATAATGAAATTGCTAGTCGAGGCAAAGTCGGGGAATTAGCTGCAAGTTTCAATCAAGGCGTAGTTGACACTTTAAGCAGTCAAGCTGAAAGTACTGTAAAAACAGTTAGAAATCCGGGAAAAGCCATAAAAAAACTTGGAGCGGACTATGTTTCATATGGTAAGAAGAATCCGTTAAACTGGAATCCTACAAATTATATAGCTGCAAAAAATGCTGATGAAATTGTAAATACTTGTAAAAACAGTTATAATTTAGGTTTAGAATACGGAGCTAATGGCGTTGCATATGCTTTGGGACAAAGTACAACAATAGTTGCTGAAACAGCTGTTATTGCCTATGGTCCAGATGCTGTAGTGGATTCTTTTAACAGTATAAAAAACGCATTATCTAAATGCCCAAGAACTTTAAAAGGTTGTGTAACATATGGTTCACCGTTTAACGCAGAACAAAATGCATTAATTCAAATGGGAAAATATTATGACAAAGTCGGATACATAACAATGGAAGATGCAGAAGCATATGTAGCCCTTGCCCAAGAAGCAGGACTTAATCAAGCAAGAATTGATATGGGTCATGCAACTGGAAGTGCAGTAAGTCGAAATCCGCATTTACACATCGGCACAGGTAGTTATCACATACCAATAGAATAAATTAAGTGAGGTATATAATGCGACTAATCAATAATGGGTATGTAGTTCAAGATTTGAACTGGTCTATATTTGATCAAAATAGCTATAAAGGTGTTCAAAAGTTTAAATCATGGCCATTACGTAAATATAATGATAATGAATCAATAATGTTAGAGGATTTTGCTTGGAAAAAATGGTTTGCATTTCATGGTTGTTTTGAAATTATTCCCGATGTAAATTTTATAAAGAAATATATTGATCATTGTAACCAATTAGGAATTGAAATCAGGTTACTACAGATCGAACTCCCTATTAAACAGATGGTAACAGCAAGTAAATTATCAGTAAAGAATGTTCTTGGTTACGATTGTGTCGCAGGAATTGAATTGTCTTATTTATGTATGCATAAACAGGATTTAAAAAAGTATTTTCCAACCTCCTCATTAAAAATAAACAATAATGGCTTATTTGATAGAATTGAGGATTCGTATGAGTTTTTGTCTTGTTATCATAAGTTAATTAATGAAGGAGTAAATCTTGAAGATTGGGGTGATCCTATTCCGGCAAAAATCAGCGAAGTATATTTAAAGTGATTGAAAAAAGCACTTCTAAAAGTATAACTATAGCTAAAACTAAATTTATTTCAAGGGATAGTTTTGCCGGTAGAAGGTCTGATCCGCTTAGTTTGAATCTTTATACTTATTGCAGGAATAACCCTTTGAGATATATTGATCCGAGTGGACATGATGCAGTTGAAGCTGCTGCGTTTAAGTATAATAATCCACGTCCAACGCATATTAACAGTGCATGGGATGCCAAACAGTTACAGAAATGGGATAATAAATTTAATGACTTATTAAATTCTGCTCCCAAAATAAATAGTCAGTATGATGTAACTTTATATAACAATCTTCGTAATAAATTCACTGCTCCTCCATCATTTAAAGTGAATAGCAACAGTGATGCTAATTACTATAAGCAACGTATGGATATGTATAAGACTTGGAAGAGTATTGTAGGTCAAGCTCCATTAACAAAATCAGGAGTATCATGGAAAGTTCCAGGTTCTGTTGTTTTAAAAAACGAGTCTATGATTGAAGAATTACAGCCTAAAATGAAACCTTTAGTTAGATCATTTCTTATAAACGCTAACGAGTCGGGGTATCCATTATTTGTTTCATGGGGACTTAGAACAAATGACGATGAGGCTCAATTTTCTGATGGAGTACAAAATGGCAAACATACTCAAGGATTAGCAGTCGATGTAGAATTTTGGGATGATGTATATAAAGATGTATGGCCAGGTGATCCAATGGAATTTCATTGGAAAATTTGTGATTATGGTATATATAGTGACAATGATCCACGTTGGAATAAAATTGGTCCGATTGGCGAAAATGTGGGACTTTTATGGGGAAATAGTTTTGGCGATAATCCTCATTTTTATCTTCCAAAATAAAACTGGAATCACAGATATAAGAATGTTTGAATTACTAGTTAATACAGTTATAAATGATTAGGAATATAATTCCTAATCATTTATAATCAACGTATAATGGGGAAAATATAATGAAAAGAAGTTTATTATTTATATTACTCATGGTAATTTTTTTATCAGCCTGTAATATGAAAGAAGTACAAAGTTCCATTGAATCTACACATGAACCAATTCAAACACACATAAAGTCGTCTACGACAACTACTGTTCAATCAGAAACAATAATATCTGATGAAACAACTTCTGAAATACCGGTTATTTCGTATGAAGATATAAAAAACGAAATAGAAAGTTACTTTATCTTCTTTTTTAATAATAATCATAATTTTAGTTGTAATTTCGTTAACGCCGAAACAGAAAGAAGTACAAACGGAACATATGTAGTTGGATATTTCTATAATGATTCAATTGTCTCAATGATATCGGAGCAGTATGGGGAAGGTCAATCCAGTTTTATAACATACTATTTTGTGAATTCTAATTTAACTTATATAATAGAAAGAACCAATTATCAATGGCCTTTACCACGAAAGGAATCATATCAAGAATATTTTTTAATAGACCAAAAACTCTGGCAATATAATAACGAAACATCAAATCTGATAGAATCAAACAACTCAGGCGTACTGGATTATTTTGAGCAGGATAAATACGCTCTAATAGGAGATAAAGATATAATTTTCGAACAAAACGATCATACATTATCAGAGGCTAATAATTACCTTCAATTTAATGAGATGAGAAAAGTGTATTTTGAAAAGTTTTTTTCCGGTGAGAAATTTGAAATTTGCGGAGATTATTTTCAAGTAGATATGCCGAATTTTTATAATTATTATTATTCTCGCTATTTTCAGTCGCAAAGTGATATAAATGCTGTTTTTGTTGATTCACAATTATATTTATTGCGTATGGCAATATTTGACGAAAAATCGTATACAGGCTATGAATATTTTATTTTAGATGATTCAAATGTTTATGTTGTAAAATACAAACAAGAGTTTGAAAATAAAGAAGTAGATTTTAATAAGTTAAAGGAAAATTACTACGAAGAATATCTTATAATTGATGAAAAAACAATGAAATATGACTCTGATAAACAGGATCTAATAGAAGTGTCAGACGAAACTGAAATTTTGACTAACTTTAATATTGCAAAGGATAGTATAGAAAATCCAAATTAGTGCATAAATTGTCAATGTTTTGTAACCGCCAACCAGACCAGCGGGCAAAAAAATGAGCCGAGATCAACCTCGGCTCAAATCCTGTATTCGGTTCATCACAATGAATTACTGTGAGCTGCTGTGAATTACTGTGCGTGAAATACTGTCAGTTACTATGAAATACTGTGGATGAG
>OGDF01000521.1_pt1 | contig 61387 bp, 50 predicted proteins | sample 1570141 | NCBI WGS metagenome assembly OGDF01 (sample SAMEA4370581, study PRJEB24528) | human gut metagenome
CCCATGAGTTGTCGATTGAGTTTCCATATAAACGGAATGTATCAGCGTAAGAAGAGAATGTGTAATATCCCTTTGCCTTAAGCTCCGCTGCTGTAGCCTTTAATGTATCCCAGTCCTTTGTCTTCTCACCGATTTTTTCAGGATCATCTGTTCCGAATACATCCTTTGCTATATCACGACGGTAAACTAAAAGTCCAGGACAGCACTGCCATGTTGAACCTCTCTGTACTCCGTCTGAATCAGAAGCTGTTGTTCTTGTGAAATCGTACTGATCAGCGAACTCTTTGTCACAATCAATTCCAAGATCCTTAAGAGGCATTGCCACGTCTGCATCTTTATCTGTATATTTGAATACATAATCTGTCTCTGATAAGAAAAGATCGATTTTGTCATCTGCTGCTGCATCTGCCTGATTTGAAAGAGCTTCGTCAAGCTTCTGCTGGTAAACTCCATCCTGGTTAGGATTTACTATCCAATGGATCTCTGTTCCATCTTTGAGATATGTAACCGTTCCATCTTCAGAAGTCTCTTTAACCTCAGGATAAACTGCTTCAACTCTTGTACGGAATTCATCGTTCCATGAATATACGTTGATAACTTTTCCTTCTTCGGAATTAGATGCGCTTGCCCCGCCTTCTGTTCCGTTTCCTGTTGTTGATCCACATCCTGCAAGGAGTGTTGCCCCCATAGACAATAACAGCATTGTGCTAATCACTTTCTGTTTCATTTTTCATTTCCTCCCTTGAAACTATTTTGATATCTTCTTATGAATTAATTTGATATCTCGTTTACAGTTGTAATATTACTCCTTAATCGTTTTCGTTTATATTAAATCAATTGTAAAAATATCAGATTCATGTCATAATGATAAAAATATGACATAAGTATGATATACTAACTTTTCATACAAGTAAAGGAGATTACATATGGCACTTTCAAAAGAATGGTATAATGCAGAATTTATAGACAGCGAAAAAGAAACACTGCATCGTGCCCCAAGTATTGAATATAGTTTTTATAATGCTGTAAAAACCGGAGACATGGATTTTGTAATAAAAAACTGTAAAGAAGACGCATTTATACATCTCGAGGGAACCGGCGTTTTATCCAGAAATCCTCTGAATAATATCAAATACCATTTTGTTGTCACAACAGCAATGGTTACCCGTTACTGCATAGATGGAGGTCTTGAGCCTGAACAGGCATACCGGCTGAGTGATTTTTATATACTGAAAATGGATAGCTGTACTACAGTAAGACAAGTCGCAGATCTGCACGATGAAATGGCAAAGGATTTTACAGGTAAGATGATACTCCAGAAGAAAGCATCCATCCTTTCAAAGCCAGTTACCCAGTGTGTGGACTATATTTACAGTCATATAAAAGAACGCATAACTATCGCTGATCTAGCCGCATACACAGGGCTTTCTGAGAGTTATCTTTCGAGAGTTTTTAAACAAAATCTGGGTGTTTCGATAAGTGATTATATCCGTGAAAAGAAAATAGAAAAAGCTACTCATATGCTGAAGTACTCCGACAAGCCTATCGTAGATATTGCGAACTACCTGTCGTTTTCTTCGCAGAGCCACTTTATACAGATTTTTGAAGGCTTTACGGGGCTTACCCCGAAAAAATATCGCGATAAATACTACAAATCTATGTGGTAAAATAAAGGCTTCCTATATGCTGTTAAACACATAGGAAGCTTTATATACTTTTAAATATAAATTTCTATTACATGACGCTTTTCCCTCGAGAGTTTGTCTATATCCTCTTTTGATATCCTGACACTCATTTTTTCTATGTTCTCTATATTTTTCCCATCGCAGAGAGCACTCTTTATCTTTGCATCGTCAGGCATAATTTTATCCGGATTATGTATCATAACATAAAATCCATGTCCTGCAAACATAAGTGAAATCTTCGCATCACCTTTTTCGTTATACTGTTCAGGCATAAGTGCCGGCGAGATTATCAGATCTCCAAGCTCTCCATGTACACCATATACAGATGTTATCATTGTAAGCATATACCAGCTTGCTGCTCCAGTAAGGTAAGAATAAAGACCTCTTCCGTCATTATCAAAATACTCAGGAACTCCCGGATACATTTTACTTCTGTCAAAATCCATCGCAGTATCAAGTAATGTCTTTAAAACTTTATATCCTTCCTTTACAAATCCCTGTTTATACAAAGCATATGAATACATTACTGCCATATGTGAGAATACTGCTCCATTTTCTTTCTCACCATATGCAAATCCAAACATTCTTCCCAAATCAAACTTTTCCTCTTTAAAGTCTGTATTTAACCTGTATCCACCTGCCTTTTCTTCATACAGATATTTATCGGCACTCCTGCAGATTAATTTAATCTGATCCTTTCGTGCTGTTCCACTCATTATGGAAAATACCTGACTTGTAAGCATCATGCGGACATCCCCTTGCCTGCAATATTCCACCTGCTGACCGTGATTATCATAATAGCCATTAAACCAGCCGCCATCAGCACCATCACTGATCCATTCTCTTTCACGGATATTTTTCATCATCCATGCTGCTTTATGTTCCAGATTTTCACAAATTTTGTCTATAGATATAAGTACTGTATTTCCACTTGTACAGTTTTCACACTCTCTTGCATAATTTTCGAGAAGTTCCTGCTTTTTCGCCGGATTGTTATAAAGCATCTCATCATCAGCAAAAAGAATTTCTAATTCCTTTAACACCTCAACTTTATTTACTCCGCTTAATCTCTCCACGTTTCTTAAGCATTTTGCGATATCAAGCAGATTTCCTGCATATGCACATGTAAATGCCACACTTTCACCTTTATCCCATGCCATATCAAGTGCGTCATTCCAATCTGCACCGTGCAGTCTCATTTCATTGTGGTCTCCCACATCATAAAATGCACAAAGATTCTGAAGCAATATGTGCTCTAAAACAGTTCCAAAGTAGATCTGTCCCCCAGTTGTTCTTTGTTTATTGCCATATGTAGTATTCCATGCCTCATCGTGGTCTGTTCCACGCATTGACTGATAATCTTTAAAGTAGGTAACACGTTCAAAGAGCACATCCATATCACCAGTCTGATCAATATAAAGTTTAGTCGTCACAAACGGCCAGAACGCATGATCCATCCAGACTCTGGTAATATTGTTTCTATCAGCAACAAATTCTCCCGGTTTGCTTCCAATGATAGTTGCATTAGTTCCATCTATTCTGACACCGCCATAGTTGTTCACTATCATACGGCGTACATCAGTTGGTTCCATGATAAGAAGAGCAAGACAATCCTGCCACAGATCTCTCCAGCCTCTTCCGCCTTTGCCATAATCGTGATGCGGCAGAAATGAACATCCATAAATCCGCCTTAAGATGGGCTGAAAACATATCCATTTTAAATAATTGTCCTCATCAGGATTTCCTGTTTCAAAATCTATATTTACTTTATTGATCCAATAGTTTTTGACTTTTTCTAAAGCTTCTTTTACCTGTACTGTTTTGCGGTAATCATCCACAAGTTCTTCTATATTAGCAGTCCTATCCGCAATTCCCGCAAGCATTATGTAACTTACAGTCTCACCAGGCTTTAACCTTTTATTTTCAAACCGGATTGCGCCTACAGCTTCTTTTCCCTGAATATACTCACCTGATTTTCTTCCGGCTTTATCAGTTCTTACAGCTTCAGGAATCAGGTATGAGCCGCCCTCGCCGATAAATTCCTCTACGGATGGATAAAATTCCAACGGTTTTTTCCCTTGGCCGGTCGATCCGTATACAAAATAACTTATATCATTTTTCTGATGACCACGCTCATCAAATGAAAGAACCGGTGTCACCTCTACACCATAATCTGTTGTCTTTATTCTGTGTAAAAGTGATGTCACATGTCTGTGATCCCTGATATTATCTGCACTTCTGCCATAGATTGGAATTGCACCGAGCGGTGCAATCTCCATATCGTCTTCTGTCTTGTTAGTGATCTCGACAAGCATTACTTCCATGCTTCCATCAATTGTTACAAATGATGTTGTGTCAGCCTCTAACCCATATATTTTTGAAACGCGATGCAGCTTCTGCCACATCAATCCAGCTTCAAGTTCACTTTCATCCTGCTCATCTGTAAATTTTGCGGCTTCCTGTTTTGCAGATGAACCGCACACTGACCAATATCCTTTCCCCACGATCCGGCACCAGAAGTTTCTGGTGCTGCGATTATTGTGGAGATTTTCTATACTAACAGGTTCCAGAAGAAAGGTATTCTGGCTTGTTTTGCTATCACCTCCAAGATTTGGGGTGATACTTGATTTTAATCCTTTTTCTCCCGCTATCGGAAGGTAAAGGCCGTTATAGTTTTCAGGATTTTTCAGCCTGAAAGTTCCGTTTTTATCTATAAATTTGATTTTTGTCATGATATTTCCTCATACTTGCTCAGATAATTATGCTTATATCAATAGATACATAAATGCTACATGGTAAGCTCTATCTGTGTCTGCTCTGTAAGAAGCTCTTCTGGGATATAATCGCCATCAACCTTCTGTCCATTTACGATAAGCTGTGTGCAGCCCGCCTCTGTGTGGTTTGGATTCTTAACTGTTATATGCAGATGTTTTCCTCTGAAATCTTTCTCGATCTCAAATCCATCCCACTCTTTTGGAATTGATGGAGCAACATGCAATCCGTAGAAATCAGGACGCATTCCAAGAATTCCCTCTACACAGCCTACCATAACTGTTGAGGCTGTTCCTGTAAGCCAGTGTACGTGCGAACGTCCGAAATTCGGGCTCGCTTTTCCTTCTGTAAACTGTCCATAGCAGTATGGCTCAAGTCTTCTGATCTCTGCCCTGTCATTTTGTGCTGCCGGAGCATTCTCAATAAAATACTGGAAAGCTCTGTCTCCATGTCCTCTTAATGCCTCTGCAAGGATTATCCAGCCCTGTGACTGTGAGAAAATTCCTGCATTTTCCTTTGTTCCGGCATTGTATATTACTGCAAGTGCGCCCTCAAAGGCATGTGCATGATATGGCGGATCCATAAGGATTGCTCCATACTCTGTATTTAATCTGTCATATACCTGCTGCAATGCTTTATCAGCCTGCTCATCACTGGCAAAACCGCTGATCACTGCCCAGCTTTGTGGATTTAACCACATGTTTGCCTCAGGATCATCTCTTTTTCCTATAACTTCGCCATTTTCAGTAAATCCGCGGATAAATCTGTCCTCGTTCCAGCAGAGCTCCTGAATGAGTTTTCCGAGTTTCTCCTGACTTTCATCAAGGTATTTGATGTAATCATCATCCTTTTTGTATGCTGCAAATTCTTTTAAGATGGTCATAGCATAGTAGAACTGAAGTGCTACGAATGTTGACTCTCCGTCTGCTCCAAGTCTTAAGCAGTCATTCCAGTCTGCGTAAAGACCTGCCGGCATTCCATGCTTTCCAAGATGATTCATTGAGAAATCGATTGCTCTCTTTAAGTGCTCGTAAACCGTTCCCTCGTCCTTGTTTGCAAATGGGATCACCTCATCTATAAAAGCGACATTTCCAGTCTCTGATACATATTTGTATACGGTCGGGAAAAGCCATAACGCATCATCTGCTCTGTAAGCAGGATGTCCTGTTTCCTGTACATATGAAGCATCATCCGGTGTATCCTCATGTCCCGGATTGTGCGTAAATTTTACAAGTGGAAGTCCGCCACCATTATCAACCTGTGCTGAGAGCATGAATTTTATCTTTTCAACAGCCATCTCCGGTGCAAGATGTATGACACCCTGAATATCCTGAACAGTATCACGATAACCGTAACCATTTCTCAGTCCGCAGTATGTAAATGATGCAGCCCTTGACCAGATAAACGTCATGAAACAGTTGTATGCATTCCATGTATTTATCATTGTGTTAAATTCATCACTTGGAGTCTTGATCTGGAAATGTGATAACTGTCCATGCCAGTATGTGATGAGTTCTTCAAGTTCTCTGTCGCATACTGCCTTGGTATCTGCGTATAAATTTACGATTTTTCCTGCCTCTTTGTTATCTATCATTCCGACGATAAATGCGATTGTCCTTGACTCACCCGGTGCAAGTTCGATTGTTGTAGTAATTGCCCCGCAGCCGTTTTCGTTATAATTTCCGTGGTTGTTAAGCTCTCCTGTCTCAACTCCCGTTGGATTGCCATATCCATGATATCTTCCGAGGAACTCTTCCCTGTCACCGCACCAGCTTGACACCTTTGAGCCTGCAAGACCAATGAATCTGTTTACCACATCCTTGTTGTCAACTTCCTTGCCTTCCTCGATCTGGTCAAGGTTTGCATGAATCATCTGACGAACACGGTTTTCAACAAAAACAGTCTGTGTGATGTACTGCGAATACTGTAAATTTACCTGATCCTGTTCATAGTTGCTGTTGTTAGTAAACTCAGCATATCCCGTCACATTAAGGCTTCTTGCCTGTTTAGAATTGTTTGTCAGTATAAGATTCCACACTTCATATGTCTTATTAAGTGGAACATAGTATCTGACCTCGGAGTGAATATCGCTGTAATCAGCTATCATCTTTGTATATGCTGTTCCGTGATGGCACTCGCTCTTATATTCGCTTAAATCCTTTCCTACAGGCTGCCATGACGCTGACCAGTAATCCCGGCTCTCATTATCTCTGATATAGATATATCTTCCCGGCTCATCAAACTGGTTGAATACATATCTTAAGATTCGTCCATTGGCTCCTGATTTTGCAAAACTGTATCCGCCGGCATTGTTTGATATAATAGCTCCGTACTCCGGCGATCCAAGGTAATTCACCCATGGTGCCGGCGTGTCCGGCCTTGTGATAACATATTCTTTTTTTGATTCATCAAAATATCCGTAATTCATTTTCAAGCTCCTATCTTCAATTTTTTATTATTCTTGTAGTTTCTACATTTTATCTTCAATGATATATCAATATAATAGAGCTTTACAAAATTGCTTTATACAAAAATGTTCGTCAAAATATCAGATTCATGACATAGTACATTGCGTAAATAAAAAACCGGACAATGCTGTCCGGTTTTTATAAATCATTATTTTAATTTTCTCTTTCTGATAAGTTCTGTTCCTACGGCAAATATTCCTGCAAGGCCTGCTAACAGAAAAATTGCTATTGGTGAATTGTCCCCTGTGGCTATTGCTTTTTTTCCTGCTACTACTGGCGGCTTTTTAGGCGATGCCTTTGATTTACCTGTTTTGGACATATCTGTCTTTGATGTATCGGACTTTGATGCATCCGATTTTGACTCATCGAACTTTGGCATATCTGACTTTGATACATCTGATTTTAGATCATCTGATTTTGACTCATCTGGCTTTGTTTCATCTGACTTTGGTTCATCTGACTTTGGTGCGTCTTTGGCGTCATCCTTCTTAATTTCTTCCTCTGCAAATACATATTTACTGAAATGATCTGTCTCAAATATAACCTTGCCGTTTTCTACAGTCGTATTACACTTTACAAGTGTTCCATCATCGTTTACACGATAAACCACTATTGTCTTATCAGCAGACACTTCAAGCCCTTCCGGAATTGGGAGCGTTACCTTGATCATACCATCTGGCTGCTTTGTTATCTTATTATTATCTGAATCTAACAGATTTAATTCAAATGCAACAAATTTACCTTTTATATCATTTTTCTCAAGTATATCTGCAATCTTTTTGTATGTTTCTGATGTTTTTTCAATTTTCGTACTCTCAATATTTGTTCCTGCTGGAAGCACTTTATTTTCATCTACAATAGCTGCGCCTGCATCATTATCAAAATCACTCTTTGAGTCATCCTTCACGTCACTGTCAGAGTCACCCTTTGGATCTTCCTTCACGTCACTATCAGAGTCACCCTTTGGATCTTCCTTCACGTCACTGTCAGAGTCACCCTTTGGATCTTCCTTCACATCACTGTCAGAATCACCCTTTGGATCTTCCTTCACGTCATCTTTCGAGTCAGCCTTTATTTCTTCAAGTGAAATATCATCTATACGCACTTCATGCTGCTTTGTTATCTGATCATCTCCGATTTTTCCAAGACATGCACTTAAAAAAGCTGCTTTGTCAGTATCTTCTTTCATTGTAAATGTATCCTCAAATGTCTGATATTCATTCGTAAGATCTATAATGTTATCATCTGAGTATACTGACCAGTCTCTATCCTCCTGCCCCTGCATTACAACACGGATCTGTCTTTCGAGACTTGATTTAGCTTTGAATTTAAGCTTGTATGTCTTTCCTTTTTCAAGCATTATATTTTCCTGCTTAATCTGTACTTTCCAGTCCTGATCTCCTGTATCATCTATTGTAACAGCTAAAGCATTATCATCTTTTAAACTATCTACAACATAAGAGGCTTTTGCCGAAGAATCAACATACACCGTATAACCTGTTGTTCCGGCATTAAATGAGCCATTTTTTATAAGTGCATTCTCTACAAGGCTTACATTATCAAGCCATGTTGTTCCGTTCATGCCCAAAGTAATTGAAATATTTTTATTTACATACTCCGCATTTGCCGGAATATCAAAAGCAAATTCTTTCATTTCGCCTGCTTTGATATCAGCTGTATATTCATAGCCGCCTACGTTTACTGTAATCGTATTATCCATGTCTGATTCAGCTAAAAAACTAAATCTATATGGTGTACCTGCCGCAAAAGCCAGATCTTCCTGTGAAATAACAACTGCTGACTTTGCATCTTTATTCATTGTAACTTTAAATCTTCGGTTATCAGCAAATGATGTCACGCCTGCCTGTGCGTTTTCATCATTCACAATTGTCCAGTATCCCAGATGCTTATCTCCCTCCTGAAAACTTCCATTATATACATAGTTTCCATTTGCAAGAACCGTTTTTACTTCTTTTGCGTTCGGATCGGCATCTTTTATTTTCTTTACTGACACATTGCTGATATAAATATCTGCAGTCGAACCCTTTGCGCCCATATTGTATTCAAGACGTCCATTTGCGTCACTTGATTCGCCCATCTTAAAAGTATATGTATATGTCTGTTTTTTTGTTGTAAGCTTTGCATCCTGATGTGGCATATAACTCATATATCCATGATCTGGAGCTTTTACATCAATTCCTATTTCTCTGTCTGCAGATGCATATGCATCAAACTGAACCTGATACGTAGCGCCTTTTTCAAATGGAAGGTTTGGCTGTACAAGCTGTACACTGTAATCTACAGTTCCCTCCTTTGTAGTCTTAATAGTCATTGTATTGTCATCAATAGAAGCTGCTGCCTCACCCTCAAGCGCAGTAACGAACTTCCAGCCTGTCTCATCGGTAAGATCCTCTTTTACAGAAAAATCACCATTGTTGATGTAGTTGCCGTTTGCATCAGGTTCACGAAGTGTAACCTGTTTTACAGGCCGCTTAACATCCTCATTGTAGCTGTCTTTTTTATATACACGCACATAATCAATCTCATATGGATTGTTATCAAAACTTGTCTCTTCATTTGGGTTTCCTACCCAGCTTCCGCCTACCGCAAGGTTTAAAATAATATAAAACGGCTGATCAAATGGTGCCGGATACGTAAGAGTTCCCTGCCCCTGCGTAGTTGAATGCCAGTCGCTTTCTTCATGATATAGTTTTCCATCTACATACCATTTGATCACCCCCGGTTCCCAATCACATGTAAATGTGTGGAAATCATCTGAGAAATCAGCCTCACCATCACTTGTATAATATGTTCCCTGTGACTCTGCGTGGGGATTTCCGTAATGGATTGTTCCGTATGCCTTATTTGTCTCCTGTCCCATTACTTCCATACAGTCGATCTCACCGCAGCGAGGCCACTGACCATAAATATTCTCATCGTTTGCCATAAGCCAGAATGCCGGAAGATAGCCCTGCCCCTTTGGCACCTTTGCACGGCACTCAAAACGACCATATGTAAATGTCTGCTTGTTCTGAGTTGAAATTCTGCCGGAGGTGTAGGAAACGGCTTCATTGGATGCATTTAAATCGATCATTTTAATATCTGAAATCGTAACATCAGAAGCCAATGTATCGTCATTTATATCGTATTTTCCAAGTGATATATAAAAATCAGCCACAGTTTCTTTATCCATTTCAAAATCGAAACTTACTTCCTGCTCTTTTTCCGCTTCAAGTTCAGGATCGCAGCCACCATACCATTCATAGGAATCACTCATAACACCTGTTTTAAATTTACGATTTCCAGTAGATAAAACATTAAAACTTACTTTATACTTATGACCCTTTTGTAATTTGATATCTGTCTGTTTTAACTGAACATTCCAATCCTGTGTTCCTGGATTTTTGATATTATAAATAATTTTGCCATCTGAAGTAGTTCTTTCTGCATCAGCACTTCCATCACTGCCGCCCCAATTGGCGATAGTCTCTGTCCATCCTTCCATTTCAGAAGAGAAATCAGCATTTTTTATAAGATTTATTTCCTCATTATTTTCCACTGACGTAACTTTTTTTACAGGATTTATTAACAATTTTCCATCCTTGACCTGAATATTTTCCTCAGAGTCCACATACTCCTGCAGCTCGCTGTTGACCCATCCCTTTTTGTGAGTCTCAACATTCCAGTCATCACGATTAAGTGAATCACCGTTAAACTCATCACCCCAGACTTGTGTGTAACCCTCGTAGCTTAACCCGCCATTATCTGCACTGTCCGCATTACTGCCTGCAAAAGTAACGCCTGGCATGGCAGTAAGTGTCATCGCCGATACAAGTAAAGCTAATAATACTCTTTTTTTCATAAAGTACCCCTTTCACTAAATATTTTTTTACCTTACCAAGTAACTATAACGATTAAATGCCTTTGAAATATACTACAATTTATCTTAAAATATCAGATTCATGACATAATAAAAACCAGACATAATTCTGTCTGGTTCTATATATCTTCTATTTAATACAACGTATTCTATATTTTTGAGATTACAATATATCCAACACACTCCCTGCACGCTTTGAAAAAACCGGGTTATCTGATTCTCGTGCAATCTGCGCTATTCTTATGACTTCATCCCTATACGGCATGCAATATTTCACGGCATCCGTTAAGAGACGATCAGATTCAAGTGTGCTGTCAAACGCATGGTCAAAATCATATAGTGGCGCCATTCCCACGTAGGCTCCTGTATCAGCATCCCGCATCCAGCCGAAATTTCCGGCATGCCTGTCACCATTTCCGATAATCGCATCGATAATGAGCATCTGCGCCCCTCCTTTTCCAAAAAGGTCTATAATCGTCTGCTCATCAAAATCATCCGGATCAAGTCTTCCCGACTGATCTGCCTGTTCGAGCATAAGATTTTGCGAGGTAATGTTTTCGATGGCAATTCCATCCTTTATCGCAAAAGCATTTTCTACTAAAATACCACAATTCTTACACAACTTAATACATTGCAGTTCAACAGATACATCACCGTATTTATAAAGTCTGCCGTCATTCTTCCACTCTTTGGATAAGGCTCCTCCCACATATAGTGTCGGAACCGCCTGTCCTGTCTTATATTCATCCATTCCTTCCCAGAATGGTTTATAGTATGGACTTATATCCTCAAATAACACCAGATCATTTTCGTCTTTAATCCAATAACAATCGCTAAAACTGAGAGCTCTTGTTTCCCTGTTGATGCGGATTCTTGCTCCCTGCCCAAAGGTAATCCCCTTAAGCTTTCTAGCCAGCGTATTCGTGCCAGAAGAGTATCTATATTTCATCCATCTGGTAAATGTGTGCATATTCGCAGATTTTTCTCTCATAAGTCCCGGCAAAAGAGCATTGTTTAGCACAGTTTCACTGTCAATATCGTAAACCGGTATATTTTTACACATCAGAAGCATTGTTTTCCTCCTCTTTTATCGTATACTCTGTCTAATCAAACAAGTAATCTCGATTTTTTATGTGCTTTAAGCAGATTATAATTGTTTGTTTATATAATTTTTCCATATTTATCACTCTTTCTTACTATAGAATATCAATCTCATTTATCGCAAGTATTATAATGCTTATTATTGCTCATATTAATCCCCTACCTCATTTCAAGACCAAATTTACAATTTTTTATGAGCTGTTTTTGCACGAATTTACGATTTCTTCTCAATTATTTTTCTTATAACATATTGACATGATTTTTATATTCCTTATATCTTCGAAAAAAAGTTGAGGTGCTGATTCCAAGCATATGTGCAGCCTCAGCGCTATTAATTTTTTTGTTCTCATAATCCGTAAAAATTTCCATTTCAGCAAGCTTGTCAATCTTTATTCTCGTGCGTCCCTTGAACTTTCCCTGTCTGATAGAAGATTGAATGCCTGTATTCCTTTGAGAATTCAGATATTTTCGTTCCGTACTATATAACGCAGTTAACAGATCAAAATATTGCCTTCGATTTTTATCATCTATTATGATTGATTCAGCTCTCACATCATTTCCATAACAAATTGTACCTAATAATTTATGGCAAATGACTGCACTACGATTTCCTAACTGACGAATCGAATCTATATCTATCGTTTTATCCTCATGTCGTTGTACAAATAATTTATCACCGGAATACTGCGTGTCCGTTCTGATCAACCATTCCAACTGATTCAGATATTGCATACCACATTCTTCCAGCAAATCCCACAAATCTTCTCTATTCTTTGAAGGTGCCCGTTCGCTGATAAAAACCGGAACTATATTTTTTCTTATATAAACTTCTTTTCTCAAATCTAAATCTAATCCGGGAATTCCTTGAAAGTCGGTCACTTTTAAGAGACTGATCACGCTATAATTTGGCCTGATTTCATATATAAAGCTTTCATCTTCCCGTTCTCTATAAGTGATTTCAGCAATCTTATAGACAAGATTATATTCATCTTTTAAGCAAATATCTCCAGATGTTACCAATTCTCTCATCTTTAACTCCTTATCCTAATTTTTCAAATGATGCCAGAAGAATTTTATTATATCGAGCATTTAACATATGTTTGTAAAACGCTCGCTGCACCTCTGAGATAAGCGGTGTCTCATTTATTAGTTTTTCAACCTTATTCATATCTAATTTTGAAATTACATATTTCAAAGCGTCATTGCATTCATCAAATTGAAGGCTATTTATTACCTCGAAATAGGAACTCTTTTTTCCACTAAGTTTTACCTGTGATGTTGGAAATTTATAAATTCTCTTATCTGTCTCCTCCTCAGACTCCATAATTTCCTGCATTTCTTCTTCATCTACCAAATTAGGAAATAAACAAGAGCCATTATCAAACACCGGAGCCAATGTATAGTAATTATTTTCCTTTATAAATCCCCAATTTGCTCCATGCCGATCAAAGTTTCCCAGTAAAGCATCCATTACATAGATCCGCCAGAACATTGAAATTGTCTCATCAACATTCGTAAGTTTTGAATTGTCACTTAACATCTGCATGATGTCTTCATAATCATACTGATATGCTTCTTTGTCATGATCTAATGTACTTTCACCAACATCATTAAATGGAACAAATTGTCTTCCCGGTACATTAAAATCCTTACAGGCTACCACTTCTTCACCATCTCTGTATCCCAGATATGTTTTGTGTGTCTCAAGTTCACATATTTCAAATATATGCGATCCAAGAAACTCTGATATATGATTATTTCTCATTCCAAACGCTGTCTTCTTTTGGAATTTGAGCATATAATCTTCTCCATTAATCGAAATTCCCTCTTTTCGTTCTGATCCACCATAGTATTTTCCATTACGTGCGTATTTAGAAAAATCTATTGCCGTTAACATTCTGCTTCACTCTCCATATATTAATATATGTAATTATAAATACTTTACTTTTGTTGTGTCAATAGAGTTCCATTTTATTTTTGACACCTTTGTTTTTTTGATAGTACTGTATTTTACTGCTTTCTCAAGAATAAAACCCGCAGCCGTAATGAGTGGTACATACACACTCCAATCACAAAAGTCACCTGAATATAATGTTCTGACCAGAACTGCTACAAACTGTCCTGCCAAAGCCATCATCTCTTTCATCCATTATTTTCTCCTAACACACGCACCATATCTATCACATCGTCAATCGTCATACCGGCATTCTCACACTCAGCCAGCAGATCTGACATGCGGCTTTCTATGTTCATCATCTGTTTTTCACGTAAGTGATCATTTTTCTGTTCACAGACGTAAAAGCCTCTTCCTGGCACCGATTCTATCACGCCCTCTTTTTCTTTCAGCTCTCCGCTTATTACGGCATCACGTATCTGGTTGACTATTTGCTCATATATCGGCATATTTACCGTTGTTGAAATAACTATCTTCATAGAATCTTCACCGCTTTCAAACATCTGATATTCAATTTTTCCAATATTATTTTGAAAATATTCATGGCACAAACTTACATATTCTGCCGTGATATATCTGAGTCATCACATATTCCTATTCTCATCATCCGTTTTCCATTTTAATATTATGATTATTCTATTTAAATAAAATTATAATAAAACCATCCTGTTTTTTCAAGTACTATAGTTTGCGCAATTCTCTCGGTGTCATGCCATACTGTGCCTTAAACATGCGGCTGAAAACCTTGTAATTCGTAAACCCGTTACGCTCCAATATGTCCGTAATGGAGTCGCCTGTTGTCAGCAGTTCCTCATGTATATGATCAATTCTTACCAGATTGACATACTCAAGAAATGTAACACCCATACATTTTTTAAACATACGGCAGAAATACTCCTGATTGAGAGAGGCTATGTCCGCAGCATCCTTTAATGCTATTGGCTCCTGATAGTTTTTCGCCACATATCTAAGGACATCCTTAAGGCGCGCTATCTGTCTGGATTCTTTTTCCAAATTCATCTCTTTGTACGAATAATTTGTAAACAAAATATATAAGAATTCATTCACTTTTGCCATAAGTCGAAGTTCATAGCCCTTGCCCTTTTTACGGTATATATATGCTATCGACTTAAGAAGAGACTTCATCTGCTCATATTTCCTGCTGCCTCGCTCGGTCTCGTAGCACTCCCGGAACCTTATATGTCCGTAATCGTCTATGTAGCTGTCCAGATACGCATATGGTATCTGGACCAGAAGCACCTTGACTCTTTCATAGCTTTGCGTGCCATGTATCTTATTTGAGTTTATGACAAAAAATTCATTTTCTTGCAATGTATATTCATTTTCACCGCAGACAACCTGCAGTGAGCCGGAAACTACATAGATTATCTCTATATGGTCATGCCAGTGCCTCGGTGAAAACTGCCTGTAGTCCTCGTATCTGTCGCAGTAGATTGGAAGATGTGGTATTGATCTGACGTTTTCGTGTGTGTATTGCTGCATGATTTTCTCCTATAACATACCGACTCAATTTGTTTGAAAGTTTATTAATGATTCTAATTTCAAAATATACTCTTCTCACGAAAAAAGTCAATATCGACCTAAAATAATGTCATTATCACAATTGTATATATCTCTTATATAATTTACAATCATCTTATACAGAAAAAACAAACTTCCCTCATATTAATGTATGGGAAGTTCTTTAAATAATCATAACTGTTCTTAACAATTACAAATAATCAAACATAAAGAAAGGTAATCTACTATGAACAAATGGTCAAGAATCAAATTCACTCCTAATCTTCCACTTGGTGCAAACGGTGAAAGAGTTACAGGAAGCAAGGCTCACATCGAGCTTTCAAAGGAAGCTGCCAAAGAAGGCATGGTTCTTCTCAAAAACGAAAACAACGTCCTCCCTCTTTCAGCGGGTTCTAAGGTAGCCCTATTTGGAAAGGGTACTTTCGACTATGTAAAGGGTGGTGGCGGAAGCGGAGATGTCACCGTTGCATACACACGCAATCTCTACGAGGGACTTTCCCTGCAAAAAGATAAAATCAGCATATTTGAGGAGCTGTGCGATTACTATCGCAAGGACATCGAGGAGCAGTACAAAAACGGAAATGTGCCGGGTATGACTATCGAGCCGGATGTTCCTAATGAGCTTTTACAAAAGGCTAAAGCATACACAGATACCGCTATCATCACTATCTGCCGATATTCCGGTGAGGGCTGGGACAGAAAGAGTGTCATCGATCCTAACAACAAGGCTCTGTGGGATTATGAGCGTAAGATGACAGAAAAGTCTGCTGAGATCTTCAAAGATGGCGATTTCTGCCTTTCTGTCAAGGAAAAAGAGATGGTTGATGCTGTGAAAACAAATTTCAAAAATGTAATCGTGATTTTAAATGTAGGCGGAATGGTTGACACATCATGGTTTGCTTACGACCCAAAGATCCAGTCAGCACTCCTTGCACTTCAGGGTGGAATGGAAGGCGGACTTGCAGCCGCAGAGCTTCTAGTAGGAGATGGAAACCCATCTGGAAAAACTGTTGATACATTTGCCCGTACACTTGATGACTATCCATCTACACACAATTTCCATGAGTCAAGAGATTATGTAGACTATACAGATGATATATACGTTGGATACCGCTATTTTGAGACAATTCCGGGTGCCGCAGAAAAGGTAGTATATCCATTCGGATATGGTCTTTCATATACTACTTTTAATGTAGAAACAGTATCTGCCGGCATACTGCAGCCATCACATACAGCGAATAGCCAGTCTGCTCCACATGATGCCGTCTCCCACACAGATACTCTCTATGTCAGGGTACGTGTAACAAATACCGGCAAGAGAGCCGGAAAAGAGGTCGTTCAGGTATATGCCGCAAAACCTCAGGGAAAACTCGGCAAACCGGCAAAAGAACTTGTTGCTTTTGAAAAGACAAGAGAACTGCTTTCAGGCGAATCCCAGATTATGACTCTTACATGGAGCATAAATGACATGGCATCATATGATGACCTTGGAAAAATCCAGAAATCCGCTTATGTCCTCGAGGCCGGCTCCTACGATATCTATGTCGGAACAAGTGTACGTGACGTACAAAAGGCTGATTACTCATATATCTTAGATGAGGACATAATAACAGAACAGCTTTCTGCAAAGCTCGTTCCTACAAGCCTTGCCAAGAGAATGCTCTCCGATGGAAGCTTTGAAGAACTTCCACAGAGTGAACCTGTTGATACAGACGCATCTGTTGTCGGCAATATCGATCCAAGCCTCACAGAAGGTGTTGCCCCTGGTCAGAGAGCTATTCCTTATTTCCGTTTCGCAGATGGTATGGTCAAAAACGGAAAATACGATATCATGGACGTTGTCGAAGGGCAGATTTCATTAGATGAATTTATATCCGAGCTTTCTGTTGATGATCTCATTCACCTTCTCGGAGGACAGCCGAATATCGGAGCTGCAAACACTTTTGGTATCGGAAATATGCCTGAATATGGCATCCCATCAGTTATGACAGCAGATGGTCCTGCCGGTGTCCGTATAAACCCTGAGGTCGGTGTATGCACAACAGCATTTCCTTGTTCTACCCTGCTTGCATGCACATGGAATCCTGATATAGTTGAAGCTGTAGGTCATGCCGGTGGAAAGGAGCTTAAGGAAAACAACCTCGGACTGTGGCTTACCCCGGCAATAAATATACACAGAAGTCCTCTTTGCGGACGTAATTTTGAATACTACTCAGAAGACCCATTTGTTACCGGAAAACTCGCCGGTGCAATGGTTCGCGGAATCCAGTCCAACAACGTAGGTGCAACGCTCAAGCATTTTGCCCTCAATAATAAAGAGACAAACCGCAAGAACAGCGATTCGAGGGTTTCTGAAAGAGCTGCCCGTGAAATTTACCTTAAAGCTTTTGAGATGATAATAAAAGCAGAAAATCCATGGGCTGTAATGTCATCATATAATATAATAAACGGATACAGAGCTTCTGAAAACAAAGATCTGCTTACCGGAATTCTCCGCGATGAATGGGGCTACACAGGAATGGTAACAACCGACTGGTGGACCTGTGGTGAGCACTATAAGGAAACAAAGGCCGGAAATGATCTGAAAATGGGAAATGGATATCCTAAACGTGTAAAAGAAGCCTACGAAAAAGGTGCTATTTCCCGCGACGAAATAGAAATCTGTGTTAAAAGGATACTCAATTTTATATTAAAGCTTGATTAAAGATTATTATTTAATACTTATATTAAAAGAATCCGCATGGTACATAAGAATACCATGCGGATTCTATATTAATCCTTTAATCTTTCTAATCCTATTGTGGCAAGATGCTTATTTCACAAAAATCTGATACTGTGGATTTCCGTAGTCCGCTTCATAATCCATGTATGATAACCCCAGTTCTGTTATATCATTTTTATAAAATACCAGATTTAATGTATCAGAATACTCTGTTACATCTTTTTTAGAAAACGAATATCCTACTTCAATTCCATCTTTTCCTTTTATATCACTTTTGGGTATTTTAGACAAAAAGACACGCTCCTCTTTTGCATAATCATTTATTTCAACTGCATCTGTCCATGTAAATTGCTCCGGATCATCATTCTCATAATGATCATCATTCTCATAAGAATCTTCATCTTTATATCCGAGCCTTATATTTTTAACTCCCTCTAATCCATCTTCAAATGTTTCAGATGGTGAATATACATATAGAAGCACGTATTCTGTATTTTCCGCATCAGATACCTGACCTTCAAATGAAGCTGCCGCCTGCAATTATCATCATGTAATTAAATAAGGGAAAATTTCTTCTGCTTATTGAAAAAATAATACCGATCATTATAAGTGCTATCACTCCAAGTGCCCAGAAGACGAAAAATCTCAAGGTCGTAAGCCCATACTGTCCAACATATAATCCCATTCTGTATGCACTTGATGCAATCATGATATATGTGCATAAAGATATAATAATTAAAAATATATTTAATATTCTATTTGGAGGAGGGAGGTACTATAACATTTCACAGATAAAACAAATGACAATTATCGTGACACAAAAACACCGGTATCATGCAACACATAATACCGGCACTTTCTTCGAATCTTTTTCCCAATTTACATTATTTTCCTAAGCAAAACTTCACACATTCTATTGTGGAAAGTTTTAGTTCCTAATAAGACTACTGACGTACATTAAATGCCGCAATGCCCGGATAAACTGCACTGTCTCCAAGCTCTTCCTCGATGCGCAGCAGCTGATTATATTTTGCGACACGCTCCGAACGTGATGGAGCTCCTGTCTTGATCTGGCATGTATTGAGTGCCACTGCAAGATCAGCGATCGTTGTATCGGCAGTCTCTCCTGAACGATGTGAGCTTATTGCAGTGTATCCTGCTTTATGAGCCATCTTTATGGCCTCAAGCGTCTCTGATACAGAACCGATCTGATTTAATTTAATAAGGATCGCATTTCCTGCTCCAAGCTCGATTCCCTTTGCAAGTCTCTTAGTATTTGTAACAAACAGATCATCCCCGACAAGCTGAACTTTGTCACCGAGTCTTGCAGTAAGCTTCTGCCATCCTTCCCAGTCCTCCTCATCAAGTCCGTCTTCGATCGATATGATAGGATATTTCTCACAAAGCTTAACCCAATGCTCAATAAGCTCCTCTGCTGTGTATTCTGTACCTGCCTTTGGCAGTCTGTAATATCCTTTTCCTTTTTCACTCTTCCACTCTGATGAAGCTGCATCCATAGCAATCATAAAATCTTTGCCCGGCTCATATCCAGCTTTCTTTACAGCCTCAAGAATAGTCTCAATAGCTTCCTCGTCAGACTTGAGTGCAGGTGCAAATCCTCCCTCATCACCTACTGATGTGGCAAGTCCGCGCTCTTTAAGTATAGATGCAAGTGCATGGAATACTTCTGCACACCATCTTAAACACTCTTTGAAAGAAGGAGCACCTACAGGCATGATCATAAACTCCTGCACATCAAGACCTGATGAAAGTGCATGGCATCCACCATTTACGATGTTCATCATAGGTACAGGAAGTCTGTTCCCGGAAATTCCACCAAGGAATCTGTAAAGCGGAATGTCAAGTGAAACAGATGCTGCTCTTGCACATGCGATAGAAACCGCAAGGATTGCATTTGCGCCCAATTTTGACTTGTCAGATGTACCATCGGCTTTTATCATAGCTGCATCTATTGCATAAATATCACTTGCATCCATGCCTGTTAATGTATCGTTTATTACTGTATTTATATTTTCCACAGCTTTTGAAACACCTTTTCCAAGATATCTGCCCTTGTCACCATCACGCAGTTCAAGTGCCTCAAATTCTCCTGTTGAAGCTCCCGATGGTGCAGTTCCTCTTGCAGTTGTTCCATCCACAAGATACACCTCTGCTTCTACAGTTGGATTTCCTCTTGAATCAAGGATTTCTCTGCCCACTACTTTTTCAATTTCTAAATAATTCATTATGAACCTCCTTATGTTCTTCTGATTCAAAACTGTGTTCCTAAAAAATGCTACACAGTTAGTTTAATCTAACTAATGTAGCATTTCAATAGTTCATAATGATAAGTTTTCCCATTTACCCAAACATTATGTTTATATTTACTTTTTTAAAAGTATTTCATATCATAATTTTATTTTGCGGCTTCTATTTCACGGGCTACATATACACCGCTTGCTGAAGCGTGGGAAAGTGAATGCGTAACTCCACTTCCATCTCCTATGATATAAAGTCCTTTATATTTGCTCTCAAGATGCTCGTCTAATTCTACCTCCATATTGTAGAACTTAACTTCCACACCATAGAGCAATGTATCATCATTTGCTGTTCCCGGTGCAATCTTATCAAGCGCATAGATCATCTCTATAATTCCATCTAAAATACGCTTTGGAAGTACCAGGCTTAAATCTCCCGGTGTAGCTGAAAGTGTAGGTGTCACGAGTCCCTCTTCTATACGTTTCTCATTACTCCGGCGTCCTCTGACAAGATCACCGAAACGCTGTACGATAACACCTCCGCCAAGCATGTTTGAAAGGCGTGCAATACTTTCTCCATATCCGTTGCTATCCTTGAACGGCTCTAAAAAATGCTTTGCCACAAGAAGCGCAAAGTTCGTATTTTCTGTCTGCTTGTCTGCGCCTTCATAACTATGTCCGTTTACGGTAACAATACCATTTGTGTTCTCATTTACAACAATTCCATGAGGGTTCATACAAAATGTACGGACATTATCCTCAAAAAGTTGTGTTCTGTATACAATCTTGCTCTCATATAGTTCATCTGTCAGATGTGAGAAAATCATAGCCGGAAGCTCTACACGCACACCTATATCAACACGGTTTGATTTCGTAGGTATATCCAGTTCACTACATACATGTTCCATCCATTTGCTTCCGCTTCGTCCTACTGAGATTATGCAGTATCTGCTCTCATATGTGCCATCCTCTGTTTTGACAGAATAGCCTGTGACCGCATTATTATCTGCAGCATTATTATCTGCAGCATCAATATCCGTTTTTTGAAGTTTCTCATCATAAATAACTCCGACAGACTCAACAGGTGTATCGAAGTAAAAATCAACCTTATCCTTAAGATGTGTATACATATTTTCAAGAACAACATAATTTATATCTGTTCCGAGATGTCTTACAGAGGCATCAAGAAGCTTCAGTTTATTCTGCATACAGATTTTTTTCAGATCTGTTCCAGCTGTCGAATACAGTTTTGTGCCTTCTCCGCCATATTTCATATTTATATCGTCTACATATTTCATCAGGTCGATTGCCTGCTGTTTTCCGATGTACTCGAAAAGAGTGCCACCGAAATCATTTGTTATATTGTATTTACCATCCGAAAAAGCTCCTGCTCCTCCAAAACCACTCATTATAGAACAGCTTTTGCATGAGATACAGCTTTTTACTTTTTTTCCATCTATCGGACATTTTCTCTTTGCGAGCTCATGTCCGGCCTCAAAAACAGCTATTTTACAATCCGGATTTCTCTCAATAAGCTCGTATGCCCCGAAAATTCCACCGGGACCTGCACCTATTATTATAACGTCATATTTATCCATATATTATATTATACCTCCCATTATAATGGTCCTTTACTACATGTTACAAGCACAGTTCTGTACATATGTCCGTCATTATACTCTGTTACATGTGCCGTTATAGTTACTGTCCAAACGCAAGCTTGACACCGATTTTTTACTATATTATACTTCCACTTCTCCTGCAAGCACTTTTTTATAGTCATCATAATTTTTCTCCAAAAGTGCCGGTGTATCAAGCTCATAAGGACATTTTTTTATGCATGCACCACAATGTTTACAATTTTCTATCTTTTTCATTTCTTCCTGCATCTGTGGAGTAAGCCATTCCTTTGATGGTGCACGGCGCAGCATAAGTGACATACGTGCGCATTGATTTATCATAATTCCTGCCGGACATGGCATACAGTATCCGCATCCACGGCAGAAATCTCCAACAAGTTCCTGTTTTTCTTTCTCTATGTATGCAGTTATTTCATCATCCATCCGAGGCGTTTCATCCATGAATGACAGCCACTCATCAAGTTCTTTCTCCCTCTGTATCCCCCATATTGGAATAACATTGTCAAACTGCGTCATAAATGCCATGGCAGGCTTTGACTGGTTTATAAGTCCTCCTGCAAGACCCTTCATAGCTATGAAGCCCATGTTGTGTTCTTTGCACTCTTTTACAAGTTCGATCTCCTGAGGTGTTGAAATATAGCTGAATGGGAACTGCAATGTCTCATAGTAGCCGCATCCGATACTCTCTCTGGCGACTCCTATCTTGTGTGCTGTGATTCCTATATGCCTGATCTTCCCCTGTTTCTTTGCCTCGAGCATCGCCTCATACATGCCGGTTCCGTCTCCCGGAACATAACACTGGTCTGCACAATGAAACTGATATATATCTATATAATCCGTCCTAAGATTTTTTAGAGATATCTCCAGCTGTTTCCAGAATTCCTCTGGTGTCTTTGCAGCAGTTTTAGTAGCTATATAAATATTTTCACGTATTCCCTCAAATGCTGCTCCAACTTTTTCCTCACTGTCAGAATAAGCTCTTGCTGTGTCAAAAAAACGCATACCTCCCTCGTATGCTTTTCTAAGAAGCTTTACTGCTGTTTCCTCATTTACCCTCTGCACCGGAAGTGCCCCAAATCCATTCTGTGGCACAGTTATTCCTGTGCTTCCAAGTGTAATCTCTCTCATTTTATCTCTCCTGTTCCATATAACATATTTTATCTATTCCAATTTTCTACATTAAATATCCATCATCATCGACCGGTCTGTACTCCAATATATCTCCAGGCTGGCAGTCGAGCGCCTCACAAAGCTTTGCAAGCGCTGTCACCTTAAGAGCCTTCGCCTTGCCATTTTTCTAATTCCTTCTGTCTCATATATCCCTCGGTTTCTATCTGTTTATTTTTGTATCAATAAGGCTTTATTTAGGTAATCAGCTATAATTGATCTATATTTAAGCATACCGGGCTGCTGCTATAATATATCCGTCCAGATCATAAAATACCACGCCTTTTTCATAAGTTTTCATGATTTCATCATCAAGTTTAACTGCAAGCCCCGTACCATTAAGTTTCATTATGGCTTCATATTGTGTCCAGTATCTTGTAAATTCATATTGAAGTCTGTCAGGCTTATCCTTATAACTTTCAAGTCTCTGAAGCTGATCCGGGCGTAATATCCGCCGTGCTACCTTCCAGTTCATACGATCTGTCCGCTCAATATCAATTCCGACAGGTTCATCTGAAATTGCGAGAACCACATATGAGCCACTATGAGCCAGATTAAAATGTAATGATATGTTCTTTTTATATCCAGATGCTATATCCGGTTTACCATGTTCATTTCTTACGATCTGCTCATCAGATGTGATACCTAAATATCTATACAGCATGTATCCCGCCAGAAGCTCCTGATATGCCGCCGTATAACATTTTCCATTCTGTCTTCCAGCTATACGCCTATATTTTTCTGCATAATATGAAGGTATAAGTGGAATTATTTCGTCCTCATTTTCTTTGACATTTATGATATCTTCGATAATTATTTTAATATTATTAATATAAACTTTCTTCATCATTCAGACTTCTTCAATACGACGTCAGAAACAAGTCCATTCTCTCTTAGAAGCTTATCCTGATATTCATTATCTTCCAGTGATTTCTTTAAATCCTCAAATCTTCCCTCTGCCACAAGCAGTTGATTTAATCGATTTATCTTTTCTCTGCCTTCTTCTCTGCCTTCTTCCCTGCCTTCTTCTCTGCCTTCTTTTCTGCCTTCTTTTCTGCCTTCTTCCCTGCCTTCTTCCCTCGCATCTGCTCTTTCAAGTTCAAGCTGTCTGTCAAATTCATAATTCAACTGCATACTCTTAGTCACCTCACTTCTATGAGTCCTCAAAAAATCTTTCAGAATATCATTATCAATACAATAATCTATTGCTCTTTCAATGTCATTTCCAAGTTCTTCAAATGAACTGTCTGCATGGTACTCTTTAACTTTATTTACAAACATCATGTACTCATTAAGCCAGCCACATGCTTCCATTATTTTACGATTTTTTCCAGTATTTATATTGTATACCTTACATTTAAGTTCTAAATTCGGATTGTCTGTAGGCTTCTCAAATGCATCTGAAAGCTTAAGCTCCTGAACTTCCGGCTGTTCCTCCTCACCATTATAAAAAACAATAAAATGTGGAGTCGGTATCTTTACCAGCCTTTTTCCATAAATATTCCGACCGATCATCTTCTTATTTTTCTTGTCACTAAACATATCTGACAATATCACGCTAAAATAAATAAGACTTCTTATTGGCATATTAGGACAAACAGTAGACTGATGTTCATATATGCTGAGCCTTGCATCTACTACAAATGATGCATCATTTCTGACAGACAACGATATTCCACCATCAAGTGTTGTCATTTCAACATCCTCCGGATTCTGATAATTCGAATCATTCATAACATTATATAGCTGCAATGCCCTTTCCTTGTCCTGCATCAGCATGCTGAACACATCACTTTTATACTCTCTGTTACCACTCATATAAAACCCTCCTTAATAAAATTTAAGCAGGAAATATATATGATAATCCTAAATTGAAATTTCCTGCTTTAACTAATTGGTGAAAATAATTGAAAGCAGAAATTTCAGGAATAAATGATAGAATAAAATTAAAGATATTAACGTCACTGCACACCCTTACCGCCAAACGACATTTCCCATGTCTCATATTCCAGATTTATCTGATCCATATGTCAGCGGCTGTACAGGTAATATAGAAAAACTGCTTTGCCTATATTTTAACATATGTTTCAAGAATTACAATTCAAACTTTTATGATATCTGAAGCTCATAAAGCTTTCTGTATACTCCATCCTGCTCTAAGAGTTCCTGATGTGTGCCACGCTCACATATACAGCCCTTATGCATGACCATTATACAGTCTGCATGCTGTATTGTAGAAAGGCGATGTGCAACCATTATTGTCGTCCTGCCATCCATAAGCTTTTCCAGAGCCTCCTGGATCAGTATTTCCGTCTCTGTGTCGATATTTGCTGTTGCCTCATCCATAACAAGTATGCTGGGATTATGTGCCAATGTTCTGGCAAATGATAAAAGCTGGCGCTCTCCTGCTGAAAATGTAGCCCCCCGTTCTGTAACCGGCTCATGATAACCATTTGGAAGCTTTTCAATAAAATGTGATGCATTTACATATTCAGCCGCTTTTTTTATCTGTTCATCCGTAATCTCATTATCATTAAGCCGGATATTGCCAGCCACATCGCCCTCAAATATAAATACATCCTGCTGCATCTGTCCAATTGCACTTCGAAGCTGCTTTTTACTAAGCTTCCTGATATCAATCCCATCAATATAAATATGTCCCTTCTGAATGTCATAATAACGTCCTATCAGGTTTAAAATAGACGATTTTCCGGCTCCTGTTGCACCTACAAAGGCCACTTTTTCACCGGGATTTATCACGAACGAAACATCCCTTAGCACATAATTTTTACCATCATATGCAAACCACACATGGTCAAATTCAATTTTGCCGATGATCCTATCCGGTTTTTGAGGATTTTCGATCTCTGGTATAAACTCATCTTCATCCATAACAGAAAATATTTTCTCAGCCGAAGCAACTGATGACTGAAGCGTAGAAAACTGCTCTGCCAGTTCCTGTATAGGATCAAAAAAAGATCTTATATAGTTTGAAAAAATATACAATGTTCCTATCGATATAGCTGAATCAAACACATTTTTGCTTCCAAACCAAAGTACTATCATAAGGGATAAAATACTTAAAATATAAATAAGCGGACGAAATACGGCATACATAAGCATTTCCCTGTAAAACGCCCTGTACAGCTTTGTATTTTTGTCATGAAATTCCTCAAATTTACGTTCCTGCCTGCCAAATATCTGTATTATCTTCATTCCTGAAAGATGCTCAGAAAGAAACGTGTTAAGATCTGTAAGACGTGTCCTGTAAAGTCTGTAAATATTTCTGGCAATCCTTTGGCAGAGTACTGTAAGCCCTATCACAACCGGCATGAGCACAAACGACACGGCAGCAAGCTTAACATCCAGTGCGATCATGACACCTGCCAGACCTGCTATTTTTACAATGTTTCTGAAAAGCTGCACTAATATACCTGAATACATTTCATTTAGTGCTTCTACATCATTTGTTACGCGTGTCACCAGTTTTCCGACCGGAGTAACATCAAAATATCTGCTGCCTAATGACTGGATATGTCTGTATAGATCTTTTCTGATTTCAAGTATTATATTTTGTCCTGCTTTTTGTAGTATCCATGTCTGTGCAATATTAAAAATCACACTAAGTGCAAGAACAACCGCATACTTTATTGCAGTATCAATAATAATATCATAATCCCCATCTGCACCAAATGTATCGATAGCATCTCCGACAAGCATTGGGCGGTACAAATCAAAACCAGTCAGGCATAAAACAAGAAAAAGCGCAAAAATAACCCAATGAGCATATGGTTTCATATAAGTTATAAGCCTGACAACTGAACTGCCGGTTCTTCTTTTCTCTGATCGTAAAGCGTCTTCATGTCCCTTTATATAATTTTCTTTTGTGTTATCTACTCTTTTATTATTCATATTTTTATCCCAATTCATTCTCGAGCTGCTGTTTATGACTGATATCAGAATAAAATCCGCCCAGTTTCAACAGCTCATCCGGTGTACCATATTCAGCAATCACACCATCCAGAAGTACAGCTACATTATCAGCTTTTTGGAGTGTTGAAATCCTATGTGCGATCACTATCGTTGTCTTGCCTTTGCGGATTTCAACAAGATTTTCCAGTATCTTCTCTTCCGTATCTGTGTCTACAGCCGAAAGCGAATCGTCAAGTATAAGAACAGGTGAATCCTTTAGAAGGGCACGCGCTATTGAACTTCTCTGCTTTTGTCCGCCTGAAAGAGTCACTCCCCTCTCACCTACCATTGTTTTATACTCATCCGGAAATCCCATGATATTATCATGTATACATGCATTCTTTGCCGCCTGTTTTACCTCATCCGATATGACAGGATTATCCGATATCCTGTCTTCAAGACCAAATGCAATATTCTCCTCAAGTGTATCAGAAAACAAAAAATTTTCCTGCGGCACATACGATATATCCCGGTGCAATACTGAAAGCGGATAATCTGTTATAGGTTTTCCATCTAAAAGTATCATTCCTTTTTTACAGTCATATACGCGGAGAAGCAGATCAGCGAGAGATGATTTTCCACTTCCAGTACGCCCTAATATGCCAAGCATTTCACCTTTTTTTACATGGATATTTACATCCCGGAGAACAGGTTTTGTCCCATCGGGATATGTAAACGTCAGATGATCAAGCTTTATATCTCCACTTATCCCAAGATCTGGATTTTCAGGCACCATATCCACAATGTCAGGTTTTTCCTCAAAGATGGTTTTTATCCTTCCCCATGCCGCAACGGCCTGGCTGAATGTATTTATACAATCACCTGCTGCTATCATAGGCCAGACAAGCATATCGATATATGAATTAAATGCCACAAACTGTCCTATCGACACCTGACCATCTAATACCATTTTTCCACCGGCAATAAGTGTCACGATCACACTTATTCCTATTACTGCATCAAGTGCCGGGCCGAAAAACGCACGGAGTTTTACTACATCAAGATTCTTTTCCCTGCTGTTTTCACATGCTTTTTCAAATGCCTTAAAATCCTCATCTTCCTGTACAAACGCTTTTACAACACGGATTCCTGCTATGCTCTCCTGTACTTTATCTGATAAAAATGAAAATGCATCCTGCCTTTTTACCTGACGTTTTTTAGATTCCATCCCATAAAAATAACATCCTACCGCTATAAATATAAGCGGGACAAAAGCAAACATCGTAAGCTTAAAGTCAACATAGACTATCATCTTTACAAGGACCATGATCGTCATAATAACAGCATCGAATGTTGTGATCACGGCCATTCCTGTTCCCATACGCACTGCCTGAAGATCATTTGTAAAATAAGCCATGAGATCTCCCGTTTTATGGCTATTATAATAACGTGCTGATAGAGTTTCCATATGAGAAAACATATCATCCCTAAGCCTGTACTCTATCCCTCTTGATGCGCCAATAATAAAATACCTCCATCCAAAACGGCCTATCATTATTATAATCCCGGCTATAAAGATTTTAAGTATGACCCATTCCACACCTCTTATATCAAGTATTCCCGATGTGATACCATCTATTATCTCACCGATAAACTGAGGTATATACAGATTTGCGAGATCTACCATCATAAGAACAAATACACCTATCGCATAATGCCATTTATATTTTAATATATAGGGTAATAACGTATATTTATTCTGCCTCATAAAAATTTGCTCCCATTTAAATTTCTTACTTAAGCCTCCCACATTCTATTATGTCAAGATGCCCTCAACATTCTGTATGTGGAAAGTTATAGTTCATTATTATTCTGCCTGCAGATCAAATGAAAAAATATAAACCGGATTATTAGCCTGCATAAGGTGATATCCGCCAATTTTTTTTGCCTTGCCCACATTTATGCAGACAGCCTCAAAATCTGAAATATTAAAATCATCTGCTATGTCTGAAACCTCTGCTATAGTTTCAAGACTTACGGCATTTATCACTATACGCATTCCGGACTTTTTATCTGCAAGTGACTGGATTATTTCCCTGAGATTTCCTTTGCTTCCACCTATAAATACATTAGTCGGTACCGGAAGGTTATCAAATCCCGATGGCGCAAGATTTTCTATTACTTTAACATTTGCAAGATTTTGTTTTTTACAATTTTGTTTTGTAAGATTTACCGCATCCGGATTAGTCTCTATTGCGTATACCTTTATATCTGGCGACATAGCGGCTGCCTCGATCGATATTGAACCTGTTCCACATCCGATGTCAAAAACCACAGAGTTTTCCACAAGCTTAAGCTTGCAGATCGACAAATGCCTTATCTCTTCCTTTGTCATAGGCACCTTATCCCGGATAAAATCATCATCCCTAAATGATGGTGCCAGTTTCCTTGGGACTGCCTTTTCATTTCGTATCATACCAACATAAAGTCCCGGTTTAAATAGTGTACTGCCAGTAAGTTCCTGCGGCCTTAAGCTGATCATTTTTTCATCATCATACGATAATTGATATCCGATATCCATTTTAATGTCTGGAATATCACTGACAAGTTCTGCTATCTGTATTATATCCTCACCGCCAGAAGTAATAAAGATTATTTTTTTTGAATGCAGTGCATGAAACCTCAGCTTTGGCATCCATATTTCTCTTTCAATTCCATGTGTTGAAATGATAACTGCATCCTCCCAGCTTTCACCGGTCCTTGCGGCTAATGCCTGCACCGAAGATATCCCCGGCATCATTGATACATTTACACCCGGCAGCTTCTCCATCTGTTTCCTAAGGTTCTTCGCTCCACTGAAAAATCCTGTATCACCTGAAAATAATACAACTGCCTTTATATCACGTCCGGCATTTTCATTTATAACCGGAATGATATCCTTTGCAAGATAATACTGATACACCTTTGCATTATTACTTATAAATCCGTAAGCACTCTCTATCATGCGTTTTGCTCCAAATATTAAATCAGCATTTGTTATTGCATTTTTCACATTTTCTGTAATACCACGCTTATCTCCCGTACCAATCCCGGCGAGAACTACATTTATGATACTTTTTGGTAATATAAGTTTTAAAATTTCTTCAAGACTGTATTCTGTATCATATATTTTTTTTGATGGCTTTTTTATCATAAAGATCCTTGTTCCGGTCTGTTCTGCTGCCGCTATCTTTTCATCTACTCCTCCGGTTTTTCCACTCTCTTTTGTGACTATATTTTTTATATTGTACTGATGGATAATGCCCATATTCATTTCTCTGGTAAATGGTCCCTGCATTGCAATTATCTGACGCCCCTCGAGACCATTTTCATAACATAAAGAAAGGCTTTCCATCCCTGGAAGGACACGGACTACAAGCCTTTTCTTTAACTCTTCATAATGGCAGAAAACACCAAGTTCCTTGCTTCCTGTAGTAAGAAGGATATTTCCTTTTGTATTAACGAGAGCTTTAGCACACTCCGCAGAATTTTCATACTCATAAATAGAGGTTCTGTTTTTATCCGGACTGCTATCTGCACTGTCATCTATAATACTGCCTGACACATTTCTTGCCAGACGATACAGCATAATATGGTTCTTTGCAGTTTTATTATATTTTTCTACGCTATCTTTAATATTTTCGGACACGATCTGTGCGAACGGATGGGTTGCATCAATTATTAAATCATAATTATTTTTTTCATAAAGCCTCATCATCTGCTCAGGATCAAGCCGTCCCTGCAGAACATGGATAAACTCTGATTCTTCCATAACCTGGTTTCCATATTCTGTTGCTACTGACACATCAGATTTTATCCCACGCTCCGCAAGTTTTTCCGCAAGCGTGCGGCCTTCTGTGGTACCGGCATATATTAGAATTTTTTCAAACTTTTCATTCATATATCATAGCCTCTTTTTGTAACCAGTTTTCCATTTATTATTTCAGAGTGCGAATTTCCGACAAATACTGTCGTAAACATATTGACCTGTTCTTTCTCAAGCTCAGACAATGTACATACCTTACAGCTTGTACCATCGCGTCCGATATTCTCTACATAGCCACACTTTCTGTCAGGCGATGCTCCCGATGTAAGCATAATATCACACGCCCTCTTTAAATAATCATGTCTCTTATGGCTTGACGGATTATATATCGCTATTGCAAAATCCCCATCTATTGCTGCTTTTAGTCTCTTTTCTATAATCTCCCATGGTGTTAAAAGATCACTTAAGCTTATGACACAATAATCATGGTTTAAAGGACAGCCTAAAACGGCAGCCCCACTGTTTGCCGCTGTTATACCTGGTATCACACATATTTCTATGTCATCATCATATTCTGGTGATAATTCATATACCGGTGCTGCCATTCCGTAAACACCTGAGTCCCCGCTGCAGATCATTGAAACCGTCTTTCCCTCTTCTGCCAGTTCAAAGCACATTCTGCACCGCTCTATTTCCTTACGCATAGGGGTTGTTTTAAATTCCTTGTCAGGAAAATGGTCTTTTACAAGATCCACATATACTGTGTATCCTACAATAACATCGCTTTTTTCTACGGCCTGTATTGCCTGATCTGTCATCATATCAAAGTTTCCCGGTCCCATTCCAACCAGATAAATAATTTTTTTATCGCCCTTCATTTTGTTTCCTTCCTGTTAATTTCATTCCCCTGTTAAATTCATTTCTCCCTTATGCTGTATAACCTGCGCCGCCGAAAATGTCATACCATCATGTGCGGTCTTTTTTACCAGAAGTTTTCCTCCTTCTGCTGCGCACATAGCCGCCCTCTCACAGACATTTGAAACCCCTGTTATTTTCTTTACAAATTCGGATTCTGAAAATCCGCAATCATCGTTTACTTCGTATTTCATATCCGCATTTGCAAGTTCTTCACTTGTAAACACCATAAACGCAACATTATAAAACTGAGCCAGTTCCATAAGCCCTATTTCATTTTTCTTTATATCGATTGATGCTATTGCAAAGACATCTTTCGAAATATTAATTTGCGATTTAACACACATTTCTTCTACAAATGTCTTTAATTCCTCAAATGTTTTTCCTCTTTTACAGCCTATCCCAATGGCAACCTTCTTCGGCCGCAGTTCTACAAGTGTTTTCTTTGGATATTTATCATCTCCTATAGAAATATCTGCGTCAGCCATTCCATATGTAACCATTTCAAATTTTGTATTTCCCGGCTCACTTTGAATTTTAATGTAGTCTTCTTCATAAGCCGCCACCTTAAGGGTTTCCCCTCTTAATGCCTTTGCCGAAACCTTTGCTATTCCATCCCTGTTTACTATATAAAGTCTGTTTTTCTTTGCAAACAGATCAACAGCAAATCTGTCATTTATATCTGTGGATGTAGTTATAACTGCAGATGCACCTATCGCCTGCGCTATATTCTCTGCCAGTTCATTCGCACCACCAATGTGCCCGGAAAGAACAGGTATCACAAATTCACCTTTGTCATCAATTACTATAACAGGGCTGTCCGTCAATTTGTCTTTTATAAACGGAGCTATAGAGCGCACTGCTATCCCACATGCTCCTATAAAAATAATTGGAAGCCTTTTATTAAAAGCATCCTCTGTCCACTTGCCCAGATCATCATCCTTATCCCTGTAAATGGGTATAAGATCTAAGCTGTCAGCTTTTGCAAGACGCTTTAAAGCAAGATCTTTTCCTTTTTCTGTAAAAAAACAAACTTTTACTATCATATTCTTTTCCTGAATTCTGTTTCAAAATCAGCAGCATACAACCTTGATTTCTCATATTCATTGTGCGCAATGGCATCTCCGACTAAAACAATCGCCGTTTTTGTTATGTTATTTTTCTTTGCAATATCTGCAAGTGTGGATATTGTACCTACAAACTTCTTTTCATCATCCCATGTTGCTTTGTATACAAGAGCTGCCGGTGTATCTCTGTCATATCCACCATTTATAAGCCTTTTGGATAATTTCTCGAGCATTCCTGTACTTAAATATATTGCCATGCTTGCCCTATGAGCAGCAAAACTCTCGATGCTTTCTTTCTCTGGCACCGCCGTGCGCCCTGCCATTCTCGTAATGATAAGAGACTGCGATACATCTGGCAGTGTATATTCGATATCAAGACTTGACGCCGCACCAAAACATGCACTGACCCCCGGTGTACTGTCATATTCTATTTCAAGTTTATCAAGCATATCCATCTGCTCTCTGACCGCACCATATATACTCGGCTCACCGGTGTGAAGCCTTACAACATCAAGATTCCTTTCCCAGGCATCCTTCATCACTTCTATCACTTCCTCAAGCGTCATATATGCACTGTTATGTATTTCACATTCTTTCTTTGCATTATCAAGAAGCTGTGGATTTACGAGTGATCCCGCATATATTATGACATCTGCCTGTTCAAGCAGATTTTTTCCCCTTACTGTAATAAGATCTACTGCGCCGCTTCCGGCTCCAACAAAATGTACCATTTTCCTTTTCCTTATAATTATAATAATCTCTCAAGCAGTTCCCTTGCACCAGCACTCTGCGCCAGCAGTCCAAAGTCATTAGAATACATAATGCATTCTATCCTAAGGTTGTCTCCAGCTCTTTTGCGAAGATAAAACATGATTTTATTTATAACCTCATCCATTGTTATCTCCTGTATTCCGGCTTCTCTTAATATTCTTATACCTTCCTCTGTTGTAACGGCTTCAAGCACCTGTGATACTGTTTTAAATTGTTTTTCGCATTCCATGAAATCTGCATTCCCATGATGTATATTCTGATTCAAAGCTGTCTTGTATAGAGCTCTCATCGCTGCTGCCGATAGCAGCTCCATCCGGCAATCAGCTTCCTTTGAATGAGTATTCATTATTCCACCTGATACCTTGATAAGCTTTCCGACATGCCCTGTCAAAAGCATACTGCTAAATCCAAGCTGCTTTGCCATATCTATTGTATCACCGATAAAATTGCTGCATTTCACACTCTTGTCAAGGTCATATCCGTAATGTGCTTTCATAAAATCAAGTCCATAATTTCCAGGAGATACCGCTGCTATATCAAACCCAAGTGCTTTTTTTTGTTTAAGTTCTACCATAATTGTGTCAAGAAGTGCTTTAGAACTCATAGGTTCAACAATACCACTCGTCCCAAGTATTGATATTCCGCCTACAATCCCAAGTCTTGGATTAAATGTTTTTTCCGCAAGCTCACTTCCCTCCGCAACCGATATCTCAACATAAAGATCATCCGTGCAGTCACAAAGTTTCATTACTTTTTTTACTTCTTCTTCTATCATCTGCCTCGGTACATGGTTTATAGCTGCATTGCCTACTGGCTGGTCAAGTCCCGGCTTTGTCACTCTTCCGACACCATCCCCTCCATCTATTATCACCTGCGGAAACCCATTTTTTTTATTATAACACTTATGTCCACTTTTCTCATCAAGATATGTTACAGACGCTGTAATATGTGCTCCCGTTGTAACATCCGGATCATCCCCTCCATCTTTTATGACAGAGCAGCTTACACACTTTTCCGAAATATTTATATCTGTTATCGAAGCTTTAAATTCAATTTTTTTCGGAGTAATAATAGTTATATCATGTTTTCTTTTTCCGGTAAGAAGCATGTAGCATGCCGCTTTTGCAGCGGCTGCCGCACAACTTCCCGTTGTAAAACCATATCTCATGTAAATTCTCCTTATCAAGCCTCACAGTCTATATTTTGTGATAGCGGGTTACGGCGCGTTGATTTTTTGTGCCGTAATAAACAATACGTCTATGCGGCATTTACACCTGCTAGGCGAAGTAACTATGAAAGTCCATTGGACAGCTGCACACCACGGCGCCGCCCGGCTTTTTTGCGACAATCCCATAGAATGTTTAAAGCAGTTAATTATATTCCATATATAAGTGCATTACAGATAGCGGCAGCAACATTGCTGCCCCCTTTTCTGCCTCGGTTTACTATATGCGGCACACCGCTTTCTATTATAAGTTCTTTTGCAGCCTCTACATTTACAAAGCCTACCGGAACTCCAATCACAAATGCCGGTGTAAAAATTTCTTTTACCATAAGTTCATGCAGGCTTATAAGTGCAGTCGGTGCATTTCCAACAGCAAATATAACAGGCTTTTTTATTGCTGCAGCATGTTCCATACTTACCGATGCACGCGTGATTTTACGCTCTTTTGCCTCTTTCGCCACGTCTTCATCCGCCATAAAGCAATGAACACATCCTCCATATTCAGCAAGACGCTTTTTGTTTATTCCGGCCTTTGCCATGTTTGTATCCGTAACAATATCTGCACCGGATCTTATAAGATTTCTGGCTATCTGTATGGCATTTTCTGAATAAGTCATTGTCGTGGCATATTCAAAGTCTGCCGTTGTATGGATAACTCGTTTTGTCACCGGTTCCTGCATCTTATCCAGAACAATATGGCGCATTTTTAATTCTTCTCCGATGATTTCAAAGCTTCTTTTTTCTATATCGCCCGGAAGGACATACTCTATTTCTTTTTTTAAATTTTCTTTTAATATTTCACTCATGATCCATATACCCTTTTATGCACGTAATTTAAATGTTTTCGGTGCAATTTTATACACCAGAACACATGCTGTAACACAATACAACATACTAAATCCTATTGCTGCCATGCCAAATACAAATGTCGGAATCTTTATCTGTATCATTGCATAACAGACAACATATGTAAGCGCAGTTACCACCTGATACATTCCACTTTTAATCTCGGTTCCTGCATTATACGGCTGAAGCAGGTAATATATCACCAGATAATGCACTGAAAAGAAAATGCTCTCTGCCGGAAATGTAACAAGAACTATAAGATAATTAATAGGATTTATATGTGGTGCCACCAAAAACAAAGTCATCGCAAAACCACATCCAAGCATAACTGCAGGAACAAGATTTATTTTTATTATTCCTTTAAGTCTTATCTTAAAAAGTTCGAGTATCGCATTCGGCTTTCTATAAAATGTATAAGTCAGCAGACTGTGATCACAGTTCATAAAAAGTGCCTGTGTAAAGCTTGCTCCACGATTGATAAAATACATTATAAAAAGAGATATGGGCAGTTCTTTCATCAAAAGCTCTTTTGTTCCAGCTTTTACATCAGAAAACATAAATGGAGAAACTATGGCTGCTATAACAACCATAAGACATATAACAGAAATTCTCATCACCGGTTTCCACAATATTTTCTTGTGCCGGTTTACAAACAGTAAGTTCAGGTATTCAAAACCTTTTTTATTGCAGGCTATTTCATCTGAATCATCAATTTGTATTGCTTTCCTGCTTTCTTCAAGTTTAACATTATCTGCCTTTTCGATCTGTACATCAGCCTCTTTCAGCATTTTTCCATAAACTGTGCGGTAATGGTCAAATGTCAGTATTTTTCTTATTGACAATATTCCTGTAAAGATCATCACTATCATTATGACTGCAGACACCTGTACCGGTATTATGATCTTTAATGCCGGAAGTCCATATGCTGCAAGTAAGAGCAGCAGCGTTGAAATAACCTTAATTTTATCTGCTGAATTTTCATTCGGATCATACTGCCACTTCTCATATCTGTAAAGTCCGGCGGCTGAGGATGTAAGCTTTGCACCGACCACAAAAAACTGAATTATTATATTTACATAAGCCGGCACTCCTGATATCCCACCTAAGATACATCCAAAAAGCATAAATCCAACAAATACTTTTATAAGCTCATATCCATAATTTACGATCGCATACTCTTTTGCGTTCATGCGCAGAAGAACTATTGCATAATATTTATCCCTTGAAGGGTTAAACAGATATGTATTTATCATCGCACCCACAAAAGTTAGCAGAAATAATATGTGTATATAAGCATCCGACTGCTCCACACCCTTGTATAACCCTGATACCATAAAAATCATAACTGCAATATAAAGCAGTTTCCCAATAAAGGCTCCTGTTATCTCTTTGAACAGAGCCAGTATATTAAAAAGTACTTTCAGATTTCCCATTCCGTATGCCGATTCCGGAATGATCTTTTTTATGAGAAAAATCTGTTTTAAAGCATATATGACCGAATTAACATTGTAAGCATTTCTCAGTTCAAATGAAATCCGAAGAGTTTTAGCCATTGAATTTTGCCTTTGGGTCTGTTTTTTGATATTATGCCTATCTCTCATCTGCTGCACCTTCTTCCTTAAGTGCAGTGATTATTTTACTCTTAAACTCTTTTTCATCCATGTTTTCCTTATCTACGATCTCAAGCTCCCCATTGCTAAGGAGTACGATCACATCACACAGATCAAGTGCAAGATCCATGATATGCGTGGAAAAAATGGTTATTCTCCCATCTTTATGGCTGCGTAAAAGCTGTTTCATCTCTTCCGCTACAACCACATCCAATGATGTAAGCGGTTCATCGAGCAAAAGTATATCTGGCTCTGCTATCATATTGATAAGCATCTGCATTTTATTTTTCATGCCATGCGAATAGTCCTTCATAAGACGGTCACGATCTTCTTTTGCAAGACTTACTATATCAAAATATTCATCGAGAGGTCTTATATTCGATATATAAGATTCGTTTATATCTATAAAAAACCTTAAAAACTCTCGTCCTGTCAAAAATTCCGGTACTGTCGGTGTCGAAAGAACATATCCTATATTTTCCGGTGTCACCTGTATTTTACTGCCATCCTTCAACAAATAAAACTCTCCGCCGTCAACAGATATGTCAGAATTTATACAATTAAACAATGTTGTTTTTCCTGCACCATTCCTTCCAAGCAGCCCATATATCCGGCCTTCCTCAAACACAAAATCGATATCCTTTAATACTCTCTTTTTTTCAAAGCTTTTTGCTACATGTTCAATACAAAATTCCATATTCTTCTCCTTTTACTTTGACTATGAAACTATTTTAGCATAGTTCACTTTTCACTACAACTTATGATTTTCTTAACTATGCATGGTGTTCTTGAACAGCAGGGATCGCTTTATCCATGGCACTTTGTCCGTGGCATCTTGCCACAATAAAATGCGCGAAGCTTGAGTTATATATTTAATTCTGCCAGCAGATCTTCCCCTCCGTAATAGCAGGGTAACGTATTATTTTCTGCGAATCAAGGTTCTCCCTGTGCATATCAACCGCTGTGATCTGGCTGTTGTCATATGTTTTGTAATAATATATTCCTTTATCGCAGTTACAGCATGAAGTATATAATGTTATCTCATATTTTCCATCATTTACCTCACAGCATCCCCTCTGCTGATCCACCGAGCCTAATATATGGAAAAACTGGCTTATGCTCTCGTTCTCCCCGTCTCCTGATTTTGAGTTTAATTTTGTAAACGCCACTCTTATAAACCGTGACTGTGATGAAAGATCCCCCGGAAGCCCTATCGCTCCCATTCCACGGCTGTATGCTGTAAGTTCTATCCCCTGTCCAAATGTATTCTCCGGCTGCTTTGGTGATAATGCCCTGTAGTTTGAAAGGGCTGCCATCTGAAACTCAAAAGGAGGATTATTTGTCAGTACACCAACCGGATTATCATATACATGAAGACCATCCTGCATCGATTCAACCGTTATTGCCCCGGTCTTATCTGCAATTATCCAGTGAAGCTGTGCAAGCGGGAACTGGCTGTTAAAAGGTGTATCAACCAGCTTTACATGTTTTATTTTTTCTTTTGCTTCCTGTACATTTTTACACAATGACAATACCCATGGGATAAATTCAAACTGCGCGACCTGTGTTTTATCTGATCCACATCCAGCTTTCAGGTCTGCCTTCCCATAAAATGCATTGCCTACAAAATTAAGCCCTGCCATCCCAAGGCCTGCTTCGTTTACAGCATCATAATAAAGTGGATAGTTCTCAGCAACATGTGCCATTCCAATGATCGCATAATGTTTTTCAAGTTTTCCCGCATGGCGGAAATCAAACTCATAATTGTGCGGAGTCACGACTATCTCATCACCATATGAAAATTCGTAATCCAATGTTCTGCCAAAATAAAAATCTTTTGTTTTATATGTTGCTGCTGTACACATAATCATTCCTCCCGTTCCTGATCAAAATATTTTGACCACAATATAGCATTTATTATATAATAATTTTTATAAAAATGAAAATTTATTTAAAACAGGTGCAAGCTATGAAAAATGATACTCTCAGAAAAAATCCATCACGAAAAACATGTGAAGATACAATAAAGCGGATACTTACTGCAGAAATAAACGAAACAGGTCACAATACACACTTTAAAAATGCTTCGGATTTTATGTCTTATTTCGAATCTCTTTATCCTGCCTCCGAGGGACTTAAAAGACAGGTCCAGCGTGCCCTAAAATCCCTTGATCTTCCACGCGATGATTCCGGATATTTTATTATAAACAAAACTAAAGGACAATATTCAAAGGAACAGGAACTTCTTTGCGCTCTTTCTCTTGGATGTGCCCGGATTTCATCAATAGAAAAAGTGCAGGTTCTGTTCATCGAACTAAAACCTGCACTCATACAATATGTGATTTCACTTATTTCAGAAAATGAATCATTAAACGAGTCCTGCATAACGATCGTTCCATCCTGCAACGGAATTATTGTTTACACAAAAGATGCTGATGCTTTTAAAGCTCTCTTAAAAGAGTTCTGGATCGGGTGATCATTTTACCCTGTATCCTCCATCAACATTGACAATAAAATTCAAATCATTCTGCACATAAACACAGTATTTACCGGAAGTCTTTGCTACAAATGAATGTGACAGATTCTCTCCGTAAACAAATCTCTGTACACTATCCGGCTGTACGATTCCCACTCTTACATATCTGTCTGCTGCGACGGACACATTTATTCTCTGCCCCTTTTTCACGTAAAATAAAGATGTCCTTTTCTGGCATTTAGCCTTTAGCGTCCATGAAATATTCCCACCTGCTCTGGAGAATGTGCTCATTCCGTCATCATATTCAACTGTTATATCATCATCCAGATGTTCCTGAATATATTCTGTCTGCCCATCTGCAGCCAGATCTTCCCTCACTGATACCTGTGTATCCCAGTATAAATCCTCTATACAATCTGCTGCTTTTACAGATGTAACCGACACTGACACAATGCTTACTGCCATGATCACTGCAATGATCGCCTTTGCCTTAGATTTTGATTTGTTTTGCACTTTGTAACTTTTCATAACATGCTCCATCCTTTCTCTTAACTTACTTTTATCTTCATAAAGCATTGATACCAAAGCTATCCCTACTTCATGCTCCATTGATATATCAAGTATGTGCTGATAATATTCCTTTATCCGCCGGTCTCGTATACATATTTCATAATCGCATGCAAACTCGCTCCACTTTTCAAGCTGTTTGTCCATCCACCATATTATCGGATTAAAGAAATGTATCGCACATAAGATTTTTAAAAGATTCTTAAAAATAAGATCCCCATGCTTTATATGCATCAGTTCATGTTTAAAAATTATTTTGTAACTTTGCTTTTCCAATTTATCTATAGGAATAAATATAACCGGTCTGATACAAAATGCAACCTTCGGAATACTGTCCGCATACGAATATCTTATGCGTACTCTTTTCGGATTGATCTTATATTCACCACATATGGTATCAACCAGTTCTTTTATTTCCACATCACATTCGATTGATTTTTTCAGTCTGAAAAAAATAGCTATATTATTTAAAATATACCTAACTGCCCCGATCATGATAGCCAGTACCCATAATATAAAGATTATCTTTGATATCCGGTCTAAAGCAGGCGTCCGCATAAATAAAACACCATGCCACATGCCAAATTTCTTTTCAACCACTATCAATGAAATATATGCAACCGGAAGTATCCAGAATATAGTTGTAACCTTTAATAATGTATATACGATATTAAGGAAGCCCGCTTTTTCAAGCAGCCTTCCTAATAAATACCATATGATAGATATAACTCCACCGGTAATGGATGTCAGACAAATACAATATTGTATACTAACAATCGATTCCATCCAATAATTCCTTTATCTTGTCAACTTCTTCTTTTGTAAGCTTCTTTTCTGAACAAAGAGCCGACATTAATTTAAAGGAATCTCCATCAAACCAGAAATCTGCATCATGCTTGATAATACCGCGTGTGTATACAGCCTCATCACATATTGGATGAACGAATGCCTGTCTTCCTTTACGGTATGTATTCAAATACCCCTTATCAGCCATTTTGCCAAGGAATGTGACTACAGTTGTACGTGCATAATCCTTTTGAAATCTCTCATTTAACTGTGTTATAACATCCTGAACTGCAATATCCTGCGGTGCATCCCATACAATTTTCATTATTAATGACTCGCATGGACTTAATTCATTTGTTGTTTTTTTCTTTCTCATAGTTAATTCCAGCCTCCACATCTATTTATTAGCTATGTACTATAGTATAATCATAAATCCAAACTTTTTCAACCACATCTTTCATTTATTCTAAACTTAGTAACTGATTTAACAAAGTTATGTTCTCTTCATGAGTTTTTACTGCGATTCTGTAGTACCCGGGTACCAACCCTTCGTAATCACTACAATCCCTGATCAGTATACCTTTGTCAATCATCCTGTCATACAGTCTTCTATCACCTCCTGTAAACCCATTCCCTGCAGTCTCTGATACATCCTCGAACAATATGAAGTTTGCATCTGAGCTAAATACATTATATTTATTTTTAATCAGCCCATCACTTAAAAACTTTCTTTCCTTTGCAATAAGCTTCGCTGATCTTTTAACAAACTCTGTTTCATTTAAGCAGGCTTTTGCAGCACTTTGTGCTATGACTGATACATTCCACTCCGGAATATTAGATCTTACCTTTTCTGCCAATGCTTTTGATGAAAACAATGCATAACCTATCCTTACCCCGGGTATCGCAAAGCTCTTTGTAAATGCCCTTAAAATAATCACATTGTTCTCTTCGTCCTGCTGCTTTATATCCTGTACCGATGAATATTCATCCGGTCTGCCTGTCAGTTCAATAAAACACTCATCTATAAGAAGCGTACTTCCTGCTGCTGCACAAGCCTTCTTTATCTTTTTTACCGTATCAGGGCTGATAAGCTGCCCCGTCGGATTATTCGGATTAGTGATAAATACAATATCCGGCTTTTCGTCAACTATTGTCTCCTCCATCTGTCTATAATCATAGCAGTTTATTATGCCGCAGTCAACTGTTTTTAATGCATATCTGTAACCACTGAATCCCGGTGCATAGAGTACTGCCCTCTTTGGCCTGATCGCATGGCACACTGCCATTATAAGCTCAGATGCACCATTTCCACATACTATCTGACCATTTTCACATGAAAACTTCTCAGTAAGCATATTAATAAGTTCCTCACATCTTATATCCGGATACCTCTGAACATTATTAAGTGCCTCCTGCATGGCTTCCATAACACTTTTGGGAATACCATATGGATTAATGTTTACTGAGTAATCCATATTTATTTTCTTCCGGTATATATCTCCTCCATGCATTTTTAACATTTCCTTTCTTAGTCACTTAGCAGAGGCTTACTGCTATGAGTATGATCACACAGAACAACTCACACTGTATAGCAGATGCGTACAGGAGACGATCTGCCCTTTTTATGTCCTGTGTATTTATCTTTCTTATATCGTCACCAATGTATGGTTTTTTTACCGTTTTTCCAAAATAACTTGCATCGCCGGCTAATTTTATCCCTAACGCTCCGGCACATACAGCCTCCGTCTGCGCAGAATTTGGGCTTGCATGGTTATACCTGTCACGCCTGTAGATCTTTGCCGCTCTCTTTCTATCATATTCCTCCCCCAGAAATGAACATGCGTTTATCATAAGATATGCGCTTATTCTTGCTGGTAAATAATTTACAACATCATCGAGTTTTGCCGCACACCTCCCAAAATTGATAAACTTATCATTTTTGTAACCGATCATAGAATCCATTGTGTTTATTGTTTTATATAAAAATCCAAGCACCGGTCCGCCTATCGCAAGGTAGATCATTGGTGCGATCTCACCATCAGATGTATTTTCCGCCACTGTCTCCACAGCTGCTTTTGCAATCTGCTCTTTTGTAAGGTTTTCTGTGTCACGTCCGACTATCATTGAAACTGCATATCTTGCATCCTCTATTGTACCGCTTTCCAATGCATCATATACTTTCATGCTCTCGGTTTTAAGGCATTTTGCCGCCAGCATATAATAAGTCATTACAAGTTCCACAGCACAGCCAACATATGCTGATATATAGTAGCTTCCCACAATCACGATAATTACACAGGCTTCAACTATAGCACAGACAGCAATAACCATAATGCACCCTCTTTTTTGCGCTGACTTTTCTGAAATATCTTTTTTATTTAGTTTTCTCTCCAGATATCCTATAAGGCTTCCTATCCATCTTATCGGATGTGGCAGGGAATACGGATCCCCCAGGATCAGATCCAATATAAATCCTCCCACAAAGGCTATAATATGATAAATCATATTAAATCCTCCTTAAATTTTTGTATAAATAGCTGTTTTTTTGCCCGTTGCAGCATACAACTTCCACTTCAAAACAATAGCCTTCAAGATTTTTTATATGGTAATCATAAAAATCACCGCCAAAATTTCTTTCAAGCACTGCCATTATCGTTCCTCCATGTACAACCGCTGTGATATACTTTTTCTGTCGGTTAAATGATGTTTTAATAAGTTCATTGAATGCATTATTTGTGCGTTTTATAAAGCATTCCCTGCTTTCTCCATCTGGAAAAGGAAGTGTCCCGTTACTATCTATCCACTTCTGGTAATATGGTTCTCCAGAAAGTTCCCTGTAATTTTTTCCTTCAAATCTTCCGAAATCAGTCTCTCTGAAGTCTTCTATAATCTCAATTTTATTTTCCGGATAAATAAGCCTGGCGGTGGACACACAGCGCTTAAGCGGGCTCGACACAACAAGATCAGCATCCGGGTATGCTTTTTGTATTTTATTATCATACAATGGCTCATCTGTTGTTCCTATATATCTGCCTTCAAGATTTCCCTTTGTGATCCCATGTCTTATAAGACAGACCGTAATTTTATCGTTTTCCATTTTTTATTTTCTCTCCAGGCTATTTGATTTTTTGTGGCAGCCCGCATATTATGCGTTCTACAATATCTGCCCTGTCAGCAAGCTTTATAAGCATCCTTCCACAACATTCGCGGTATCCGCGCTCAAGCTTTTCCATCGGAACTATACCGCAGCCTATCTCGTCACTTATTATAACAAGCTTATATTTATACTTTTCTTCTGAGCAAATAAGCCATTCTGTCAATCTTTCTGCATTACATACGGCATTTTCAAGTTCACTCTCAAATAGATTTCTAATTATATCATTGAAATGATCTAAAATAACAATTTTTTCTGTGATCATTTTATTTTCTACATTTTGGATCAGATTTTTATAATTTTTCCCATCATATACTTTTGCACAGTTGTATTTATTTGTCACATATTCAAGTTTTCCCTGTGCAAAACCGCCTATATATAATTCCATATTGATTTCTCCTAAGATCAACCTGCTGATATTATTGCCGCCAAAGATACAGACATGACAGCAGCCAGTTCAGCCACACATACAAAAAATCCTGCCAGATCTCCGGTTATTCCTCCAAATTGCTTTATGCTCATATGCTTATAATATAAAAACACCAGAAATTCAAAAAGCACCGCTACCAATGTATAAAGAGGTGATATAAAAAACATAAATGCGATAGCAGCAATAAGCTCAAGTGCCAGAAATATTGTAACTATGCGCTTTTCAGCAGTTGTTGAAAATACATTTAACATTCCGTTTTTCTTTGCCGCCTGAAATGTCATAACTGAAATGCCACTGAGACATCTGCTTACAAAGAAGCTGCAGCAGATAATCCCAAAAGCTTTAACATCTCTTATCTCAGATAAAAAGCCTGTATACATAAGCCCATACACTGCTGCCATAATGACCGAAAATGCACCTATGTGCGGATCCTTAAGTATTTCCAGCTTCTTTTCTTTTTTCTGATATGAATGAAGAGCATCCATCGTATCCATGTATCCATCCAGATGAAATCCACCAGTCACAAGAAGCGGGATTGACGCTGCCATAAGTGGATACAAAATTCCTTCTATCTCATTCCACACACAAAACCGGTTCCATAAATATAAGATCATTCCTATAACGGCACCAACCCATGGGAAAAAACACATATGATATTTCATGTCTTCTGAATCCCACTCAAATCTCGGCATCGGGATCTTACTGTATATTGAGAATGCCACATCTATTGATTTAAATATCGTCTTTATTACTTTCATTTATTTCTCCCGGTTATTTTATCTGTATCGGAATTCCAGCTACAACCTCATGAACCTCATCTGCATTTTGGGCGAGAAATCTGTTTATTTCTCCCATTGCAGATATATAGGCTGTCGTAGTATCATCATAATCTATCCCGTCATCAAATACATTGTTGCTTACTATCACTATATCATTAAATTCCGATATCATTTCCCAAAGATCGGATTTAACTTTTCCTGCCACAGTGTCACGATCGTATATCACATCTTCCTTAAACATTTCGTTTGCCACAAGATTTGATATACACTCGAGTATAGCTGCGCTGTCCTTCTTTTTTATATCAGCTTTTATACAATTTTTATGTACATCAGTCGGACTTTCTATTGTAAAAAATCCCTTTTCTTTTCTTATTCTTCTATGCCTTTCTACTTTTTTCTTTCCTTCTTCGTCATATATCTGCATCGTTGCTATATAGTATTTTCTGCTCTCAGGAAATTTTTCTAATACATCTTCTGCAAAACTGCTCTTTCCACTGCCGCTTCCACCTATAACAAGTACCGTCATTTTATTCTTCTCCTGTTTTGTAACGCTCATACTGGCCTACTCCGGCCTCGTCAAAAGAGTAGCTTTCTTTATATACATGATTTGCTGTATCGATAAGCGACATCATCATGACAGCTCCTGTTCCCTCACCAAGTGCCATATCTGCCATTATTACCGGCTCTATTGCAAGTTCTTTTGCAAGAAGTGCTGCTCCTGGCTCACGGCTTATGTGTGATGGTATCATGCATTCTGCTGCTGCCGGATTTATTATTTTTGCTGCAAGTGCAGCAACCATACTTATAAATCCATCTATAACTATAGGCATACCATATTCAATCCCGCCAAGAAAAATCCCACACATTCCGGCAATGTCATATCCTCCAACACAGCTGAGCACAGAAATGACATATTCTTTATCTGCTCTTTCTTTTTGTTTTCTGTTTTTCAGATTATATTTTTCCAGCGCCGCATCTATTATTTTTACCTTATGTTTGATTTTATCATTTGGAAGACCCGCACCTTTTCCAGTGACCACCTCTGCCTCACATCCCAACAGGGCAGCCGCAACAGCACTGCTTGTTGTCGTGTTTCCGATCCCCATCTCTCCGGTCGCTATCATCCCATAGCCCGCATCCTTGCATTTTTTCACAAGCTGTATTCCTGTATGTATAGCCTGCTCTACCTGTTTTACAGTCATTGCCGGCTCTTTTGCAAAATTTTTTGTACCAGGTGATATCTTTTGATCCTCGACTCCGTCAAACTGTTCTTTTGAATTGATCCCTATATCTACCACTGCCACATCTGCTCCGATAGAATCCGCCATTATGCCAACAGTCGAGCGTCCTTTTGCAATATTCTCCGCACATACCGCAGTAACACTCTGGTCTGACTGGCTTATCCCTTCTTCTACGATCCCATTATCTGCACATAACACAACCACGATGTTCTTGTCAGTGACCGGCATATCTGTCTGTTGCAGCTGACCGATTTTTGCAGTTATGTGCTCAAAAATTCCCATGCCATCAAGAGGTTTTGCAATACGATCCCAGTTTTTTCTTATCTGTCTGTAATATTTTTCTTCCATATCGTCTTTATATTCCATTTAGTTCCTATTTTTACCTCATTCCCATCATTTTATAAATTACTTCCATGTCCATATTCTCTCTTATCATATCAGCAAGTATGTCATACTGCATTTCCTTGAACTGTCTGTAGTCAGGTACATCTTCGTTTTTACCAAGTGATACTCCTTTTCTTTCTGCAAGAACATCAATTATCCTGTGAGCTATATCGCCACTGTCAAATATGCCATGGATATATGTTCCATACACATTTCCATTCCATGCACTTATGCCCTTTTCTATATGATCCTGCCCGTTTTGGCTTATTATTTTTTCTATAAAAGTACCATTTTTTCCGCCAACAATACTTTCTCCCATATGGATTTCGTAGCCGTCTACCATACAGCCATTTATCTTTGAAAGTGCGCCTCCGGCACCTTTAACCTGTGCTCTGATGCGGGTGCGGATCTTTTCTTTTTTCAGAGTTGTCTCCATATCGATAAGCTCAAGCCCCCTTATCTTTCCGCCACCTTCCACTCCATACGGATCATTTACAGTATTTCCCAGCATCTGGTAACCACCACACACACCGAAAACAATTCCTGTCTTTGAATATTTTTTTATTGCTGCCTCAAGCCCGCTTTCCCGAAGCCACCTCAGATCATCTATCGTATTTTTACTTCCCGGAAGTATCACCATATCGGCATTTTCTATCTCCTGCGGTCTATCTGTATAGATCACTTTTACTCCTTCAACCTGCTCAAATGCAGAAAAATCTGTAAAATTAGATAATCTTGGCAGTCTTATAACAACTATATTTATAATTCCTTTTTGTGATGACGTAAGTCTGCCGCTTAAACTGTCCTCATCATCAATTGAAACCCTTATATATGGCAGCACCCCGACCACCGGAATCTCTGCTCTTTCTGTAATCATTTCAACTCCCGGATCAAGTATTGTTTTATCACCTCTGAACTTATTTATCACAAGCCCTTTTATGCGTGCTCTCTCATCATCCGATACAAGCATTATCGTTCCAAGAAGCTGCGCAAAAACGCCTCCCCTGTCTATGTCTCCTACAAGTATAACAGGTGCATCAAGCATTTCGGCAAGCCCCATATTTACAATATCATTGTCACGCAGGTTTATCTCTGCGGGACTTCCCGCTCCCTCCACAACTATGATATCTGCCTGTTCTTCGAGCTTTCTGTAGGCTTTCATAATGTCCGGTATAAGTTTTGTCTTATATTTGAAATATTCTCTGGCTGGCATATTTCCAAGGACCTCACCATTTACTATGACCTGTGAACCAATGTCATTTGTCGGCTTTAAAAGTATCGGATTCATGCACACCTGTGGCTCTATTCCGGCGGCTTCTGCCTGCACGACCTGTGCCCGCCCCATCTCCAGTCCTTCTTTTGTAATGTACGAATTAAGTGCCATATTTTGTGACTTAAACGGAGCCACCCTGTATCCATCCTGTCTGAACACACGGCAAAGTCCTGCTGCCACAAGACTTTTCCCTGCATTCGACATTGTTCCCTGAACCATTATTACTTTTGCCATATCCGAATCTCTCCATCAAATAAATCTTCTTTATATATCATCCATGCTTTTAAGTTTGTTATGCTGTGCTGCATATTCCATGAGTTTTCTGTTATATTCTCCGAATTGCCCGAACTCATCTATGGTACATATGCACATTTCACATGCATCTATACATTCTTTTGACTTTTCGTAATTTTCTTTTGAAAATGGAGTGAATGCTTTTTGTGATACAACCTTTACGGCAGCCGCATGTGCCGCAGCGTATTCCAGATCATTTTCCTGCAGTATCCCGGCTGCAAACGGAATATTTAATCTGAAAAGCCTGTTATACACAGGGATCCCAGTGCCTGCACCGCCTATCACAAACACATCAAATCTATCTGTCTTTGACTTATTCTGCATAAAAAGCTGTGTAGTTTTCGGTTCAAAGCAATCATCATCCACACCATAAAGCCTTTGTATATAGTTTCCTGCAAAAATCCGCTCCGGTATATCAATTTTATCAATATGGCCTTCCTTTACGCAGGCAATCTTATCTGAGACTTTGTATGCAAGATCCAGTTCATGAAGAGACATTATTATCGCCATCCCACGACTAAGCGCAAGTTTTCTTATGCTTGATAATAAATCAAGCTTGTATCTCATATCAAGATATGACGTAGGTTCATCCAGGACAAGTATACCTGTCTCCTGACATATAGCCCTTGCAAGCATTATACGTTGTCTCTGTCCATCACTGACCCTTGAAAAATCATGATCCGATACCTCTTCTGCATGGACCATTGCTATCGCTTCATCAACCTTTTCCCAGTCATTATCAGAAAGTACTCCAAACCTCCCTGTATATGGATACCTGCCTGTTGCCACGATATCCCTGCAGGTCATAAGCTCGCTCTTTATTGCTGATGTCATGACCATTGATACCTGCTTTGAAAGCCCCGCATCTGAGAGTCTTGAAATTTCCTCATCAAAGACACAGATATCTCCATGCAGCTTCTTAAGCTGGCGTGTTATCGTCTTTAATATTGTCGATTTTCCCGCCCCGTTTGGTCCGATGAGTGTAAATACCTCACCTGCCCCGACAGAAAACGATATATCGTCTATTATTATTTTTTTCCCATAACCTACAGCAAGATTTTCTGTGTTTAAAACTGGCTGTATATTGTTTTTATTCATGTCATTTTCCATTCTTTTTTAACATAGCCATAAGCACGACCGGAACCAGAAATATTGCTGTTACCGAGCTTATGCTGATTTCTGTTGGTGCAAATACACATCTTGCGATTCCATCACAAAACAGTGTTATTACCGCCCCTCCCAGAAAACATCCCGGTATAAGGACTATCGGTTTTGCAGTTTTCATGATTATCTTTACAAGGTGTGGTACTGCAATCCCGACGAACGATATAGGGCCGGCGAACGCTGTCACACATGCCGACAAAAGGCTTGATAATAATATGAGAAGTATACGCAGTATCTGGACATTCACACCCATATTACGCGCATATGCTTCCCCAAGCTGGTATGCACTTATCGGTTTCGAAAGAAAGAATGTTGCTGTGACAGTTATCACCACGATCATGCTCATCACTTTTATATTATCCCAGCTCATCCCTGAAAAACTTCCCATAGACCAGTTGTGCAGATTTACTATATTTGAATCACTTGCAAATGTCACACAGAAATCTGTTATCGCAGAGCATATATATCCTATCATTATTCCGCAGACTACCAGTATCGACATATTCTTGATCTTAAATGATATGACGAGAACAAATGCCATTGCCAGCAGCGAACCTGTAAACGCTGCGATCACCATTCCAAGCGAACTTATCATAATCCCTTTTTCCAACAAAAAAATCATCACCAGTGCCACAACAAGTTTTGCCCCGGAAGAAATTCCAAGCACATATGGTCCTGCTATTGGATTCTGGAAAAAACTCTGAAGCAGAAATCCCGACACTGACAATGCCCCTCCTAACAATATTGCCGCTATAAGCCTTGGCATTCTTATCTGCCAGATTATCTTCGAAAGAGTCGACTCATCACGCAAAAACAATGCATTTGTTATATCCCGGAATTTCATATCAACGCTTCCATAGCTTATGTTCCATATAATAAGTACCAGCAGTACTGCTATAATAATCGTAAATGCTGTTATATATCTTTTTATTTTGCTGTTTTTTCCCATTTGTCCTTATCCTGGCTGTATTTTTACAATAGTTATCACTTCAGCTTTGTGAGAAACCGGTAATCTGTATCATTTCCCTGTAAAATCTGATTTAAGTCTTTTATGAAATCACATGTCCCTGTCGTCTGCTGGTAAAAACTGCTGTCCGTAGTGTACACCTGTCCATCCTTTACCGCCTTAAAATCCGCAAATAATTCATTTTTTGATGTCAGTTCTTCTATTGATCCCAGTTCTCCCTCTATCGTTCCATTATAAATGAGGATATCCGCATCTTTTGCCGCGGCATAGAAGTCCTCCATCTGCATATTCATTGTAGATAAAGCATTTTCCTCCTCTGGTACATAATCAGAAAGAGCATATTTTCCTCCAGCAAGGCTTATCATTTTAGACACATAATCATTAGGTTTTCTGACAGTTATTGATCCATTTGATGTAACCGCACATATAGCAACTGATTTTGCATCCGCTTTTTCATCTGCTGTATCCACAGCTTTTAATATAGGCTCTATTTCTTTTACCTGTGCGTCAAAAAATCCAGCTGCCTCATCCTCTTTTCCTAATAATACTCCAAAAAGCTTTATCCATTCAAGTCTTCCGAGCGGATGGCTCTCATAACTTGACATTTCCACCAAAACAGGTATCCCAAGCTCTTCAAGCTTTTCTTTTACTTCCGGGTTATGGTTTATCATTGTATTTTCAATCGCAAGATCACACCCACTGTTCAAAAGCAGCTCATAATCCGGTGCGCTGTATTTTCCGGCATAGGTAAGGCTCCCACTCTCCATTGCATCCACTGCATCCTGAACATACCAGTCTTTTTGCTTCGTCCCTGTAAATTTTACGGAAGATGTACCATCAACTTTGCATATCAGATCCATGCAGGCACTTGCTACAAGATATATATTATCCAACGGCTGCTTTAAAACAGTTACGTCCTCCGGCACATTATCCGGCACCTGCTCATTTTCATTAACCACAAGAAATTTTCCACTGTTTTCTATGGTGATCAGTTTGTAATCATGGCTATTTTTATCACTGTATTCATCGACCGAAAACTGTGCAGCATACTTAAGTTCCATGCTCCCTGTTTTTTCCAGATCTGCATAATTTACTGCCGCCTGCACATTCTCACTTGGATTCTCTTTATCTGCGCATGCACATGCAAATATCATTACAACGATTATAGCTATTACTGCTGCAAATTTTTTCATCATTCTCTCCTACTCGTTTATCTGTGAAAATGTGAGTGTATAATCGATCTCATGCGGTGTACTCATTGCCGTTGTATCTCCCACAACATTTATCTCACACGGAAGTGATGGAAGTGGAAATGTGAATGTCGAACTGCCACCATTATTCTCGTTCATATATTTCTCATCATCCACTATCATATAATCATAATTTTTACTGCTCCATACTATTGTAGCATATGCAATACCTTCTTTTATAGTAATCTTTGCAGGTGACTCAACCGTGGCTTTTCCTGTTCCGCCTTCCAAGCTTACATCCGCTGTATATTCACCATCTGCCGGCATATCAGCTACAGCTTCAGGCTCCTCCACAAGTGAATTGTCCACATCACTTATCTCTGAGCCTGCATCTGCCTGTTTACTTGTGCCAGAATCTTTTGCTTCTTCTGTCTGACTGCTTTTGTCAGAAGAATCATCAGCAGCCTTACTTCCGCAGCCTGTCATTACTGCCGCACATACAAGTACAGCTGCCATTGCTGTAACTATTTTTCTTTTCATTATTTTGTCCTCACTTATTTTGCTTTTTACTAAATTGTTAAATGGAATCCGTGTGGTGCCGTCCGTGGCGTGGGTGTGCATCTGGAGAATGTACACAAACTTCGAGCTGGAAACAGGCACCTGACAAATTTACGCAATCCGGACGAAATGTTCCGCTATCGGAAGAGGCGTAAGCCCGCACCCCGGACGGTACCATCAACATTATGCATATGGGAAATTTTAGTAATTTGGATCATTTAATAAAAATTTCCAAAACGCATAATGCATTTTGGAAATTTTCTATAACATATAAAGACCTACACTCTTCTGTTTAAGCTGTAATGTATAAACAGTGTCATTAAATCTAATTCTGTGCCTGTGGATCAGATACACTTACTTTATGATCATACCACTCACCTTTTGTTCCAAGAACCGCAAGATCAAATTCTTTATCTAATGACTCTACAGGTACATCAAACCCGTAAACTTCTTCGACTGTTCCATCCTCGTATGTAACCTTATCTGTTGTCGGTTCAAGTACTGCTGCACCATCTTTTGCTGCATCTGCTGCTGTTCCTGCAAAAAGATTAACGATCTTTTTTGAAACAAGACTTATGTGGATCGTCATTTTTCCGTCTTTTACTGTAAGCACTCCGCGTCCATTATTTGCTTCGTTTACATGAAACATGCTGCTGTCTGTATTAAATGCAACGCTGTAAGTTCCATCTGTAAGTGATGATGAATCTGATACTTCTGCTGTTGCTGAAGTACTTACTGAATCTCCAAGTGATTCGATTGCTGCCTTTGTGTGATCTACATATATCTGCTGGATCGCATCAATTTCTCCAAGGCCGGCTATCTGTGTATCGATTTTATCAAATGCACCGCTGGCTTCAAACTGGCTCTTCCATGAATCCTCATCATCACCTGCCATGTCATTGTTCGCATGATCTCCTGCTACTACCATAAGTGGACGAAGGACAACTTTTTTGTAGCCTGCTTCTTTTACGTTATTTATAACATTCTCACATGCAGTTTCCTCTGGCTCACCCTCAACAGTTCCGATAAATACGTTTTCGTAACCAAGCTCTGACATCTGTGCAGCCATCTGGCTGTAGCTTACCTTTGCTGAATGTGATGTTCCATGCCCCATGAATACGAACGCTGTTCCATCTTCTTTTGCTGCATCAAGGGAATCATATCCGGCTGTCTTTACTGCCTCCGCTGTGATTGCCTCGGCAACATTCTTTTTATCATCATTTACAGCTGCCGCATCGCTTCCAACTTCACCGAGAAGAGGCTCTGCAACTGTAACTGTCTCGAATTTGTCTTTGTAGTTATTTACTGCATCTACAAGTTCATCATACTCTGCACCATGCATAAGGTGTGTAGGCTGTACAACAAGATTCTTTACTCCGTTTGAAACCGCACGCTCAAGTGCCTGCTCCATATTATCTATCTTTTCATCATCTCTTGCCTGTACATGATTTATTATTATCTGTGCTGTAAAAGCTCTGCGCACTGACCAGTCAGGATAAGCTTCCTGAAGTTTTTTCTCAACTCCGCTGATATCTGCCACACGGCTGTCATTAAATGATGTTCCAAAGCTTACAACAAGAAGTTCATTTTCTCCGATATCATCCTGATTGAGCGGATCATCTTTTGACGCATCACCTGTATCTCTTCCAAAATAATCAGGGTCAGCATTATTTCCTTCTACGAGTGCCTTCTGTGCATCTGTAAGCTTGTCCCATGCCTCTTTTGCAGCTTTACACTGCTCATCAGTTTTATCATTACGCTCCTGTACATAAATTGCATCGATTAAATCTGCAACTTCGTCAGCAGCTTTCTGATCATCCACTTCTGCCTTATCTGACTTGCTTACCTGCGTATTCTCCGAATTTTCTTTTTTCCCGTCACCACATCCTGCAAGCATTCCGGCTGCAAGTGTAAGTGACATAACGATTGCTAATGTTCTCTTTTTCATCTTTGTCTCCTTTACCGATCTGTACAATTTACGGTGGAAATTCCTATATCAGGATCCATCTGGTCTTACATGCACTGACATCTGCCAAAACCGCATACTATATCTGTATACAGACATTAACAAAAAACCGCAGTCATAAGACAGCGGAGTAATTTCGATAAAAAGACAGATAAAAAAATATCTATCATGCAGTACGACCAATTACTCGTGATCTGGGAATATCCCTGTACCAACATATGGCAGGTTTCCTGGCTGAAAGATCATCACTGCGGTTTTGCCTTCCCAGTGTATACACACCAGTGACATACATAAAACCGCAATTCCCTTATCACAGTGACGAGATCGTACAGGAATCACACCTGTTTCCCTTTTAACCGACGTAAGCTTTATCCATTCTGATAGAATTATTATGTAAGCCAGCCGGCACCAAATGTTTTCATATAAATTTGTATCGTAGCAATATTAACACAACCTCTAAACATTTACAACCTTAATGTCTGATAATTATGATCGAATAATATCCGGCATTTTCTGGAATTTTGTCTGCACCACTATATATCTTTTCATCCGGCATACCGCAGTTTTCTATCATATAACAATCCGTTATGCCTTTTTTTATAAGCATGGCTTTTACATCTGCAAGTTTTTTACCTGCTTTCATAAATACTTTTGTTCCCTGAAACTCCAGTGCCTGCTCTATGTCATATGAGGATGGGATTATATGTATCTGCTCATTTCTGTCTGCAAGACTTTCATTCATTCTTGATGCTGCTGCGCAGAATGATGGTATGCCATTTATAATGCAGGTTTCATAGCCGAGTAATCTTACTTTTCGTTCTATATACATATATGTAGAATACACACATGGATCTCCCAGTGTAAGATATGCAATACTTTTTCCCTCTGCCAGATAACCGGCTATACGTGATGCGGCTTTTTCATATGCCAGGTTTAACACTTCCTTGTCCTTTGTCATAGGTGTACCCAGATCTATGCATATTTTTTTATCAATATCATGTATTATTCCTGCTGCAATTCTATAACTTACCGATTTCTCCCTGTTTACGTTTGGCACAGCTATGATTTCACAATCCTCTATAGTTTTTATTGCTTTATATGTCATAAGCTCAGGATCCCCCGGTCCTACTCCGACACCATACAATATACCTCTTTCCTTCATTCTATCTGTCACCCATCTCGTATACAATATCAGCCGCACTCATAGTCGATGTCCTATGCGATACTAATATTATAGTTTTTTCTTCTGCGCTCTGCCTTAATGCCTTAAGAATTATCGCCTCATTTAATGAATCAAGATTACTCGTCGGTTCATCCATCAAAATTAACGGCGAGTCATGTAAAAAAGCTCTGGCTATACCTATTCTCTGCTTTTCGCCGCCTGATAATGTATCTCCTAACTCTCCTACCTTTGTATCGTATCCATCAGGCAATGTCATTATAAAATCATGTATTGACGCTTTTTTTGCAGCCTCCTTGATCTCATTGATGCCTGCATCCGGTTTTGCAATTCCTATATTATTAGCGATCGAATCACTAAATAGATGCGTTTCCTGTGTCACATAGCTTTCCAGATTTCTTAACTGCTTTGTCGGCATTTTTTTTACTTCTTTTCCATCGACAGATACCATACCTTTATCCACATCCCAGAATCTCATAATAAGCTTCAAAAGAGTTGATTTTCCACAGCCGCTCTGGCCATGTATTCCGGTTATCTTTCCAGGCATAAACTCTGCTGAATATCCGTTTAGTATATTCTCTTTTTCGTATGCAAATGACACATCAGATGCTTTTGCTCCCCCAAAATCCTTTGTTCCCATAATAGGCTTATCCGTATCAATTTCCTGCACAAGCGGCTCTTCCTTAAGAAGTGCCAGCACCCTTTCTCCACTTGCAAGCGTCTGGCTTAAGTTATTAGAAAGGCTGGCAAGAGCAACAACAGGTCCGAATGATCCCATCATAGCTATCGTACATGTTATGATTCCGTCGATCCCTATATTTCCATTATCATATAGACTCACAGTAAATGCAAGCATCCCGAACGATGCTATAAGGATCACAAGGTTAGTGACGGATTTCTGTCTGCCCTCCAGTCTGCTCAATTTATGCTGTAAAGCACTCATTTTGTCAGATTGATCTGACATCCCGGCTTTTCTATCTCTTCCATAACCATACTGGATCGTTTCATCCAATCCACGGAGTGAATCAAGTACATAGCTGTTTAGTTCACCAAAACCATTTCTGAATTCCATTCCTGTCTTTTTTCCACATCTGCCATTATATACCGGTATCATTATCCCCACAATAATGTATGCAGAAAGTGCAAAAATTCCTGCTGCGATATTATACTGTCCGATAAAAACAACCATTATAAGTGATGTGCATATTGCTATAGCTATAGGTGAAATCGTATGGGCATAAAAAACCTCTAAAAGCTCTATGTCAGTTGTAATTATAGAAATAAGATTTCCCTTGTCTTTTCCCTCTAATTTTGCCGGACAGAGTCTGCGGAGTGCCGCAAAAACCTTGTGGCGGATTATTACGAGAAGCTTAAATGCTATAAAATGGTTGCAGTACTGTTCAGCATAATGCAGAATTCCACGAAGTACCGCTATGATCATCATCGCTGCAATCAATTTTCCCGCAGGAACGGCCGAAAGCCACGTATTTCCCCCGGTCATTCCATGTATTATAACCTGTCCTGCCAGAATAGTAAGGAAAATTGCGCACAGATATCCTGCCGTTCCAAGTATAACCGCTGCGATCATAATATGTATAAGAGGTTTTACAAGCCCAATAAGATCTGCCATGATAAAAAATGCATTTCTTCTTTTTATATTTTCATTTTTTTGTGTCATACTGCTTTCCTCCCACAGATATTTTCAAGTTCCATCTGACTGTCATAAAGCTGTCTGTATCCAGCGTCTATAGACATAAGCTCCTCATGCTTACCACTTTCTATTATCATGCCATCTCTCAAATAATATATGCGATCTGAATCAACGACATTTGCCAGCCGGTGTGAGATCAGAATAACCGTCTTTTCCTTTGCAATTTCATGTATAACATTCATTATCAGTTCTTCACTCTCAATGTCTATATTTGAGGTTGCCTCGTCAAAAATATATATATCTGCATTTCTAAGTAATGCCCTTGCAATTGCAAGTCTCTGACACTGTCCACCAGATAAATTTGATGCTCTTTCACTTAGTTTTGTCTGTAATCCATCCTGCGTTTTAAGGAAATCATATAGATTTACTCTTTTTAATACAGTCTCCATTTCTTCATATGACGCATCATTTTTTGCCATCCGTAAGTTCTGTTCAACAGTCCCTTTAAACAGATAACTGTTATGTCGCACCAGCACAATATGCTCCATAAGACTTTTTCCACTGATCTGGTTAAGAGGAATGCCGCCAATATTTATTTTTCCACTATAGCCACGGCACCTTCCTGTCATTATAGAAGCAATCGTACTTTTTCCGCATCCTGATTTTCCTACGAAAGATATAAAATTTCCGGCTTTTACAGAAAAATCTATTCCTTTTATTATCTGTCTGTTTTCTTCATATGAAAAATACACATTTTCGAATGATATATCAGCCTGTCCGGCCTTAAGCTCCAGCTTTCCATCTTCCGGTTCAGCAAGATCCAATATATTAAACATTTTATCACTGGCGGCCATTCCATTCATTGCAATATGAAAGTATGAGCCAAGCAGACGAAGGGGTAGAAAAAATTCACTTGCAAGAAGTACTATGCATATAGCTCCAGAAAGTGTAATACTTTCCTGTATAAATTCTGTAACAGCTACAGCCATACCTACAGCTGCTCCTCCATATGCAACTATATCCATAACGCTTGTTGAATTAAGCTGCATCATAAGAACCTTCATCGTTATCCGTCTGAACTTCTGGGATTCCGTATCCATCTCGTCAGCTTTTTTCTGATCAGCCTCATATATTTTCAGTGTAGTAAGCCCCTGCAGATTTTCAAGAAACGAATCGCCGAGCTCTGTGTACACACTCCAATATTTATTAAGAAGTTTTTTTGCGATCTTTTGTACCACGACTATAGAAACCGGGATCAGTGGTACACATATGAGCAGTACTATGCCCGCCTTGATACTGATACGGCACAATATTATAAACAGTGTAACCGGTGCCAGCAGACTGTAAAACAACTGTGGAAGATATTTTCCGAAATATGTTTCCAGCTGCTCAACTCCCTCCGTAGACACCTGCACCACTTCAGACGATGAAACAAGCTGATCATAAGAAGCTCCTATACGCAACATTTTTTCATATATCTTTTCTCTGAGAATCCTTTTTACATCTGCGCACGCCATAAATGAAGAATGGGATACCATGCGGTCACTTATAAATCTAACAATAAGAACGATTATAAATATTAACGCTGCAGACCTTACATCCGCTGTTTTAAGTGTTTTTTCCACAAGCTTCCCGATAACCTGCGCTATCGTAAATACCGCCGTTATCTGTGTTAAAAGGGCGATCCATTGCCATAATACCGTATAAAATATGTATTTTTTTGAATGTGACAATAATTTTATCAATCTTGTTTTTATCATTTGTCCTGCTTCCTTTTCTCTTTTATGCTGCATATCAAATGCCATACCGCCATGACCGGATGATACAAAATAATCCTCGGTCCTGAAAACCTCATGACTTTTCTTATCTGCTCCCTCATTTCTGGTTTATAACAGTGTACTTTGCAATTTGCACAAAACGTCTTCTGCTCCATGAACGGGCAATGCTTACTCCTTTGCTTTGCATAATCTGATAATATCCTGCACTCCTGGCACATTGTGTTGCTTTCCTTGTAGTTGGGATGATTTTTGCTGCAATACAGCTTGATCATCTCCTCTACAACACGTTGTTCCTTTCGTCGTTTTTTTTCGGTTTTACTTACTTTATCATCATTGTGTCTTTTCATGTCTGCCTCATATACTCTCCGTGTTTTCCGTTTCTAATCATTGCTAGTTTAAACTAACTCTATATGATAATATATGCAAAACCCCTTAAACGTCAAGTGTAAAAATATAACTTCCAGGACAAAAAATACAGCCACTTTCATGGCTGTATTTCCTATAAACCTTTTCTCATTTTTATGTATCTGCGCACTACAGGGCGGATTGGATCGGATATATCTTCTGGTATGTCATCGACGTCAAAGAATTCTAAGACCTCCATCTCTTCCTCCTGACGTTTTATATTTCCATGATATTTGCGGCATATGTATATGATCTCCACATTATATACCTCATCCCCATTTGGATATGTATAATGGGTTTCCTCACCGGAGTTTATCATAAAAAATTCGAGTTCATCCGCTATAAGTCCCATCTCCTCAAACAGTTCTCTTTTTGCGGCCTCCTCGACTGTCTCGCCTAATTCTATGGAACCGCCGGAATACCCCCACTGGTGATTGTCTGTTCTCCTTCCGAGAAGCACCTGTCCCTTTTCATTTTCTATTATGATGCTTGCGGCGGCCTGAAGAAGAGGCCTGTGTCCTACGATTTTCCGCAGATCCATTATATAATCACTCATGTTTTATTCTGCTTTCCCTGCCTCTTTTTCATTATCAAGCGCTATAAGTTTTGCGATTATTTCCTCACATATCTGTGTAACATTCTTGCCGTCCGTTGCGACTGTAACATCCGCAACTGCTTCATAGCGTTCTCTGCGCTTTTCCATAAGGCTGCTGATATACGCAACATTCATGTTGCCATTTAATATAGGACGTTCATCACTATCCTTTACACGCTCATAAATAGTCTCAGGCTTTGCTGTAAGAAGAACTACACGGCCGTTTTTCTTCATATGGTCTGCATTTTCCTCTCTCATTACAACACCACCACCGCATGAAACGATCGTCTGCTTTCTCTTCTGAAGCTCTATAAGTGTGTTGCTCTCTAAGTTTCTGAAATATGCCTCGCCGAATTCATCAAATATCTCTGAGATTGACATGCCACGATTCTCCACGATCATCTGATCCATCTCAACACGATCCATCTCGAGCTTATCCTTAAGCTCTCCTGCAACTGTACTCTTTCCGGCACCCATAAAACCTATAAGGAAAATATTATAATCGAAAAGACTCTTTGCCTGGATACGACGGCTGTTCTTCATGATATACTTGAAAATATCAAGTATCTCTTCCTCAAATTCATTGTCGCCAAGCTTTGCCGCAAGTGCATCTGTCTGCTTTTTCTCCTGCTCCGGCTGTAAGATTGGGATTCCTGTTGCCTTCTTGTATGATATGATCTCCTGAATGTGTGACATTCTGACTGCAAGCTGCTCTATTATTATATCGTCACATTCCCCAATCTTTGTGCGGATTTCCTCGATTTTGTCCATGGTGCGTCTCCTTACTTATGTGTGGTTTTCATATTGGATTCTGATATTTAGCGAATATCGTCAAATTATAATTGTCATAACTTCACGTTATAGTATTTCGCATTTTTGATAACCACAAATTTCTTAGTCATAGTATAACAAGACTTTACCAATTTATCAAGCAAAATATTTTAATGCTTTAAAGTGTTATTGTGTCAGATATGCTTCCACAATATCAGACGACACATTTTTCTCAATCGATTCATATATCGGCTGACACTCCTTACGAATCTGCTCATGCACTTCATCGCTTAAGATGATGATTTGTGCGCCACTGTCCTCGATTGTCTTTATCTTTGAGGCAATCCGCTCGTCAGACTGCTCTCTGGCGTACTGTTTCGCTGTCTCGGCTGCCTCACGGATAATCTGCTGCTGCTCATCTGTCAGTCCTTTCATGAA